>Ga0153932_1000183_pt1 | contig 25975 bp, 19 predicted proteins | sample TSNJ016MetaG_FD_102273 | JGI IMG/M metagenome (GOLD analysis project Ga0153932, IMG submission 102273) | Attine ant fungus gardens microbial communities from New Jersey, USA - TSNJ016 MetaG | ecosystem: Host-associated > Fungi > Mycelium > Unclassified | place: USA: New Jersey, Wharton State...
AGGCCAGATGGCGGACGACGGTGTCACGCGAACAGCTGCCGCTCAGTTCTATTCACTGATTTCATAAGGAATCCTTGGCATATAAGAATTTTTTGCCTTGACGACCTTATCGCGACACAACCCAATCCCGATTTCTTCGGTGGTCGGCGGCGCAGCCAGGATCCACTGCCGGTGTTCCAGTGGCATGGCGGTTACACGTGGCGACCTGGGCTATGGATCTCCGCGGACATGACATTTTTCACGGACGGTCAGACAAGCGTGAATGGCGTCCCGGACAATGACCTGCAACACAATGTTCGCTATGGCGTCACGCTGTCATTTCCGCTCTCTGCTCAATGGTCCGGGAAGCTTGCCTGGTCGCGCGGGCTGACAACGAGTATCGGCGGGAATTTCCAGACGGTCTCGGTCGCACTTCAATATCGCTGGTTCAATCGCTAACGGGTTAATGACCTACACACCCAACACGCGCCATCCCACCCTGTCGGAGGATCGTCGAAATACCAATGTAGCGAAACGCATGGTTGTTATTTGTCGAGGCGGGCCAGCGTGTCGCGCATGGGTGCGACTGACACTCTCACCGTGCCGCTAAGCGGCGTGCTCATTTCCTGAATCAGGAAAATCGCTCCGGACGTCGATAGCGCACATAAGACCATGGCCACCACAACCGTTCCGTTGCGAGGAGTGAACAGGCCGAACGTCCCGAAGATAATGGATAGCCAAGCTACGAGAACGATCAGCAGGGGTGTTGGGATTGAGCCTTTCGCCTGTAGCAGCGCCAGCCAGCGTGCCGCGTATACCTGATCGACGAGTTGAAGGCCACGCGATTTGAGTCCACGCTGGGTGTCGTTGGATGGAGTAAGTTCGTCCACTCTGCGCTCGAAGTCTTCTGACCTGTTGATCGTCTCGGGGCTATTGAGTGTTGCCACTTGCGCAGCATCGCCCGACGCAAGTATCTGGATCGCGCTGGCGTAGTTTCGCTTGAGCAAGGCGCGAATCTCCTGGGTTTCCGGTCCATATTTCGCCAATACGCGGTCGAGCCGGATGACGGTGGCGGCATTTTGTACAAGCTCGCCGTTGGCCGTGTCGAATGAGCTTTTTGCCGATGAGATCAGTAGGCCCAGCACTAACGCGGCCATGGTCGCGATCAGGCCGGTCGCCAGTTTTACGACACCTATGGATTCATCACTCAGGTGGTTTGCTGGCAGCAGTTCGCGCAGATAAAGACCAAGCAGACCGCTGCCAAATACACACGCAAACACGATGGAGGCAATAACGAGGTGGTTCATCCTGGCTCCTCCATCTTAGGTCATGCGCGATGCGCCTATGCGTATCCGACACGGGCTACCGTAGTCCGACAAACGGTTGCTCTGCAGTTGTCGACGTGTCCAACCGCGGACCTTGATCGGGCGAGCCACGGCATGGGAGGTGAAACCTGCCATGCCTGGAATGACCGTCGTGTTACCTGATGTCGCTTGCTGGCATTGCCGTGCAAAGCGAGCGGCACGCCCGCCTATCGACGAAAACTGGCGCCTCGGCCGCCGGCGTTCCCGGATTGCGAGAAGCGTTGACTCTGGAGTGCTCCTCGCTGCCGGTTCTGCATATCCTGATTCAACTGTCCGTATGCCCCGCCGCCAGGGTTGCCTGGTCGCGCTTGCCCGCCGGCGGTTCCTTGCTGGGCGATGGGCGGTTGCGTCGGGCGTTGCTGCTGATAGGGTTGCCCATTTGAGCTGGCGGGCGGGGCATTCCCACCTGGCGCCGCGGCGGTGCGCTGTGGCTGATAGGTGGCCTGAGGAGGCGTTCCGCCGCCGGCAGCGGGAGGGCGTTGTTGCTGATTCGCCGATGTAGCTGGCCTGGATTGCGCAGGATTGCCACTTGGTGCGGTGGTGGTGCGCTGTGTCTGAGCCGATTGTGATTTTTGCTGGCCAGGAGACGATATGGGCGTAGTCGGTTTGTTGACGGTAGACCATGAACCGTTATCGTATTTCTGCCAACTGCCATTGGTGTTTTTGTACACATTGCCATCTTTACTTGCGTACATGTTGCCGTTAGCTGTCTTGCCCGCGGTGGCACTGCCATTGACGCCCTGGGCCGCGACAGCCTTGCCGCCCGCGGAATTCTGAAAGCTGCCAACGGTCCCGTTCGAGGTCGTGGTGTGTTGCGTCGCTGCCCACTGGTTGCCCTTTGTGACGACGGAGCTTCCCCACTGACTATAGGCGTTAGAGCCTTGTTGCGTGGCGCCATACGCGCCTGTCCTGGGGTTGTACGCTTGCCCTACGGTCGCGCTTCCACCGGGCCCGGAGACAGTTGCTCCCCGTGCGTAGGTGCCCGTATAAGGGTTGTACGACGTGCCCCATTGAGCGCTTCCGGCTGGGCCATAAGCTCCGCCTCGTACACTGCTCGCGCCAGTGTAAGGATTGTACGTGTGATAGCCGTAGGGAGCGGGACGGGGGTAGTAGACCGGATAAGGTCCGCGACCGACTGCCACGTAAGGAGGATAGTAGTAGCCATTGCCCTGGGCCACGATCGCACCGAGCGCCGCACCGGCAATGAAGACGCCAAGATAGCCCGACGTATAGCTTGCCTGGACCGTGCCCGTAGGCGTGACCTGCTGCGTCACGTAGACGACGTTGTAGACGGGCGAGCTGGGTGGAATCGTATAGATCACCTGGGGCACAACGACGGTCGTTTGCCACGGGCCGCTTGGCGAAGCAGAGTCGAACCACACGCCTTGTGAGCAAAGGTAGTAGCGCTGCTGCACCTTGATCACCTTTGCAGATGTGTTCGATGCGTAGGACATCGAGGTTCCCGGGATCGGATCGAAAGCGGGCTCGCCGCTGTACGAAACCTTGACCGCAGCCGCCGCTGCGGCGGGGTTGATCTCGACCGTGGTGGGAATCTGCGCCAGTAACACTGCGTCACTGGCTTCCGGTGTTCCCGGTACCGAACTCAACACTCTCCCCGCTGGGCTGTTAGGCGGGATCCTGGCGAAATCCGCCGGTAATTGGTCTGTCGCGTAAGTCCACGGGCCGGTCGGCCCAGGCGCCGAGAACCAGCGCCCGGCACTCAGGTAGTAATACGCGCCGGTTGGTGAATAGACGAACAAATCGCTGTCGGTGTTCGTCGCGAATGTCAGCTTTGTGCCGGCAATCGCCGTAAAGACAGGCTTGCCGGCAAAGGTGATGAGTTCAGCGGGCACTTGGCTGTAATACACCGCCGGTGCTTTTCCTGCGTGAGCGGACGTCGCTCCGATATATTGTTTGAGCGATGCCCACTGCGGATCTTGTGGGATTTTCGCCATTTTCGCCGGAAGGCTCGCGGCTTCTGTCCATCCGCTTTTTAGGTCGTTTGACATGACCCAACGCTGTCCGGTGAAAAGATAATACTGGTGCGCGGTGCCATCGAGAAAGAGAGGCCAACTCGCATTAATCACCGCCTGCATATCAGAGTTTGCAATCGGTGCAAGTACTGGCTCACCGTCAATAAATAAAAGGATGGCGGGCCCGAAACTGGCAAAAATGACGGGAGGATCGTTCTTGACTGAGATGGCCGGCACCTCGTTGTGTTGATCAACGCTTGCGACCAGACGGTCCACCGATATGGTCAACGTGGCTTCGGGTTTGAGGAACGTACGCACCAGTTGATCGAGCTTTTTGGCGGCAGCCGGGTCCACCCCTGGGAACGAGGTGCCCGTGATCGTGGGATGACTCAGGAGAACGGTCCGACTCTCCATATCGGTATCTGTATCCATCTGCAACGTCACTACGCCGACTTGCGGCTGCCCACCTTTCGGAGTCAACGAAATCGCCATTCGGCCGCTTACTTGCTTGAATTGCTTCCAGTCGTCGATTTGCGGTTGAAAGAGGATAAGGTGAGCGCCATCCTGATCGCGCTCGCGTGGCCAGCCGGCATCGTCCGCCATAGCGCGAAGCGCGAAGCCTGAAGTGACAAGTGTGAGCGCGAGTGCCAGAGTCGTGCCCTTTGCTGACCAGCGCTTTATGGGCATTGCCATGTTTAACGCCTCCCAGCGTCAATCGAACTCGAACAACGATGCGCATGAGAAAACGCAGATCGGGCTGCCAATTTGTTTTAAGCGATCCGATTATCATCAGCTCTGTGACGACCTGCCGAATCTCTTCGCCCAAAGGGTTAACACTCGCCGACTGCTTGATACCAAGCCATTGTTTTAAAAATAGGCTTGAGTCTACGTTCGAGCAATTGGACCTTGGTCCTATACGGGGCAGACGTTAGCTATTTGTTTAATTCGTCTGTTGACTTGAATTACACCGGCAACGGGGTATATGCGATGAATCGCTTTACGGAAACAAGTACAGCGTCTAAGCTCTTGATAAGAATTCGTTACCTGCTGGCTGAGACATGGTCGTATGTGGACAGTACGATTTAGTTCTCTGACGCAAGGTTGCGGTCGTAGGCTGAGAGGCGGTTACTATTGATTCCAGCAAGCCTGTTGAAAAAGATAAATTAAATACCTCGCACGAAGCCTCGTGGAGCAGGAATCTACGGTGTTTCCGTTGCGATGTCGCAAGATGCTTGCTCGGCAAGCGCATGCGCGGAGACAATCCCTGGCGAAGTCGGACCTTCTGAAGTCGACGGTGCCCGGGCGCTCGCATGCCTGCTCGAGCTTCTGAGGGAGCACGGCGTCATGACTACGTTCTCTGCTGCTGCCGCAGCCATATTAGTCATCCTACTTATTTTTTTACAATTCAAACGAACGCGGACGTCGGAATTGGCGCTTGTTGCGCCTATTGACGCCGATTCGTCACTGCAGAGGTATAACAACTATGCCTTCGCGGTGCCCGATGAGGCGGTGGGTATGGGGCGGACTACCGAAGCCCCGCCGGACCAAACAAACGCTCGGCAGCGTGCTGGTTTGCGTCCACCACGACTATCTGGCCGCCGCATCGTCCACGCGCCTCTAGCGATGTTTTCCAGGGGGCGATTTCGCCGGACCTCCGTCGACAACGAATCACAGCCGTGTCACGTCAAATTGCGCACAGAATCACCGGATGGCTCACGGGCTGATGCGCAGCAGTTGCGGCACGATGAACGCTCAGGCGGCACGCTCGATCTGCTGCCGCTCGCCATTTTGGTGACTAATCCGCAGGGGACAATCCTCTTTGCCAATGCGGCGGTGGAGAAGCTCTTTGGTTATTCCCGGGAAGAGTTGGTCGGCGTGGTTGCCAGCGAGTTGGTTCCTGCATTGCTGCTCAACGCCAGTGGCGCGCATTCCCCCTGCGCTGATCTGGCGCTTGGCGGGAGGGAACCGGAAGGCCACCGAGACTTGGTCGCGAGGCGCAGGGATGGCACGGAGTTTCCAGCGGAGGTCACAATAAATTCCGTTTCGTGGGAAAGCGTGACCTGTACACTCACGATCGTCATCGATCGCACGGAGCGATACGAGTTGCTGCGCAATCGCCAACAGCTTGCCCATTTGACCCGCGTCTCCACACTGGGTGAACTTGCCGGATCGCTCGCACACGAATTGAATCAGCCGCTCACGGCCATATTAAGTAATGCGCAGGCGGCGCAACGCTTCCTAGCGACAGAGCCGGTCAACCTCACGGAAGTGCGCGAGATATTGCATGACCTTGTTGATGACACTCGCCGCGCAAGCGAAGTTATCCGGAAGATTCGATCCCTCGTCAAAAGGGGTGATCTAGAGGTCGCGCCGCTGAGCATTGCGAGCGTAATCAGGGATGTGGCCTTGCTTGTGCATAGCGATGCGATCGTACGAGGAATCCACTTGCGTGTGGCCGTTACCCCCGATTTGCCACCTGTGCACGGCGACAAGGTGCAACTGCAGCAAGTCGTATTGAATTTATTGCTTAACGCGTTCGACGCATTGGCGTCCTGCTCGGCGCTCAATCGTGAGGTCGCTATTGCGGTCACCCTTGAGGGTGGTGACACGATACGAGTCGCGGTACGAGACAGCGGGGCCGGTCTCATCGGCGAGACGTTCGACAAATTGTTCCTACCGTTCATTACTTCCAAGCGAGATGGCCTTGGCCTCGGACTTTCAATCAGCCGGTCGATTGTCGAGACGCACGGAGGATGCATCTGGGCCCGAAACAACGAGGACAAAGGCGCCACCTTCTACTTCACATTGCCCACAGGAGAGAGGGCAGGGCGCAGCTTTCCGCGGGGGCAGCCATGAGCGACGCGACGTCAACCGTCTTCGTGGTGGACGACGACGACGCGGTACGTCGGGCATTGACGCGCCTGATACGCTCCGCCGGATATTGCGTCGAATCCTTCGGGTCCGCGCATGAGTTCCTTGAATGCCGTCCTCGCTTTGAAGGCTGCGCTTGCCTTGTACTTGACGTTGGGCTGCCCGACATCAACGGCCTCGAATTGCAGAACGAATTGAACGCTGGACACAGATCATTACCTATCATTTTCATCACGGGCGACAGCGACATCGCGACGACAGTCAGAGCGATGAAGGCTGGGGCGACCGATTTCCTGGCGAAGCCGGTGAGCGATTCTGACCTCCTGCCCGCGATAGCGAACGCGCTGCGGGTCTCTTCGCAAGCTCTTTCGAGCCGCGTTGAACTGGACGGTATTCACGGTCGTATGGCGCGGCTCACCCCGCGTGAGCGGGAAGTGTTGGCGCTTCTCGTTGAAGGCCGGCCCAACAAGCAAGTCGCGTGTAAATTGGGCATCGCCGAAAAAACTATCAAAATCCACCGGGCCCACGTGATGGAAAAAATGGAAGCGCACTCGCTTGTCGATCTGGTGCGAGTCATCGATAAAGTCTGTACCCGCCTTGCACCCGGTCAGTCAGCCGCACGCTGAACGACTGGTGTCGCCAGGAACCGCGCACCCTCCTGTGCCGATATAGGACCAAGGTCCCATATCCGGAACCTACAAATTGTCATAGTCTGAATTCAGCGTCGAACCATGTCTGGTACCGAGGTGCCTGTATTAGGGATATTCGCCATGAGCCAAGTCAAACCGTTCGTCGCAGTAGTGGATGACGATGAGTCGGTGAGTCGAGCCATCAAGCGACTGTTACGTTCTACCGGCCTCGCAGCGGACACTTTCAAGACGGGTAACGATTTTTTAGACATGTTCGAGTCGATACCGTCATACCGTCCAGCCTGCATCGTGCTTGACGTACAGATGCCGGGTCTGAACGGACTTGAGGTCCAGCAACGGCTGGCGGGTAGCGGTATTCCGATCATTTTCATCACGGCACATGATGACGCAGTCGTTCGCGAGCAAGCCCTGGCGGCGGGTGCCGCAGGTTATCTTCGCAAGCCATTCAATGACGAAATCCTGATCAAGGCCGTGCGTTCCGCGATCGATCTGGCTCCCAGGGTCTGAGGCTCGACACGCGCGTCTTTAACGAAGGTATTGGACCAAGGTCCCATTGTTATATAGGAATATTGGTTGCATCATAAAAAGGGAGTCCTAAAGAAGCGTCGGGGCGCCCGCAAGGGTTACATCTTGAAGTCATTTCCAATGGAGCACGCATCATGATCAGATACCTTCGACTGGTTCTCGCGATTCCCCTCTTTCTGTTTGCCGTGGCGTGTTCGACGAACCCGACTGTTGCCAATGGCGGAGACCCGGAGCTTGACGCGCAAGCACGTCAGGCACTGCAACAATTGTTCGACAGCACTCCGAAGGCGAAGGATCTCCAATTCCAGGCGAAAGCTGTTGTCGTCTTTCCGAGCATCGTCAAGGCGGGGTTGATAGTAGGAGCGCAGGGCGGAAAAGGTGTGATGTTTGGTCCGGACGGCAAGATCCTTGGGTACTACAGGGCGCGCGCGCTTTCATACGGGATGCAAGCCGGTGCACAAACCTTTTCGGAGGCCATGTTTTTCATGACCGACTCGGCAATGACCGCGCTCACCAGTGGCGCCGGTTTGTCCGTTGGTATGGGACCGAGCGTCGTGGTGGTGGATGCAGGGATGGCCAAATCGATGACCACTACGACATTGAAGTCGGATGTCTATGCGTTCATTTTTGGACAGTCGGGACTGATGGCCGGTCTTGGCGTGCAGGGGCAGAGGATTGTCAAGTTTGATGATCAGTGAAGCGTGCGATATCTCGCGCCGACAGCCTCGCTGATCCTCTTGCGCGATGTGCCTCGGTAACGCACGCCGCGCCGGGCGCGTGATTGATCGACCAGTCGGGGGGAGCCGAGAGATCGATCGCGCGTTGTGCAGGCATTGATCGCTAGCAAGCAGGTCGACGATAGAACATTGAGGGCCTCGAGCCATGCAACGAACGCAGCGAGTCTCAATTGGTTTGGTGCTATGGGCGCTGACGTTCGCAGTCGCGGCGCAGCAGCCCATCATCTATCCGGCCAGAGGGCAGAGCGTCCAGAAGCAAAACACCGATACCGCTGAATGCCAGTTGTGGGCGAAGCAAACAACCGGGGTTGATCCCGTTGCGATAGCGCAGCAGGGAGCGAACCAGCCGGCGGCTCCCCAGCAGCAGGGCGGCATGCTCAAGGGAGCCGCCGGTGGCGCGGCGCTGGGTGCGGTGGGCGGTGCAATCGGAGGCAACGCGGGCAAGGGTGCGGCGATCGGGGCAGTGGTGGGCACGGCGGCAGGAGGGCTGCGTCAGCGCCGGAAGAACGAGGCTGCTGCCGGGCAACAACAGGCGAATAATCAACAGGCCTCGCAGCAGATGGCGACTTTCAGCCGCGCGGTAGCCGCATGCATGACGGGCCGGGGATACACCGTTCAATAGAGTCGACCAGCGCGGCCAGCGGAGATGCAAGCATGATGACCAGAGTAAGGCGAACAGCGTTGGTGACCGTGTTGACAAGCGCGTCAGCGGCGTTGCTTTGCTCGGCAACAACAGCGTTCGGCGCGGACTTCGACGGCAGCAAGCGGTTGATCTGCGCGACCGTGGACGTGCACGCTTGCGACCCGGGCGAGACCTGCCTTCGCGGGTTGCCAGACGACATTGGCGTGCCGCGTTTCATGCGCATCGACTTTGCCGAAAAGACGATCGCAGGGCCTAAGCGCACGACCCAGATCCGCTATCTCGACAACAGCGGAGATCAAATACTGATGCAGGGCACCGAGCTCGGTTACGCGTGGACGGTTGTCATCGACAAGACCGACGGCACCCTGTCAATGACGCTGGTCAATCGCGACGACGCATACACGGTCTTTGGCTATTGCACACCGCCGTAGCCGGCCGCGCGCACGGTCTTGCTCATGTTGTGCTCCACGAGTCCGAGTTCCCAATGGGAGACTCAAATGGTGACGTCAGCTTCGGGGATCAAGAGTGGTGGTAACCGGTGTGTACGCACCGGCGCCGCGTGGCTGCTTACCGGCGCAGTGCTGGTGGCGCTCGCGGCCTGCAACAAGCCGGCGGCGGTGCTCCCGCGTCAGGCGATCGATGTAACGGTCATGACGGTAGCCGCGCGTGATACGCCGGTCGACTTCGAATTTACCGCCCAGACGCAAAGCTCGCGCGAGGTCGAGATCCGTGCACGCGTTGACGGTTTCCTGGACAAGCGCGTCTATACCGAGGGGCAACGGGTGCATGCCGGCCAGACGCTCTTCCTGATGGACCCCAAGCCGTTCGAAGCGGTGCTGCAGTCGGCCAAGGGCCAGCTCGCGCAACAGCAGGCCCGGCTAACCGTGGCGAAAGCCAATCTTGCGCGCGTGGTTCCGCTCGTCGCACAGAACGCACTGAGCCAGAAGGAACGCGACGACGCGATTGGCAGTGAAAAGGAGGCGGAGGCCGCGGTGATCGCGGCAAAAGGCCAGGTCCAGACCGCTGAACTCAACCTGAGTTACACGACGATCAAGTCCCCGCTCACGGGTCTGTCGAGCTTCGCCCGGCAGCAGGATGGCAGCTACGTGACAGCGGCCGCAACAGGCCTGCTGACCACCGTGTACCAGCTTGATCCGATGTGGGTGAACTTCAGCATTTCCGAGAATGAGCTGTTGGCATACCGCGACCAGATCGAGAAAAAGCAGTTGCGGTTCCCGGCAAACGACGATTTCGAGGTCACCGTGATACTCGCGGACGGCACGGTGTTCCCGGCTCGCGGCCGCATCAATTTCGCCAACCCCGCGTTCAGCACGCAAACGGGCACCTTTCTCGTGCGGGCTTCATTCGCGAACGCTCAAGGCAAATTGCTCCCCGGGCAGTTCGTGCGCGCACGAGTGTCGGGGGCAGTGCGTCCGAACGCGATCCTGGTTCCGCAGCGTGCGGTGCTGCAGGGATCGAAGAGCCATTTTGTCTGGGTGGTCGATAACGACTCCAAAGGCCATCAACGCGTGGTCGAAACCGGCTCATGGCACGGCGACGACTGGTTCATCACCGATGGCCTCAAGCCAGGAGAGCGAATCGTGGTCGATGGCGCGATTCGCGTCGTTGCCGACACGCCCCTGAAGATTACTGATGCGCCACCTGCCACGCCAAGTGCCGCCGACGGACAGCACGAAGGGCAGCGCGACGAACCGCAGGCACTGGCGCAGCGTCAGCCCGAACACACTGCGACGAACTGAGCGGCGGCCGAAATGAACATTTCCCGCTTCTGCATCGATCATCCGATTTTTGCATCTGTCATTTCGATCGTCATCACGCTCGGTGGTGCGCTGGCAATGTTCAGTCTGCCAATCGCGCAGTACCCGGACATTACCCCGCCTCAGATCACGATTTCCGCCAATTACCCCGGTGCGACCGCGGACGTGGTCGCCAACAATGTAGCTGCGCCTATCGAACAACAGGTCAACGGCGCGGACAATATGATCTACATGAACTCGTCGAGTTCATCGACGGGCAACTTTACGCTCAATGTCTTTTTCCAGATCGGCACGAACCCCGAGCTTGCGCAGGTCGATGTTCAGAATCGCGTGAACCTGGCGTTACCGCAATTGCCCCAGTCGGTGCAAGCGCAGGGCATCCAGGTGCAGAAGAAGTCGTCGGCGTTCATGATGGTCATCGCGATCTATTCGCCTACTGACCGCTACGACCCGACTTACATAGCCAACTACGCAAATATCTATGTGCTCGATGCGCTCAAGCGCGTGCCCGGAGCGAACCAGTCAAGCATATTTGGGACACCTGACTACGCGATGCGGATCTGGCTCAAACCCGACCGGATGGCGCAACTCGGTGTCACTGCGAACGACGTGCAGAAGGCCGTATCCAACCAGAACCAGCAGTTCGCGGTCGGCAGCATCGGTCAGTCGCCTACCGGCACCCCGGTCGAGCAATCATTTGCGGTGACGACCACCGGCCGGCTGAGCGATCCCGCCGAGTTCGAGAACATCATCATCCGCGCCGGAAGCAGTGATGCTGCGATCGTGCGTCTCAGGGACATCGGCCGGGCCGAGCTCGGTCAAAAGGACTACTCGATCCGCAGCAAGTATCAAGGCAAGCCGGCGACGATCATCGCGGTGTACCAGCAACCTGGTGCGAATGCGCTGGACGTGTCCAAGCAGGTGCGCGCAACGCTCGAGCAGATGAAGAAGTCCTTTCCGGAGGGTATGGAGTACGACATCGCGATGGACACGACTGAATTCACACGGGCGTCGATCTCAGATGTGATCCATACGTTCTTCGAAGCGCTCGTGCTGGTCGTGATCGTGGTGTACGTCTTCCTACAGAGTTTCCGCGCCACCTTGATTCCGGTGATAGCGGTGCCGGTGTCGATTCTCGGAACCTTCATGGGCATGCTCGCCATGGGTTTTTCGATCAACATGCTCACGCTGTTCGGCATGGTGCTGGCGATCGGCATCGTGGTGGACGACGCCATCGTCGTGATCGAGAACGTCGAGCGCAACATGAAAGTCCACAAGCTGAGCCCAAAGGATGCCGCCAAGCGCGCGATGGACGAAGTGTCCGGTCCGATTGTGGCGATCACGCTCGTGTTGTGCGCGGTGTTCGTGCCGGTGGCGTTCCTTGGCGGCATCACGGGACAACTGTATAAGCAGTTCGCCATCACGATCGCGATCTCGGTGGTGTTCTCGAGCGTGGTCGCGCTCACGCTCTCACCTGCGCTCGCAGCGTTGCTGCTGAAACCGGGACATCATGAAAAGAAGGGCTTTTTCAGATGGTTCGATAACGCATTCGGGCGGATGACCTCTGGTTATACGGGCTTGGTCAAGCTGGCCATCAAGCGGTTCGTGGTGGCCTTGTTGCTCTTCGCAGGGATGATCGCGCTCGCGGTCGTCATGATGAGGTCGATCCCGACTTCATTTCTCCCGCCGGAGGACCAGGGCTACCTGCTCGGCGCGGTCATCATGCCCGACGCGGCAAGCCTTGATCGGACGGGGGCCGTGTCGCAGCACGTCACTGACTATTTCATGAAGCAGCCGGCGGTGAGCAGCGTCACGATAGTCGATGGATACAGTTTGCTCGATAGCCAGAGCAAGAACAACGCATCGACGTTTTTTATCGGTTTCAAGAGCTTCGATGAACGCTACAAGTTCGCCAACATCAGGACGCAGAACGCACGCGCCGTCCTGATCGATGCGTTTAAAAATCTCTCAGGGGTGAAGGAGGGGATCATCCTGCCGGTCAACCCGCCGTCGATTCCAGGACTTGGAACGACAGGGGGGACCGAGATGTGGATTCAGAGCAAGGGGGACGCAACCATCCCTCAACTCGCGGGCGTGGTAGATGACTTCATTGCAAAGGCGAAACAGCGGCCCGAACTGGCTCGCGTCACGTCGACGTTCAATGCGTCGTCCCAGCAACTGCTGGTCAACGTTGACCGTGACAGGGCGGAAACGCTGGGGGTTCCCATCGAGGAAGTGTACAGCGCGATGCAGACCATGTTCGGTTCGCTGTACGTGTCGCAGTTCAACCGTTCGAGCCGGTTGTGGCAGGTGATCCTGCAAGCCGAGCCGTCGTATCGGCTGACGCCTCAGGATCTCGCTCAGATTTACGTGCGTGCCAGGACCGGCAGCATGGTCCCGCTCAAAGCCGTGGTGACCAGCCAATTCGCCACCGGCCCGGATCTGGTGACGCGCTTCAACAATTTCCCCGCGGTCAAGATTACGGCGAACGCGGCAGCAGGCTACAGTTCGGGCCAGGTCCTCTCCGCGCTTGACGAGGTTGCCCGTGAGGTGATGCCGGCGGGTTACGACGTCGGGTGGAGCGGCGAAGCGTACGAAGCAAAACAGGCTGGCGGCGCCTCCGGGCTCGTGTTCGTGTTCGGCCTGATCATGGTGTTCCTGATTCTCGCCGCGCAATACGAGAAGTGGAGCTTACCGGTAGGCGTGCTGATGGCGGTGCCGTTCGCGCTCTTTGGCGCCTTGCTCGCGATCTTGCTGCGTGGTCTCGAAAACGACGTCTACTTCCAGATCGGCCTGACGATGCTCGTTGCGCTCGCCGCGAAGAACGCGATCCTGATCTTCGAATTCGCAGTGCTCAACCGCGAGGCCGGCGAATCGGTCTACGACGCCGCGGTCACGGCTGCGACCGAACGGCTGCGCCCGATCGTGATGACATCCTTTTCCTTCATCCTCGGCTGCGTGCCGCTGGCCATTGCCACCGGCGCATCGGCGAACAGCCGGCATTCGATCGGTACAGGCGTGATCGGCGGCATGCTTGGCGCCACGGTGATCGCGGTGTTCTTCATCCCGATGTTTTTCTTCGTGCTCGAAACGATGTCGGAGAAGAGGAGCGGCGGCAAGAAGACCCCCGGCCCGACGGCGAGCCCGCCGGATCACGGCGCGGGCGCCCCGACCGCCACGCCGTCTGCCCCACGCGAGGGCGACTGACATGCGCGCCTCCGCTCTCTCTCTGGTTGTCGTGCTCGCGCTCAGCGGCTGTTTGCTCGGACCTGACTATAAGCGGTCGATCGTCGATACGCCGCCTACGTTCCGCTTCGCCGAGTCGGACGCAAAAGACCTGGTCAATACAGCGTGGTGGGAACAGTTTCAGGATCCAGCGTTGAACGACCTGATTGCGACCGCGCTCGCCGACAACAAGGACGTGAAGACCGCGGCGGCTCGCGTCGAACAGTTTCTCGGGCAGTTCGAGACCACGCGCTCGCAATTGTTCCCGCAGGCGGCCGCGGGGTTCAACGCGCAACGCCAGCGTGTACCGCTTGGCACGCAGTTGCCACCGGGCGTCGGTCCGGTCCTGAACCAGTACCAGGCGACGCTCTCTGCGTCCTGGGAGATCGATTTCTTCGGCAAGCTGCGCCGCCAGACGGAAGCTGCCCGTGCGAACTTGCTCGCGAGCGAAGAGGGCAGGCGTGCGACGATCCTGACGCTAGTGGCATCGGTGGCGTCGTCGTATGTGAACCTGTTGTCGCTTGACCGGCAGCTCGATATTGCGAAGTCAACGGTCGCGAGCCGTGCGGCTTCCGTCAATGTGTTTCAGTTGCGTTTTTCGGGCGGCGAAGTGTCGCAAATGGAGCTGGCGCAAAGCCAGTCGGAATACCAGGCTTCGCTCGCGGCCATTCCGCAGATCGAGTTGCAGATCGCGCAGCAGGAAGACGCGCTGTCGATCCTGCTTGGACACAACCCCGAGGTCATCGTGCGTGACCGGGAGCTGGACGATCTCGCGCTGCCTGCCGTGCCGGCAGGGCTGCCGTCCGAATTGCTCGAACGCCGTCCCGACCTGCGCCAGGCCGAGCAGGATCTGATCGCCGCGAATGCGCTGATCGGCGCCGCACGCGCGCTCTATTTCCCCTCGATCTCGCTGACCGGTTTGTTCGGCTCAGTGAGCGGGCAGTTCTCCTCGCTCTTCACCGGACCGGCTCGGGTCTGGTCCTATGCCGGGGCGGTGACGCTGCCGATCTTCACGGCCGGCAGCATCAGCGGTCAGGTGAAGCAGGCCGAAGCGCAGCAGCAACAAGCGCTGTTTCAATATCAGAAGGCGATCCAGGTCGCATTCCAGCAAGTCGCCGACGCGCTCGTGTCGCTACAAAAAACGCGTGAGCAGCTCGTGGTGCAGGGCAATCAGGTCGATGCGTTACGTACCTATGCACGCCTCGCCCGGCTGCGCTTCGAGGGGGGCTATACGAGCTACATCGAAGTACTCGATGCCGAACGCAGTCTCTTCAACGCCCAACTGAGCTACGCGCAGACGCAAGGCGCGGTGTTCACGTCGACCGTTAGCCTCTACCAGGCGATGGGCGGTGGTTGGGTCACCGACGCCGAGCGCATGACCGCGACGACCTACGATGGGACCACCGCTATGGCGAACCCAACAGCGGCTGCGACGCAAACCAAGGGGCCGGCGCCATGAATGCTGCTCGCCTGATCGCCTGTCACGAATGCGACCTGCTGCAGCGCGAGACGGCGCTGGCTAGCGGTGGAACCGCGCGCTGCCGGCGCTGCGGCGCGACGCTGTATAGACGCCCGCACGCCAGTGTCGACCGCGCGCTCGCCCTGACGCTCGCGGCGATGGCCCTGTTCGTGGTGGCAAATACCTTCCCGATCGTCGGGCTCTCGGTGAACGGCACGCTCGTCGAGACCACGCTGTTCGGGGCTGCTCGCGTGCTCTACGACGATGGCGTGTGGCCGCTCGCGGGCCTCGTTTTCGTCACGACGTTGCTGATGCCACTGTTAGACATGGGGGCGGTGACGTATGTGCTTTTGCCGTTGCGCACGGGACACATTCCTCGCCGGCCCGATATCGTGTTGCGCGTGCTGCGCCACGTAACGCCTTGGGGCATGATCGAAGTGCTCATCCTCGGGATGCTGGTCGCGCTTGTCAAACTCGCGCATATCGCAACCGTTGTCCCGGGTATTGCCATGTGGGCGTTCGGCGCGGTGATGCTGCTGCTTGCCGCTGCCGCCTCGACGTTCGATCCTCACGATATCTGGACGCGCATCGACGCGGCCCGGAACGCAGGAACCGCAGCTTGCGCGCCAGGCGGGCAAATCAGCGCTTCGGCTCCGACGGCCGCCCGCGCGGGTCTGTTCGTCTGTCACGATTGCGGCCTGCTGTCGAAGCCGGCGGTGCATGTTCATGAAGGACGCTGCCCGCGCTGCGGCGCAGGTCTGCATTTCAGGAAGCCGGGCAGCATCGCGCGCACCTGGGCGTTCGTTATTGCCGCAGTAATCCTCTACATCCCCGCCAACCTGCTACCCGTGATGGACACAAGTTCGCTGTTCGGCGCGCAAACGGACACGATCATGAGCGGCGTAGTCTATCTCTGGACGTCGGGCTCGTGGCCGCTCGCGGCCATTGTGTTCATCGCGAGCATTGCTGTACCTATGCTCAAGATCATCGCGTTGATCTTTCTCGTCCTGACGGCGCAACTGCGCTGGCGCTGGCTGCCTGAAAGGCGCACGCGCATCTATCGGCTGGTGGAACTGGTCGGTCGGTGGTCGATGCTCGATATATACGTCATCACCATTCTGGTCGCCCTTGTGCAGTTCAACGCGCTCGCGACGATCAAGGCCGGCCCCGGTGCGATTGCGTTCGGCGCGGTAGTCGTGCTGACGATGTTCGCTGCGATGTCATTCGACCCGCGTCTCATCTGGGACGCCATGGAACCTGATCATGAATAGGCCGCCCGATTTCCCCGAAGCGGTTGCCGCTCCTCGCTCCCGCTGGCGCGTTCAACTCGTCTGGCTGGTGCCGCTCGTCGCGGTGTTGATCGGCGGCTGGCTCGCGGTGCAGTCGATCCTCGAAAAAGGCCCGACCATCACCATCAGTTTTCTGACCGGTGAAGGCCTGGAAGCTGGCAAAACCAAGATTAAGTTCAAGAACGTGGATATCGGGGTGGTCAAAAAAGTCACCTTGTCGCCGGATGACAAGTCCGTTGTCGCGACTGCCGAACTTTCGCGCGATGCGTCGAAAATGCTTGTCGACGATACACGTTTCTGGATCGTGCGCCCGCGCATTTCAGGCGGTACTGTGTCAGGTATTGGCACGCTACTCTCAGGGTCGTACGTAGGTGTCGATATTGGCTCTGCCAGCAAGGCGCGCAGCGATTTCGTGGGCCTCGAGTCACCACCTGTGTTCGCGTCTGGCGTACCCGGGCGGGAGTTTGTGCTCAAGAGCGAGGACTTGGGCTCACTCGATGTTGGCTCGCCCGTGTTTTTCCGGCGCCTGCAGGTTGGACAGATCACGTCCTATGCGCTGGACCCCGATGGGGCCGGCATGACGTTGCACGTTTTTGTGAACGCCCCCTACGATAAATACGTGTCGAACAGCACCCGCTTCTGGCACGCGAGCGGCGTGGATGTCTCTTTGGATACGACCGGCGTGAAAGTCAACACCGAATCGCTGGTGTCGATCCTGATCGGTGGCCTGGCGTTCGAGGATCCGCCAAACGTGGTCGACAAGACCGAAGCCGACGCGCAGAGCCAGTTCAAGCTTTTCAGCGACCGGGCCGAAGCGATGAAGCGGCACGACAGCATCGTCGACACTTATGTACTGAACTTCAAGGAATCGGTGCGCGGGCTGTTGGTCGGCGCGCCCATCGACTTCCGCGGCATCGTGGTCGGCGAGGTGGCGGCGATCTATACGCACTTTGATCCAGCCACGAAGGAGTTCAGCATTCCGGTCGAGGTACACATCTTCCCCGAGCGTTTTACGTCGCGCTACGACACGGGTGCGAAGAGCGCCGCGGACGCGAATGGTGGACGGGTCACGTCGGATCGCAAGGCGTTCATAGACTATCTGGTCGCACATGGGCTGCGCGGACAACTTAAAACCGCGAGCCTCCTCACGGGCAACCTGTATGTGGCGGTGGATTTCTTCCCGGCGGCGCCGAAGGCCACGATCGACTGGAACAAAGCGCTACCCGAATTTCCGACTGTTCCTGGCAATCTGCAAGGACTGCAGGACTCGATCACCAGTCTAGTCGCGAAACTGAACAAGATCCCGTTCGAAAGCATCGGCAACGACTTGCATCAAACCCTGTCCGACGCGGACGGTCTGCTCAAGACGCTCAACACTCAGGTGGCGCCTGAGGCTCGTGCCACGCTAGTCGCGGCGCAGCAGGCGCTCGCCTCCGCCAACAGCACCTTGCAACCTAACTCCGCGCTGGCGCAGAGCACGGTCGACACGATGCGTGAATTGTCGCGCACGGCCGCGTCGTTCCGCGCGCTCGCCGACTATCTCGAGCGCCATCCCGAAGCGCTGCTTCGCGGCAAGATGGAGGACAAGAAGTGATGCGTACCCTCTTAACCACAGCCGTGATGCTCGCGGCGGCAGTCGTCAACGGCTGCGCGAGCTCGCCCCAGGCGAGCTTCTATACGCTGAGCGTCGAGCGTCCGCAGGAGCCGACCGGAGAAGGCACGCCGACCCCTATCTCATCATGGGCCATCGTGATGGGCGCGGTCACGGTACCGGAGATCGACGATCGCCCGCAGTTCGTACGGCGGGTGGATGTCAACCGGATCACGCTCGACGAGTTCTCCCGATGGGCGGAGCCGCTGAAGAGCCAGGTCCGGCGGGTTATCGCTGCCGACCTTGCGGTGCAATTCCCCGGTGCGCTTGTATCCGCCTATCCGCAAAACGTGGACCCCGCGCTGACCTACGTCGTATCGATCGATGTAGAGAGCTTCGAGTCGGCGCCTGAGGCGGCGTCGGTCTCGGTGCTGTGGTCAGTGAAACCGCCGAAGGAGGGCAAGGCAGTGAACGGGCGTACCGTGGTGAGCGAACCAACGGGCACGCAGGGTAATGACGCGCTCGTTGCAGCGCACAGCAGGGCGATGGCGACGGTCAGCAATGCCATTGCCGCCGCTATCCGCTCGACACGTCAGCCGTGACCACGGGGCCACATATATGGAAGGGATGCTGATCGATGTGGTGATTTTTTTGGCAGCCGCGCTCATCGCCGTACCTCTGTCGATACGGCTGGGTTTTGGCTCCGTGCTCGGCTATCTGCTCGCGGGCGTGGCGATTGGGCCTTGGGTGCTCAGGCTGATCACCGATGTGGATGCAATCCTCCACTTCGCTGAACTGGGAATCGTATTGATGATGTTCGTGATCGGCCTGGAAATGCAGGTCGAAAAGCTATGGGACATACGCCGCACGATTTTCGGCTATGGCGGAGCGCAGATGGCCCTGTGCGCATTGGTTCTGACGGCAACTTTCTTCGTTTTCGGCTCGCCATGGCGCGTTGCGCTGACCGGCGGGCTTGCACTGGCGTTGTCGTCTACCGCGATGGTGATTGCTGAGTTGCAGGCACGCAAGCTGATGGATACACCGGCTGGGCGTGCGGGATTTGGCATCCTGCTGTTCCAGGACATGGCCGCGATTCCGCTGATCGCGCTTCTGCCGCTGCTGGGACCCGTGGTGGCCGATGCCGCCGCTGAACCAGGCTGGCTTGTCGCAGTGAAAGCGCTGGCGATGCTCGCGGCAGTCGTGCTCGCCGGACACTTCCTGTTGCGCATTTTGCTGCGAGTGATCAAGCGCACTGGCGTGCCCGAGGTGTTCACCGCATTTGCGTTGCTCTGGGTGATAGGGATTGCACTGCTCATGGAGAGCGTCCATCTGTCGATGTCTCTTGGTGCATTCGTAGCCGGCATGTTGCTTGCGGACTCAGAATATCGTCATGAGATCGAGACCGACATGGCGCCGTTCAAGGGCTTGTTGCTGGGATTGTTCTTCATTGCCGTGGGGATGTCGATCGATTTCGGTGTGCTGGCGCGTGAACCCATGCGGGTCGCGGCGCTAGTGGTGGTGCTCGTGGGAATCAAGGCGGTTGTGCTGTGGCTGCTCGCCGGCCGGTTCGAAGTCCCGGCCGGGCAACGTACCTATTTTGCGGTGCTGTTGTCACAAGGTGGGGAATTCGCGTTCGTCGTGCTGGCAGCATCATTGGCAGCACGCGTGATCGATCAACGCTTGTCGTCGCTCGTGACGCTGGTGGTGACATTGTCGATGGTCACGACGCCGCTTCTGCTACTCATCCATCAACGATTCTGGATTCCGCGCGCCCGCGAGGGTCCGACTACGTAGGACCCGATGCATGAGTACCCTAAAAGCGCTTGCCGAGCCAAGCCTTGTGCGTACGGGAGCCGCCGCCCGCGACATGCAGTGACACCGGTCGCGTAAGCACGGTCAGAGACGAAGCTGGCCAATCAGTTTCAGCGGCCGCGTCGGGCAGCAATGCAAATGGGTGTCAATGACTCAGCGCGTGCACTATCATCATTGGTAGAAGAAACGCTGCGCCCGACTGAACACAGCACTCGGCGCCGGCTGAGGCCTTCACGAGTTGATGCGCAAACAATGGACGGGGCATCGTGATCAGCAACGTGATTCGCAAGGGGACCGATGGCATCGCCGACTTCCTTAAACTGGAATCGGCGGGCGGTTTGCTGCTCGTGGCTGCAGCCGCGCTCGCGCTGATTTGCAGCAACTCTCCGCTGCGACACGCGTACGACGATCTGCTGAAAATCCCTGTGGAGATGCGCTTTGGATCGTTCGCGCTTGCGAAGCCGCTTCTACTGTGGATCAACGACGGTTTGATGGCCATCTTCTTCCTCCTGGTCGGACTGGAGGTGAAACGAGAGGTGCTTGAAGGTGAACTGTCCACCCCCGCACAGATAGTGCTGCCTGTCGTTGCCGGGATAGGCGGAATGTTAGTACCGGCACTCATCTATTTCATTTTTAACCGGGGAAATGGCGCGGCCTTGAATGGCTGGGCGATTCCCACGGCCACTGACATTGCATTCGCGCTTGGCGTTCTTTCTCTGCTCGGCAAGCGCGTCCCGGTGTCGCTCAAAATATTCCTGACCGCAGTGGCAATCGCCGACGATTTGGGCGCAATCGTCATCATTGCGCTGTTTTATACCGCTGAGCTTTCCATTGCGATGCTATTTTTGGCAGGCGTAGCCATAGCGGTTCTGTTCACCTTGAACTTGCAGAAGGTCAAGCGAATTGCGCCTTACGTGATAGTCGGCGTGATCTTGTGGGTGTTCGTCCTGAAGTCCGGCGTTCACGCAACGCTCGCTGGCGTGGCGATCGCTTTTGCGGTGCCGTTGAAGACGAGAAATGCAGAAGGCACAGCTCCGCTACATCAGCTTGAACACAGCTTGCACCCGTGGGTGGCCTTTGGCGTGTTGCCGATCTTCGCCTTCGCCAATGCCGGCGTTTCCTTCGCCGGCGTGACGCTGACCGCGCTGGCAGAGCCACTGCCGCTCGGTATCGCCGTGGGACTTTTCGCCGGAAAGCTCATCGGTGTCTTCGGGGCGAGCGCCGTGCTGATCCGGCTCGGTCTGGCCAAGCTTCCCGAGGGCGCCGGGTGGCTCCAACTGATCGGTGTTGCCGCGCTGTGTGGCGTCGGCTTCACCATGAGCCTGTTCATCGGCTCCCTCGCTTTCGACGGCCCCGACTATTTCACGCCCCTCCGGTTAGGCGTGATCGCGGGCTCAGTGTTGTCGGGTGTTACCGGTTATCTGTTGCTCAGGTTTGCGTCAGGCCATTCCAGGGAAACCCCATCGAGTACGGCTAACTAACCGGTACTAATCGGTCTCTCGACTGGAGAAGAGCATCGTGAACCTCGACACTCTGGAAACGCTGATGGGAGCTTCCCTCGTTCTTTTGCTAGGGCGACAAATCCTCGCCAGGACTCCGATACTGCGAACTTACAGTATCCCCGAGCCCGTTGTCGGCGGGTTGCTGGTAGCAGTCCTGGTTTTTGCTCTACGCGCGGTCTTGCAAATCGACGTGCGTTTCGACACGACGCTGCAAACGCCGCTGATGCTCACGTTCTTCGCCACCATCGGCCTTAACGCCGATCTGGCGAGCCTGAAAGCGGGCGGGCGTTCGTTGCTTGTGTTTCTCGGTGCCGTGGTCGGCTTGCTCGTGATGCAGGACGCGTTGGGCCTGGTGCTTGCCTGGGCGTTGGGGCAAGAGCGCCTTCTCGGCCTGCTTGGGGCGTCGGTGACCCTCTCCGGTGGCCATGGCACGGGTGCAGCCTGGGCGAAGGTGTTCGCGGAGCGTCATGGGCTCGCGTCGGCAACGGAGATTGCGATTGCCTGCGCCACGTTCGGCTTGATACTCGGGGGACTCATTGGTGGTCCGGTCGCGCGTTTTCTGATCACGCGCTATAGCCTTGTCCCCAACCCGGAGTCAGGGACCACAGGCGTGAGCGGTTTTGAGCAACCCAAGGCGAATCGCCCGATCACGGCGAATGCTTTCATCGAGACAGTGGCGCTGATTGCCGTTTGTCTCGCTGTCGGCTCGGCGCTTGCATCGTGGTTGGCCGGCACAGCGTTCGAGCTACCCGCGTTCGTGTGTGTGTTGTTCGTCGGCGTTGTTCTGCGCAATGGCCTTGCCGTGTCTGGCTGGTATCAGGTCTTCGAGGACGAAGTGTCGTTGCTTGGAAATGTCAGTCTTGGACTCTTTCTCGCGATTGCGCTGATGAGCCTGCGCTTAGGGGACCTGGCCTCGCTTGCGCTGCCGTTGTTCGCCATCCTGGTAGTGCAGGCGATCGCCATGGCCGCCTACGCCAATTTCGTCACCTTCCGGGTCATGGGGCGCAACTACGACGCCGCGGTGCTGGCCGCGGGACACTGTGGTTTCGGCCTTGGGGCAACGCCGACGGCGATTGCCAACATGCAGGCCATCACGGAGCGGTTCGGCCCCTCGCATCTGGCCTTTCTGGTGGTGCCGATGGTGGGCGCGTTCTTCATCGACATTGCGAATGCAATCGTCATCAAGTTGTTCCTGTTGTTGCCAATTTACGGATAAAGGTCGCCCAAGCAGCGAAATCCTTCAATGTACACACGACACATAGCCCGTACGCGAATCGTAGTAAATGCTCACTCGACCGTTCTCAAGGTTGACCACCTTGTGGAAGCCCCGGCCGGCGAAGGTGTGTGACCAATATGTGCTGCTGCCACCCCAGCCATGGAGACCGCCCGGATAACGCGAATCATTTTGTGGCGCGACGATCGCGTATTTGCTTCCCGTTGCAGCAGTATTGCCCGTGTTCGCATAGACGAACAGCGCGCTCAGTTCTTCGACTGCCGGTAGCCGCATATGACGCTTAGCACACTGATACAGCGCGTCGTGGTAGTCGTACCGCACCACCCGTGCCCCGTTGAACTGGTCTGCTGCGCTCTTGTTCGCCCGCGGAATTTTTTTCTCCCAGGCAAAGGTGTTAGTTACGGGGCGGCTAAAGCAGGTCTGGTCGTGGGAGAAGACGGTCGTGCCGCCACCCATCATTGGATAGATCCCTTTAGGCATGCAGATTTCTTCCGCGGCTAGCATCGCGTTCGCCCGTGCCGCGGTAGGCGAAAGACTGGAACCGAGAACGACTCCTGCAGTCAACAATGCGCGAGACAGCGCAAATCTCAGATTCCACTTTCCGCTGGCGTAGGTCATGGCAGTCCGATGGTTGTGTTCGTGACCGGTCAAGGGCGTGCGACCGTGATAGCGTTCCAAACCGCGACCGTGCCGAGCGTTGGCCGCAGACCAAAGAGTCGTAGGCGCTTGCATCCTATGGCTTCAAACTAGGCCTCGAAAAGGAAGAAGTAAACATCTTTTTATCGGCGTGATCGGTGTAATCGGCTAAGGATAACTATTTAAACGCCACTAGATTCCGGCCTCGCCTGATGTGCCGGATCTTTCTGGACCCGGTCTGGTTGTCATAGAATTTTAAGTCCTTTTTCAGGAGACGCGCGTGGGCCTGAAGCGTGGAAGATCAAGTCGATTCCATTTGCCGCGTCGAACGCGCGCACCGTGGCATGCGCCGCGTGCGCGCACGTTGTTCATGCGGCCCACGGCTTCGCCGCAACGCGTCCTGTTACTTCGCTTTTACCTTGTGATCGGATTATGCGTGCTTGCCTTTGTCGTAGTGTATATCGATCGCGAAGGGCTGCGCGATGCAACCAAGCCGACGCTCGGCGTGATCGACCTGATGTATTTCACCATGGTCACTGTCGCGACCGTGGGCTATGGCGACATAGTGCCCGTTACCGCTCGCGCGCGCCTTATCGTCACATTTCTCGTCATGCCGATACGTATCACTATCTGGTTCGTCTTTCTGGGCACAGCGTATCAATTCGTCATTCAACGCGTGATCGAGGAGCTCCACATGAAACGCCTGCAAAAGCGGTTGCAGGGCCACGTCGTTGTGTGCGGCTTTGGACTCAGCGGCTCGGTCGCCGTTCGTGAGTTACTTGAAAGCGGCGTGGATCCCGATTCGATCATTGTGATCGACCAGCAGCAAACGGCGCTCGAATCGGCGACGGCGCTGGGTGTCGCCGGGTTGCTTGGCGACCCGTCGCGCGAAAACATCTTGCAACAGGCGGGGATTCGCTCTGCGAAGGCCGTCATAGTCGCGGTCACCGATGACCCGACCGCGATACTGCTCACACTAAGCGTCCGTAGCATCGCGCCAGAAACAAAAATTGTCGTGCGGATTCGGGAGCATGTCTTCCAACGGCAATTGCGCCAGGCAGGTGCGGACGTAATCGTGTCGTCGACCAAGATCGGTGGGCTGCTACTGGCCGATGCAGTGGAAAGCCGCTACATCGTACCGTTCGTCAACGACCTGCTGTCGGCGCGTGGACGCGTCACGCTACTGGAGCGGCCCGCCGCACCGCGGGAAGTCGGTCGAGCGACGAATGCGGTTACGGGCATGCTCATTGTCGGGCTGGTCCACGACGGTCATATGTTCTCGTTCTATGAGGACGCGCCGCGCACAATTGAAGACGGGGACGTGCTGATTGTGATGGAGTCTACCCGCGCGTCGCGGACCGAAGGCGCCTAGCTGCCGCCTTTCAGGCGCTCACGATCACTGACCGGGGCGGCCTCCCTCCCGCTGACCATGCCTGGCATCAACAAAAGGGTGGTTGCGTGCGTGCATACGCTGCCGCAAGACCGCCGTACATGCAGGTATCGGACCATCGCCCGTGTCCCCGATCCATGACGCCGTGCTTTACAGGGAGGCTCATGAGCAATCAATCGTCCGACCCTGTATGCGGGCAACTCGACCGTGTCTCGGCATGGAGTCTTATCAGGCCGTACTGGGTCTCTGAGGAATGCAGGACCGCTTGGGGGTTGCTGATCGCGATCATCGCAATGGACTTGCTTCTGGTCGGCATCAACGCGCGGCTGAACACATGGAGCCGCGATTTCTACGATGCACTGGAAAGCAAGAACGTGCGTGAATTCCCGCAGCTGATATTGATGTTTGCCGGGCTCGCGTTCTCGTTCATCACGATCTCTGTCTACAACCGCTATTTGCGGCAGATGCTTGGCTTTCGATGGCGCCAGTGGCTGACCACGCGCTACCTGGACGAATGGTTGAATGGTGGCACCTTCTACCGCATCGAGCGCGATCGCCTTGCTGACAATCCTGACCAGCGCATCGCCGAGGATCTTGATTTATTCGCCACCACCACCCTTACTTTCACTCTCAATTTGCTGTCGGCGGTCGAAACGCTCGTCTGGTTCTCCATCGTCCTTTGGAGCACGGCGGGCACACTGGCCGTCATGATCGGAGCCACCCCCTTCCAGATTCCGGGATACATGCTTTGGGCAGCCGTTGCTTATGCGATTGTCGGCTCGCTCCTGACAAATAAGGTCGGTCACCCGCTTGTGTCGATCAACTACCAGATGCAACGCGTCGAGGCGAATTTCCGGTTCGGCCTGATCCGTCTGCGCGAAAACGCCGAGCAGATCGCATTCTATGACGGCATGCGGACCGAGGGATCGAACGCCAGGGATCTGTTTGGCCGGATTCGTGAAAACTGGAGACGCTTCATGAGGTACACGAGGCGCTACACCTTCGTGGTCAACTTCTATGAACAGATCGCCGAGATCTTTCCGATCGTCGTTGCGTCGCCCCGATATTTCTCAGGCGCGCTGACTTTCGGTACCCTGATGCAGATCGCTGACGCATTTGGTTCGGTAAGCGAATCGCTTTCGTGGTTCATTCACAATTACGACTCGCTCGTCGAGTGGCGTGCGACCGTTAACCCATGCCCTTATACAGAAGTCAGGCATCGTCTTCGCGAAGAGCCCGAATGGTCGAGGCGGCATCGATGGTTCGCTGGATGCCAATCCATAGGGTTTTCGCACCGGGTTCGCCATCGCTCTTGCG
>Ga0153932_1000184_pt1 | contig 25894 bp, 23 predicted proteins | sample TSNJ016MetaG_FD_102273 | JGI IMG/M metagenome (GOLD analysis project Ga0153932, IMG submission 102273) | Attine ant fungus gardens microbial communities from New Jersey, USA - TSNJ016 MetaG | ecosystem: Host-associated > Fungi > Mycelium > Unclassified | place: USA: New Jersey, Wharton State...
AACTGCACGCTGTGGACACTTAGGGTAGAGCTGTTAAAAGCGCTTTCTTTGCTTCGTTTCTTTGTCGCTTTGGACAAAGAAATGACGCGCCGCCACGCGCAGTGGCTAATAGTGATAAAGAAATCAGCTAACGCCAAACGCGCGAATACTTGAAAAGCAGCAACCCGGCATTGACTCAGATCGCTAACGCCAGAACCCGTGCAACCCGGCATTGACCCAGACCACTAACCCCAGCACCCGTGCTAACCCCAGAACCCGCTCGCCCCAGCATCCACCCCGACCGCCAACCCGCAATCTGGCACTGCCCCACCCTCGAACCCCACCCCGCCCACCCTCGCTCACCCTCACCCGTGATACTTCGAGTCCAACTCATTAATCGCCGCCACATTGCCAGCGCTCCGTCCATTTTCATCGAACGTCTGCGCCAGAAACGCATCGGCAATCGTCTTAGCCACTTCAGGTCCAATCACCCGCGAACCCATAGTAATGATCTGGGCATTATTCGACAGTGCAGCTCGTTCCGCCGAATAGGTATCGTGACACAACGCAGCGCGAATCCCCGGCACCTTATTCGCCGAAATGCTAACGCCAATCCCCGTGCCGCAAACCAGAATCGCGCGATCATACTCGCCACGCATCACACCCGAAGCCACCCGGTCAGACAAATTTGCATAGAACTCCTTTGGATCTGCCTCATTGTCCGACACCTCGAATACATCGAAACGATCCTTGAGGTGTTCAGCCAACACATGCGCCAATCCCGCCCCCGCGCTATCCCCAGCAACTGCAAGTTTCATGATGATCTCCTTCAGATCGAAGTTTCATGCACGCAGAGAGTTCAGAGCACAGCCCTGACGCGCTCCACAATGTCCAGATATCCCGCGACGTCCCATGCGGAGCGCCCGATGAACAACCCGTCAATATGCGCACTGCCAGCAAGTTCAGCGCAATTTCCAGGGTTGACCGAGCCACCATAAAGGCAAGGTACCCGGCGGCCAACAATGTCCTGAGCCACCGCAATAATTTCCGCCTGGCGAGCATCGGCATAGTCCGCCGTGGCCGGAATACCGTGCTCGCCAATGGCCCAAACCGGCTCGTAAGCGAGCAGGATCGGCGCCGTATATTGTTCAGGCGTCAACCGGCCCAGCGCGCCCCGGACTTCGGTAGCCAGCACCTCGGCTGCTCGCCCGCTTTCGCGATCGGCAAGCGTCTCACCGATGCAGACCAGCGGCGTCAACCCGTGGCGCACCGCTGCCTCTACCTTCAGCCCCACCGTTTCATCGGTCTCGCCAAAATGTTCACGCCGCTCGGAATGACCAAGCTCGACCAGATCCATTTCGCAATCGACCAGCATAGGCGGCGAGATCTCACCGGTCCATGCGCCACGATCAGCCCAGTGCATGTTCTGTGCGCCCACCTTCACGGTCGTATCCGCGAGGATCGTCTTAACCTCACGGATCGCGGTGAAAGGCGGGATCACGAAGCGCTGCATGCGCGGGTCGTCGCTGCTCGCGAGCAGACCTTGGGCAAAAGCGCGCGCCTCCGCCAAGGTCTTGTTCATCTTCCAACTGGTACCGATCCAGAAAGGGGAATGGGTCATATTGATGTCGTCAATCGGATGCGCGAACCTCGCGCCGCTAAGCGCCGTGCCGGGGAGGATCGTTGGATCACACCATCCCCAACGCGGCGCTCAGGTGAAAACCGCAGGCGCCCATCGGCGCCCTGCGGGTCAGAGCAGTAACATCACTTCGACATGGTAAATGCGGAGGTGTACTTATCCACGTTGGCTTTGGTGATCAGCACGCAATCGAAGAGCTGCTTTTCAGTCTTGGCGCCTGTCTTGCCGGTCTTCAGGAACTGATCGGCCTCCTGCACCGCCTTGACCGAAAACGTCGCAACCGGCTGCAGCACCGTGTACTGCAATTCGCCAGCCTTGACCGCGGCAACTGCCGTGGGCGAACCATCAAAACCGCCCACCTTGATGCTCGACAGTTTGCCCGCCTGCTTCAGTGCGGCAATCCCGCCAAGCGCCATTTCGTCGTTACCGCTGATCACACCAATAATGTCCGGGTGCGCTTGCAACAAGCTCTGCATCGCGTTGAACCCCTTGGTGCGATCCCAGTCGGCCACTTGCGACCCGACCTTCTTCAGATCCGGATACTGGCTAAGCACTGACGTATAACCGTTGGACCGCGTAGCAGCGTTGTTGTCCGACGGCGAGCCGAGCAGTTCAACATAATTGCCCTTCGATCCGACGTCCTTCACCCATTGCTGCGCACCCAGCGCCGCGCCCTGCGCGTTGTTGGAAACGAGCTGCGCCTTGGCCAGTCCTTCCTGGTTGATCTCGGCATTGACGAGGAACACCGGAATGTTGGCGGCAACCGCTTTCTTCACCGCGCCGACAGACCCGCTAGCGTTCGCGGGATCAAGAATGATCGCGACCGATTTGTTCGTGATGGCGGTATCGATCAGCTGGCTCTCTGCGTTGGTGTCACCTTTCGACGCTGCGACGTTCGCGGTGTATCCCAGCCTTTTTGCTTCGGCAGCAGCAACGTTGCCTTCCGTGAGCCAATAAGGATTCGAGGGATCGTTGACGATGATGGTCACGAGTCCACCCGCCGCATGCGCCTGGCCTGCGAACAAAGGCGCGGCGATGGCGACAGCGGCGAGTGACAGGGTCCTCAGGGTTTTTCTCTTGGTTGTCATGGTAAGTCTCCTTTTTTGATTAGCGATGGCGTCGGGATAAAACAAATTCAAATGAGGACAATTAAGACATTCTTCTCAAGGGCCAGTGGCGCGGCTCAAGCCTTGCCACTTTGTGGAGAAGTGGGTTGACCGGCGGTCGGTGCAGGACGCTTGACGCGACGGCGATATTGAATGGCGTTAAGCAGCACCGCGAGCACGATCACCGCGCCGGTGAACACCGTTTGCCAGTAAGACGAGATGCCGATGATCACCAGACCGTCGGACAGGAACCCGATCACGAAGGCACCAAGCAACGTTCCGCGAATGTTGCCCGTGCCGCCCATGAGCGACGCACCGCCGATCACCACAGCGGCAATGGCCGTCAGCTCATAGGTCGTGCCGGCGGTCGGACCCGCAGACGTCAACTGCGAGGAAAGAATCAGCCCGGCGATGGCGGCGCACACGCCCGACATCATGTACACGCTGATCTGCACTCTCTTCACCGGAACGCCGGAGAGTTGCGCTGCGCGCTCGTTGCCGCCGGACGCGTAGAGCCAGCGTCCGAATGCCGTCCGGGTGAGCATGATGCTGCCCAGAATCCCGATGACGGCCAGGATCAGGACGCCGACGGGAACATTGAACAGTCGATCAAAGCCAAGCCCGTTGAATCCCACATTACCCAGATCCGCGTGACCGCCCAGGTTGTTGTAGGTCAGGCCGTTGGTCATCAGCAAAGCCAGTCCGCGCACTACATACATCACGCCGAGCGTGGCAACGAATGCGGGCACCCTGAACCGCGCAATGAGCACGCCGTTGACGAGACCAATGAAGGCGCCAAGCAGGCAGCACAGCACCACCACGACCCAGACCGCCGGATACAGTACGACGCCAAACAGGTTCAGCGTCACCCCCTGCAGGAAGAACCCCGCGACCACACCGGAGAGGCCGAGCGTGGAACCCACCGACAGGTCAATTCCGCCGTTGATGATCACGAGCAGCATGCCAATGGCGAGGATGCCGTAAATGGCCACATGCGAGGCCATCGTCAGGAAGTTTTCGACTGCGAAGTAATACGGCGAGAGCATCGAAAATACGATGATGATCACGATCAGCGCAAAGAACGCGCGTCCTTCGAGCAGCATCTTGCCAAGGTCGAAGCCGTCGCCGAACTTGCTGGCGCGGGTTGACGCGGAAGGTTTAGCGGAGTCGTTCATGTTCAAGTCTCCATGCATTTCTATGATCAGATCACCACGGCTTCGCCGGAGGCGGCCATGATCTGGTCCTTGGTGGCATCGGCGCCGAATTCTGCGGAAATCTTGCCCCGTCGCATGACGACGATGCGATGCGCAATGCTCAAGCATTCACCCACTTCCGACGTGGAGAACACCACGGCCAAACCCTGCGTGGCGCTCTCGCTGAGCAGGCGAAAGACTTCGGCTTTTGCGCCGATGTCGATGCCACGGCTCGGCTCGTCGAGCAGGATGACCTTCGGGCGGGTAGCAAGCATCTTGCCGATCACGACCTTCTGCTGATTGCCACCCGACAACGAACCGATAGGCGCACCCGGCCCCGCCGTCTTAACGTGAACGTTTCGAATCGACTGATCGACGAGCACGCGCTCGCGAGGGAACGAGAGCAGCAACCCCTTGACGAAGGTGCCGATACTCGCAAGCGACAAGTTGGTGCCCACATTCATGGTCGGCACCAGGCCATCGCGCTGACGGTCTTCCGGCACGAGCACAAGGCCGCGGCCAATACGTCCGGCGATGCTCAATGAGGCAATGTCTTCGCCTTCCAGAAGGACCTTTCCTCCGCTCACCGGGGAGCGGCCAGCCACCGCTTCAAGCAGTTCCGTGCGCCCCGCTCCCATCAGTCCGTAGATGCACACGATCTCGCCCGCGCGTACATCAAGCGACAAGTGATCGACCACGGAGATGCCCGAGCCTGCGTCGTCGGCGACGCTGACATCTTCGATCGCCAGCGCTACGTCGCCGAACGCATAGCCTGTCGGCGGCGAACCGAGGTCGAAGTTCTCACCCACCATGTTGCGCACGATCCACGCGAGGTCGATGTCCTTCGCTTCGGCCGTCGCCGTCATCCTGCCGTCGCGCAACACCACGGCGTAGTCGGTGATCTGCAACGCCTCTTCAAGATGATGCGAGATGTAGACAATCGACACCCCGCGACTCGTCAAATCGCGGATCACCTTGAACAACACCTCGACTTCGGAAGCACTGAGCGCTGAAGTCGGTTCGTCCATGATCAGGATGCGCGATTGAACGGAAAGCGCGCGCGCAATTTCAACGACTTGCTGCTGGCCCAGGCGCAAGTCCTGGACGCGCGTCAGGGGGTCTATCTCTTCCTCGAGATCCGCCATCAGCGCCCGTGCCTGCCGCGCTTCTTCGGCGAAGTTGACGCCTGTGACCGAACGCAATTCCCGGCCCATAAAGATGTTGTCGCGCACGCTCAAGTTGGGCGCGAGACTTAACTCCTGATGGATGATCGAAATACCGTGGTCGCGGGCATCGTTTGACGAAGAAAAGGAGACGCGCTGACCATCGAGTTCAATATGCCCCGATGTCGGCCTCTCGACCCCGGCGAGAATCTTCATCAAGGTCGATTTGCCTGCGCCGTTTTCGCCGAACAACGTGGTGACCTTGCCGCGATGGATATCGAAGTTCACGCCCTTCAGCGCATGCACACCGCCGTATGACTTGACGATATCGCGCGCCGACAGCAGCACTTCGCCGGTCGCGGACTGGTTAGCAGGGATTGGGTTCGGGGTGCTCATTTCACGTCCAGCTTCACCGGCGTCACAAGCCAGCCGTTCGGATTGATCAACTGAAAGACACCCACAACCGAAATGGTCTTGCCCGTCAGCTTGGCCGTATCAACCTTCGACAAAACTGCTTTCTTCATCGCCGTGTTGATCGCGTATCCGGCGTTCTGATAGTCGATCTGGTTAGTGAATTGCTCGAAGCCGATGGTGCCGGTTGCATCGCGCAGATCGGTGCCGTTGATTGCCGGGCCGGTCTGAACGCGGATGACTACCGAGTCGGGCACGTTCGGTACCTTCACGGTATAAATTCCGGCATCCTCACTACCGGCAACACCGTCGAACTTGACCGATATCTCAGGGCCGATGCCACCGCCTGCCACGCCGTACTGCTTGCCGGCGGCGTCCTGGTCCTTGGCGATGGCTGCGGCCAATGTGTCGGCGCTGACTGCCTTGCTCTCGATCGCCGCCTGCGTCTTTGGAAATTGTGCTTCGCCGTAAGCGGCCGGATCGAAGGTCTTGACCTGCGTATCGCCTGCGGACCCGATCTTCACGGCCTTGGTGCTCAAGGCCATCGCGACGATCAAAATCACTGCCAGCACCGCGGCAATTGCTACACGAACGCCGCGTTTGGAGCGACGATTCATTGACGGGGTCATTGAGCTCATGGGAACACCTCCTCTACTTCTGAACTACGGAAAAGCAAAACGCATGCGCTGAATCCTGCTTCGTCTGTCATGTCATGCCGTGCCACGTTGCCCCCAGTGTTCAGTCATCACGTTGAGCACCATCGCGGCAGATGCTGCCCCCGGATCGATATGTCCAATGCTGCGCTCGCCCAGACGCGCCGCCCGCCCTTTGGTCGCCACCATCGCCTTGGTGGACTCGGCGCCAGTTGTCGCGGCGTCGCGTATTTGCGCCATGATCTCGGGCACCGGCAGCCCACTTGCCATGCCTCGTTCTGCCGCCGCGGCAGCAGGCGCCCAGACATCCATCATGGTCTTCTCACCCGGCTCCGCCTTGCCACGCGACTGGATGCCTGCGGCCATCGCCACGATCAGCGCCGGTGCTTCTTTCAGCGGCATCTCCTTGCGTGCTCCTGCTGCCTTCGCTGCACGCATGAACGCGGTGGCGTAAAGCGGCCCCGACGAGGCGCCGACCGCATTCAGGAACCCCTTCGCTGCCGCATTGAATTGATCGGCGAATGAAGCGTCCGCAGCCAGTGCATCAATAGCCTTCGATGCCGCGACAAATCCGTCCGCCATCGCAATGCCGTGGTCGGCATCGCCGATCACACCATCGAGCCGGCACAGCTCATCTCGCGCCGCGCCGATGGTCTCGGCGAGTTGGCGGAACAACCGCGCGATGTCACCAGTCGTCAGCATCGTCCCGCCCCCTGTTGAAACATCGCGCACTCGCAAGGGTGATCCAGCAAGCGCTGCAGTTCTTCGTCGAGATGCATGAGCGTGATCGAAGCGCCGGCCATTTCCAGCGACGTGCACAGCGGGCCAACAAGGGTGCGATGCACGATCAACCCCGCGTCGGACAATCGCTGCGCGACGCGGCGGTTCATGATGTACAGCTCCATCAATGGCGTAGCGCCCAGCGAGTTCACGAGCACCGCCACGCGGTCTCCTTTCGCTGCGCCCATCTCGCCGAGGATGGCATCCATGATCTCGTCAACCACGGAGTCGGCGGGACGGAGCGCCTCGCGACGCATGCCCGGCTCGCCGTGGATTCCCATGCCGATTTCCATCTCGCCCACTGCGATCTCGAAGTTGGCGCGCCGCGTCTGCGGCAACGAACACGGCGCCAGCGCCACGCCCAAAGTGAAGGTCCGGGCGTTGGCGTGACGCGCCACTCGCTCTACATCGTCCAGTGACATCATCAGATCAGCAGCTGCGCCGGCCGCTTTGAAAATGAACACATTGCCCGCCACGCCACGTCGCTTGTCGCGCTGATCGCGCGGCGCGGAGGCGATGTCGTCGGTGGTCAGCACCGTGCGCGCTTCGACACCCTCCAGTTCCAGCAACTCAGTGGCCATGTCGAAATTCATCACATCGCCGGCATAGTTGCCGTACATGAACAGCACGCCCGCGCCTCCATGCGTCGCGAGCGCTGCATCGACAGCCGGTTGCGGTGGCGGCGATGCGAACACATTGCCGATCGCCGCGGCGTCGGCCAGTCCCTTACCGACAAAGCCCAGGAACGTCGGCTCGTGGCCCGATCCGCCGCCGATCACCAGCGCGACTTTTCCTCCGCGTGGCCCGTGGCGCCCCAGGATTGCACGCGGCGCACCGTCGAGGCGTCGCAGCACGTTGCTGTGCGCGGCCATCACGCCATCCAGCATCTCGTCGACGGCGGCATTACCGTCGTTGATCAGTTTCTGCGTCATCGCTTCGTGCATGGCAGTCTGCCCCTTCAGATGTTCAAGTCGGAAACGCCGGTATCGAAATGCGGAGCCCAGAACGCCACTGATTCGGCGATCTGCTCGACTACCTGCCGATCCTTCGGTTCGCGTTCCTTGAACGACAACTCCAGACATATTTCGTTATCCTTTCCACCGCCCTCTTGAATGGCAGCGATCAGCGGCGCTGGCTGAATGCGGCCGCGTGCGTTGAACTCGGCCGTGAAAGGATGGTGGCCGCCTTTGTCCATCAGCGACTGCTTGATATGGATGATCGGCGAGACACGCGGCACCGCACGCGCCCAGGCGTACGGATCGAAGTCGTCGGGGTTCGTGCTGGTAACGTCACCGTGATCGATGTCCGCCATCATCCACATGGGCACCGCCATATCCGCAGCGCTCAGGCGTTCTTGCAGCGCCAGACACGCACTGATCGTCTCGCCGAATTCGCGCCCGACCGACATCGGCTCCCAGAACACGTACTTCAACCCCGCACTCTTCGCGTGTTCAGCGACCTCGGCCCAGCAGTCGATGGCTGTCTGGATCAGCGCCTCGCGACGGCTGGCATCGTCGAAGTCGCGGTACGTGAAGATGGCGAACTGGGTGCCGATTGAATCGCCGCCAAGATCGGCCGTGATGTCAGCGAACGTCTTGAACCAGTCGACGTAATAGCGCCGTACATCGGCATCAGGATGGCCGAAGTGATTGAGCCGTCCGTAGGGGCCAGTCATGCCCGATGTAATCCTCACTCCGGTTCGCGCCATCGCCGCGCGCATCTGGCGCGTCAGGCGTCGCGTGGTGGCTGCCGGCCACGACGGGTTGATGAACTCGTGCGTGAGCTGCACGTCGCGGATCTTCATCTTGTGCGCGATAGCGTCGATAAGATCATCCGGCTCCGCGAAGCGATTCACTAGCGGATTGGTGTTGAGTGCGAGAGTGAAAGCCATGTTCGTCTCGGGTTGTCTCGTGTTGTATGCGAACGATCGCAGCTATATTCAGGCGGTTTTTCTGTCGAGGCCTTCGAACCACGCGCCGAACGCGGCCGTTTGCTCGGTGCTCATGTGCAGTCCGTGCTTCGTGCGCCGCGTCAGGATGTCCGGCGCGGTCTCCGCCCACTCATGCGTCATGAGATAGCGCACCTCGCCCTCATAAAAAACCGGTCCGAATTGCCGGCCGAGATCGCCAAGCGACTTGGCCGAACCGATCACCTGCGCCGTGCGAGCACCGTAAGTCCGCGCGTAGTGAAGCAGCAGATCTTCCGGCAGCCAGCCATACTCCCGCCGCAAACGCGCGATGAATCGCGGTACGTCCGCGCCTTCGATTTCGCCTCCGGGCAACGTTGCAGTCGACGTCCAGTCTTTCCCCATGTCGGGAAAGGTCGGCCGCAGGCGTTGCATCGCATGCTCCGACAGTTTGCGGAAGGTCGTGATCTTGCCGCCGAAGACATTGAGCAGAGGGGCGCCGCCGGTGGTGTCGAGATCGAATACATAGTCGCGCGTCACTGCCGACGGATTGCCTGCGCCATCGTCGTAAAGCGGGCGCACACCCGAGAACGTCTGTACCACATCCTGGCGCCGCAGCGGCTGCTTGAAATATCGGTTGACCGCGGCCAGCAGATACTCGATTTCCGATTCGTCGATCGACACGTTTTCTGGCGCACCGTCCCAGGGGATATCGGTGGTGCCAATGAGCGCCTTATCCCCTTCGTAGGAATTGATGAAAATCACCCGCTTGTCGTGGTTCTGCACCAGGTAGGAATGCGGGCCGTCCCAGAACTTGGGCGTGACAATATGGCTGCCCTTGACCAGTCGCACCTTGCGGGTCGAATGGCCGCCGGCCACGCGCTCGATGACATCGGCCACCCACGGACCAGCGGCATTGACCAGCGCCCGCGCGGTGACAACGCGAGTTGTACCGTTGCGCGTGTTACGTAACTCGATGCGCCACACATCGCCTTCACGCCGCGCCGACGTACAGACTGTGCGCGTGAGCACCTGCGTGCCACGCTGCGCCGCGTCTACTGCGTTAAGAACGACGAGGCGGGCATCATCGACCCAGCAGTCGGAATATTCGAAACCCCTGTGATACTGATCCTTGATCGGCGCACCTTCAGGACTGCGCAGCAGATCGAGGGTACGCGTACCCGGCAGCTTCTTGCGGCCGCCAAGGTGATCGTACAAAAACAGCCCCAGCCTGACCAGCCACGCCGGGCGATCGTCCGGGCTGTGCGGAAGCACGAAACGCAGCGGCCAGATAATGTGCGGCGCCGCGTTGAGCAGCACTTCGCGCTCGATCAACGCCTCACGCACGAGCCGGAATTCGTAGTACTCGAGATAACGCAAGCCGCCATGCACCAGCTTGCCCGAGCGCGACGACGTGCCTTGCGCCAGATCGTCTTTCTCGCACAGGATCACGGACAGCCCGCGGCCCGAGGCATCGCGCGCTATGCCCGCACCGTTGATGCCGCCGCCAATGACGAACAGGTCGACCATCTGGCTGTCGCTCATCTCACCGCCCCCCGTTCGACTTCGTTTATGGTTGCGCCAAGGGCGCCGGGATGACTCCTGGCCCTCGCCTGTTGTGCCATTGCGTCCCACACGGGTTCCAGTGCGCGCCGCGCCTGCTGATACACGGGGAACGCCTTCGCGTAGGTCTGCATATGATCGGGATCAGGCGTCTCGACCGGTCCCAATAGCGGCGTGACCCACTCGCCAATGCACGCCTGCATGTCGGGATAAACACCGAGCGCGACCGCCGCCATCATGGCCGCGCCAGCCGCGCCCGCCTCTTCGCGCGTGGACGTTCGCACGGGGGCGCCAACGACTGCACCGAGCACCGCACGCAACATCCGCGACCGGGTCGCACCGCCGGTTAGCCGCAGCTCTGCGGGCATCGCGCCGCCCATTGCTGCATAACAGTCGCGCGCGGCCATTCCAAGCCCCTCGACCACCGCAAGCAACATATCGGGGAAACGGCTTTCGCTCGTGAGTCCCGTGAAATTGGCACGCGCGTTGGCATTGACGAATGGGCCGCGCTCGCCTGCATCGGAGATATAAGGGTGGTAAAGGTGCGTGCCCGGCCGGCCGGATTGCAGCCATCCATCGATACGTTTCACCCGGTCGGCTTGCGAGAGCGGCGTACCGAATTCCGCGAGCAGGTCACACGCCAGATTCAAGAGCCAGTCGATGTTCAGCGTCGCCGCCATGTTCGACTGCACCTGCGCCGACATGCCGGGCATTGGCAACGCGATGACGTACCCCGTGCCCTCGGCGTTCAAATAAACATCGGTGTTCTGCACTGCACGCATGTGCATGCCCGTCGATCCGATGATCGAACAGGTAGCGCCCACCGCGCCCTCTGTATGGATGCCGGCGCCCAACGCCGTCAGCACGATATCGACAAACCCCAGGCACACCGGCGTTCCTGCCAGCAAGCCCGTTGCGGCCGCGGCTTCAGGCGACAGCGCGTGAGTGACCTCGGTGCCATCGACGATCTCGGGCAACAAACCTCGCCGCGCCGACAGCCCGAGGGCTTCGATTACGGCGTCGTCATAGCGGCGAGTGCGGAAGTTGCCATAGGTGAAGGTCGCCTCCGACGGGTCCGTTGCGCGCACTCCGGTGAGCTTGAGATACAGCCAGTCCTTGCAATGCAACGCGACTTCCGAGCGGTCGAGCACCTCGGGCGTCGTGGCATCCATATGAGCGATCTGCGCGCCCTGGCTGCAGGCCGCCAGCCCGGTACCCGTGGCCTCGAAGCGAGCCCGGCTGGCTGGGTTGGTTTGCAGCCGCCGCACGGTATCTGCAGCGCGTGCGTCCAGCCAGAGCCAGGCGTCGCTCGCGGGCTTGTTGCCCGCGCCGACCAGCCACGTGCCATCGCCCTGCCCCGTCACGGCCACTGCAGCCGTGCGCCGCGCCAGGCTATCGACCTTGGCGCCGAGATCGCGCAGCGTCTGCGCGCAGTCGGCCCAGGTTTGGTCCAGTGATTGAAAGGCCGCGCCATCGGCGCTCGTAGTGTATCGGTTAGGAACCGATGCAACCGCGATCTGCCGCCCTGCCAGATCGAAGGCGACCGCCTTGATGACCGAGGTGCCGGCGTCGATACCGATCAGGAGATCGCGTCCGGCGCCCGCGCTGGATGATGGAACTGTCACGCTGCCGCCTCCGCGTCGATTGTTCCGTGATTCAGCGCCAGCGCCGTGGCTTCATCGGTAATCAAGCCGCTGAGGAGGCCGCTATTCAGAACGGCGCGGATCGCCTGTACCTTTTCAGCGCCGCCCGCGATAGCGACGATTCGCCGCCCAGTCAGATCAGCGAGATTAGGGGCTACCGTGCGCGCTGCCAGCGAGGTCTCAACGGACTTGCCCGCGTGATCGAAGAAGTGACCTAGCACCTCGCCCTGGCCGCCCATGTCGCTCACTTCGCGGATTTCTTCGGGCTCGATCATCTGCGATGCAACGAGTTGTGCGTCGGGCTGTGCGGTGCCAATACCGACGATCATCAGGTCCGCATGCGCCGCGAGATCGAACACTTCGCGCACGCCGCGTTGCGACAGCAATACTTCGCGGTCTTCGGCGGTATTGGCGAAAAACGGCAGCGGCAACACGTAAGAAACGGCGCCGGTTTTCTCAGCCAGACGATGGATCACGTCGTAAGGATTCGCTGTGTAGTTACGCGTGACGCCGCCCAGCAGCGACACGAAACGCACCTTGCCGGCCTCCATGCGCGGCATGTCGGCGACTACGGCTGCCAGCGTACGGCCATGCCCCATGCCGATCACGCCGCCTTGGCGCGCCGCAATCTCGCGCTGCAGAAAGTGCGCGCCGGCCACACCCAAGGCACGCAACGGCAGGCCAACCTCGTGCAGATCCGGAACCACCTCGCAATAAGCCAGCCCGTAGCGGTCGGCAAGCTCGGCTTCCAGCACGACGCATTCGGCGACGTCGCCATCGATCGTGACCTTCACCGCGCCGCTCTGGTTGGCGCGCGTGATGAGCCGATGCGCCTTGACGTTGCTGACCCCAAGACGGAGCGCGACATCGGCCTGCGTCTGTCCGGCGGCGTAATGCAACCACGCCGCCCTGATCGCAAGGCTGTCTTCGGCATCACGCCTGTCGGCGGATTTCGTCATGTCTTCTCCGTGCCGGACGAAAAGTGATTTTTTTTTCGTCTGCTGTAATTTATTTCATCTGTGCCAAGGATAGCAAGCAAATCTGCAGTTAGCATCCGCGCAAACCCTTACTCGCCGGTCGCGGCGCTCAGCACACGAATTCAGTTGCGTGGGATGATTTGCGCTCGACATGGCGGATAGGCGAGCGATGAACATCGACCCTTTGAGCGACAGCAAGATAATCGAGTCGTGGAAGCAGAATGCTTCGCCCTGGACGCATGCGGTGCGTGGCGGTGAAATCGAGAGCCGGAGATTAGTAACCGATCGTGCAATCCTGGACGCGGTTCTCGCGTGCAGGCCGCGGAACGTCATAGACCTGGGATGCGGCGAGGGCTGGCTTGCCCTTGCGCTCCAGCAGAATGGGATCGAGGTGGCGGCGGTGGATGCGGTGCCGGCATTATCCCTTGCCGCGAAGGAAGCGGGTGTGCTCGACAGCCGCGTGATGTCTTACGAACAGATTTCAGAAGGGCTGCTGAAACAGAACGCCGATATGGTCGTCTGCAATTTTTCATTGCTCGGCGAGGAGTCGGTAGACCGCCTGTTGCGAGCCATTCCAAGCTTGCTCAAGCCGAACGGCACCCTGATCGTGCAAACCTTGCATCCGATAATTGCGTGCGGCGACCTGCCTTACGTCGATGGCTGGCGGGCAGGTTCATGGGCAGGATTTGGTCCCGATTTCATCGATGCCCCGCCCTGGTACTTCAGGACATTGGGCACCTGGCTTGAACTCATAAGGACCAGCGGATTGACGCTGCACGCGATGCAAGAGCCGTTAGATCCACGAACCGGCAGGCCGGCATCCGTCGTGTTTCACGCGCATCGGAGTACATGACAGATTCAGCCACGAGCTACACGGACTGCAACGCCAATACGATCATCGTCACGAGAGACACGACGAAGATCGAAGCGCCGATCGTCTTACGGCGAGTGAGTTCGGTCCACAGCAGCACGCCGGTGATCGACAGCAAAATGAGACTGCCCGCGATCGAATCCGCAAACAGGATCCAGCCAACGCCCGCGCCTTCCGACCGATGCATGCCTTCAAGCGTGTTGATCAAGCCCTGATCGCGGCGTTCGACGTTGACCAGGTTGCCGCCTTTCCACATATCGGCCGTCACCAGATAATGCGGCGCGATGAAGCGGATCACCCAGTGCTCAGGCTGGATCACCGACTGGTCGCCCCACGTGACGGGTTTAGCTTTTTCACGCGTGACGCGCTCGGCGGGCCGGTCGAGTTTCAATTCGGACTGCAGATATTGTGCAAGCTCATTCGGTGTTTTTGGCGGCGGCGACGGCATGGCGACCTGGATCGTCGATACGCTAGGGCCGCCGACCTTGATCTTCATCGTCGCGCGATGATTCTGGAGAATCCCTGTCACGCCGAAGAGCAGGCCGAGTGCCGCGCCCCACAATCCAATCCAGCCGTGGACCTTTCGAAGCCACTTGAGGAAGGTGCTGCGGCGAGAGCGCGATTTCTGCGCGCTGTCCTGGGATGCCGCGGTCGGCTCGACGTTATTTTTTAGTGTGCTTGCCTGCATGGTGTCGTGTGGGTCTGCTTAAGGGGGAAGCGCGAAGCGCTAGAAGTCGAATGTGGAACTGAGCTCGAGCGTGCGCCCAAGGCCAACACCGATCTGGTTCGATCCGACTGCGCTCCAGTAACGCTTGTTGGTCGCGTTTTCGAGGTTCGCCTGGATCGTTGCCCGCTTGCCGAAGATGCGCGTGGTGTAGCGCAGGCCGGCGGTCAACAACGTGTAGCCGCCTATGGACGCCTGGTCGAGATCGTTCACGGCGCGAGGCCCGATGTAGTACATGCCCGCGTTGACCGAGAGCCCGGCGACGGCTGGGATGCGATAGTCGGCGAACACGCTCGCTGTGACGTGGGCAGCGTTTTCCGGTGTCTTGCCGATCAGTGTTGGATCGGGCGAGTCGACCTGGGTCGCGTCGAGATACACCGCGGAAGCGATGACCGACAGATCGCGCGTCACGTCTCCTTGCAGCGAAAATTCGACGCCTCGATACCTTGCATTGCCGTTCATCACGAAAACATTGTCGGCATTCGTGCCGGCCGCCGGCTGACGCAGGTTGAACAACGCGACCGACGCAAGCATGTTGTTCGTGACCCGCGTCCGGATGCCGATTTCTTCCTGCTTGCTGACGCCGGCAGGCAGGATCTGGTTGGCGTTTTCGGCGGTGGCAGGGGCGCTGCCTTCTGACTCCAGCGCCTCCACGTAGCTCGCGTAGACGCTGGTGTTCGGCGTCACACTGTAGCTCAGACTAGCGGAAGGCGTCGTCCTGCTGATATCGGAGTAAGGGGTTCCCGCCTGCGATGTGACGTATTCGGATTGCCGCACTCCCGGGATAAATTGCAGCCGTGAGGTCAGGTCGATCCGGTCGTACACATACGCGCCGCCGTTGCGAATATGCTGCGCGAAGAACTGCTTGGGCGTGCCGCTTGGCGTCAGCGCGGTGATCTCGACAGGGTTGTAAAGATTTTGCGGCGCAGTGAACGTGTAGGACGTGAAATTCGGCTGATACATCCAGTCTTGCGAGACGCCCAGCGTCAGGTCATGACTGATCGAGCCGGTCTTGAACACGCCATTCGTTTCAAGGCGGACCGTCTCGTTCTGGTACCGCTGGCCATTTTGCTGAGTGGCCTGCACGGTGCCGGCACCTGTTGTCACGTTGTATTTCTGGAAGACCCAGTTCCAGCGATCGCGCCGCGTGATGGACTCGCCCGCAGCAAGATTCACGCTCCAGTTATCCGACAGCGCGTAGTTGGCACGGAACAGGTTCGTGTCAGCACTTGAACGCGTCGGATAGCCTGCGCCCGACAACAGCTTGTTCGGATTCGGTACACCCGGCAACGAAATGACGCCCTGTTTGTTCGGCGCGAGCGGCACGATACCCGCTTGCTCGACAATGCTGGTCTCGATGTGTTCAAGATCGTACTGGAGCGTCAGGCGGCTGTTCACACGCCAGTCGAGCGCTGCGCTGATGAACTTGCGGTATCCATGATCGCCCTCGATCGGAGCCTCGACATGTTCATCCATCGCATTGATACGCACCCCGAACTGATCGTCCGTACCGAACCGGCGGGCGATGTCGACATGCATGCCGAACGACCCTCGCGAGTCACCGAGCAGCGAGACGCTTGTTACCGACTCGGTGCCCGCGCGCTTGGTCACCATGTTTACGATGCCGGCTGGTGCGGCAAAACCGTAATAGAGCGCGGACGCCGCTTTCAAGACTTCGACGCGCTCCTTGTCCTCCATCGGCATCCAGATGTTGTTATCGATCGGCAGGATCCCATTGAAGTAAAAGCTGGCGCGGTTATCGAGCGGGATGCCGCGAATTGACAGGTTGTCGTAAGCAAGACCACTGAGTTGCTGGCGCGTCACCCCCGCCACGTTGCGCAGCGCGTCGTAGAGACCGGTGTCGCCCTGGGCATCCATCACGCTTCGCGTCACCACGTTCACGGTAGCGGGCACGTCGAGCACATCCATTCCACGATAAGGGCCGGTTTCGACAGATGCCGGCGTAAAGCCGTGCGCCCGCTGGCTGGTGACCGCTACCGGCGGTAGTTGCTGGGCGTTGGACTCATCCGTTGTGGGAGTTGCTGTGCTGCCGGTTGTATCGGCCATTGCCGGCCGTACTGCGATGCCCATCAAGCCTGCTGCCAGCAACGCGCTGACGACCGGACCTCTTCTGGCGAGCTGCAACCGCCTGCCCGCCCCTTTTCCCCGACGCATGTAATAAACCCTTGAATGAGCATACGAGCGCGATCCCGGATGCCGGCGTCAAGCCGGTTCGAGGTATGCGCATCTTCCATTCGTTTAACAAATAGGAATGATTCGTGTTTATATTATTATTTATGTAAAAAATCAAGTGACACTTTTACGTCGGGAGACTGGGGAGGCGCTTGGATGACGGTCGGGGTCAAGTGCCTGTCTCGTATGCGTTCTAAGCGTTATCGATAGGAATGCTGATCATATGGCTGGTACCTGACGCATTGAAATAGCCAGTTCATGCTCGCGCCCGCTTCGGCCGTTCGACATTGCGATCCGGATCACCGACAATCGCATATCTCACTCAACAACTTGAATGAGCTAAAAGAAATCTTTCTGCGCGCTGATTGGTGGCAATGCCGACATACCCAATGCTTTCCAATAACCTGAGTCCCCGCTTTCCTACCGCCAATCCATGCTTTCAACTTCGAGTGCCGCGCTGATGACGTTAGGTTGCGTTATCGTGCTGATCATGCCGGGCCCAACAAACACGTTGCTTGCTACCGCCGGTCTGAGGTGGGGTGTAAGGCGCTCGGTTCATCTGACTGGCGCTGAATTCGCTGGCTATTTCGTATCTATTTCAGGCTGGGGATATTTCCTTTCTCATGCAGCGACTTCGCTAGCCTGGCCGCCCACGCTCTTGCGCGTGGGCGGCGTTGCATTAAATGGCGCGGGCATCGCCTATACGGCGGGCTTTTTCGAGCGGCGGACACGCATACGCCACGATCTCAATCAACATCTCTTCCCGCGCCAATCCAGCGACAACAATCGACGCCCGGTTTGGAAACGGCGCTGAGAAATGCCCCCGGTACACCGCGTTGACAGCCGGCAACCACGTGCGATCCGTCACATAAATCAGGATCTGCGCGACATCGCGATGCGACGCTCCGGCCGCGCTCAGTGTCTGCCGCAAATTCTCAAACACCTGACGCGCCTGCTCGTCAATACCACCCGTTACAACGGCGCCATCTGGACCTATCGGTATCTGCGCTGTATAAAGCGTGCCGTTGCCGAGCACAGCCCATTCGAAGAGCTGCGTTGGACTTGCCGGCAGCCCGGTCTCGATTGCACGCACGTTGCTTGCAACAGTGGAATGCATATCGGTGGTATCAGAATCCATCGTCCGCGCCTCCCGCGCCGTGTGCTCGTGACGCCAGAGATTCCGGGACGAGCACCTTGCTCTTCCACGCGATCAGCCGGTCGATATGCGCAGCATCGACTTCAATCCCACGCCAAAGCGCGTCGCGATAACGCGCATCGAATTCCACTGCGTCGACGGCTCCGGCGACGTCTTGCTCTGGAACAGTAATCCCTTTGAATGTGGCCCCGTCCACTCCACACCACACCGTGATTTCCGACGACGTTTCGCTCGCACTTGCATTGAAACCCAGGTAGCGCGGATAGTTGTCGTGCCCGGACGTCGTGGCGAAATGCCGGCCCGCGTTGTCGCGCCACGATAGATCGAAGCGACGCCCGCGGGAGGACATCACCTTCAGGCCATACAGTGCCAGCCGTGGAGACAGCGCGTTGAATATTCTCACCGTACCCGTGCGCGCCTGCGTCGCCCTCGCCCACGCCAGTTCGAACGCAAGCAGGCAACCCGCTAGCCCGTTGCAAGAGGCCGTGTGTTCCGCGCTTGCGCCCTGCCTGGCCGAAAGCGCCGGTTCGACAACATATTCCTCCTGACGCGCGACACCCAGAAGTCTGTCAATCGCCTCCATGCCATCCAACCCAATCGCATGCAACCACACAGCCGCGTCCGCCGCGTCCTCATAATCGCCTTGCTCCCAGCCGCTGCCTTCCAGCGCGCTGCGGCATAGCGAATTCAATTCGTTGATTGCCATCTTCATGTCATGCACCTCCCCGTTCGTTGCCGCCCGGCACGCAGGGAAACGCCCAGTCATCGACCATGTCCGGCGACAGATCGTCGAGCGTCGGTGCTCCCTGATATAGCGTGACCCGAACCCACAGGTTCGACTTCGGATCGAACTTACTTGCACCGAACATCGAGAGCTTGGCGCGCATCAGGTCGATGGGCAGCATGTCCTGCGCGAGCAGGTTGTGACGGATTTCGCCGTAAGCACGCGATGCGAGCGTCTGGATTCGCCGCACAATGGCACGATATTCAGGGCACTCGGCGACAAACTCCGCGACTGTGCGAGCGTTGTCGTCCTGTGCCTTCAGCTTCGTGTGCAGCCGCCAGACCTGACACGCAATGTCCAGCGGCTGTTCCAGCTCAGCGCCCGCTTCGTGCGCACGCACGCCGAGTCTGGGCTCCTCCTTCTCGGCTGACCGGTACCAGAAGAAGTGGTCATCGTCACGTTGCCCGGCGGGCTGCTTCATCACCCATCCGTAGTCGCGTTCGACGAGCCGGAGCAACTCGCCCACCGACATGTCAGGATCAAGTGTCAACACGTCATCGACTGGCGTCGCGGTTTCGATGGAATCCACCAGACCCGGATAAAGCTCGATCAACACCGTCACGAGAATTTCCTGCGTTGCACAGGAGAGTTGCTCATCGGCCCACGCAAGCAACTTGCTCCAGCGAAACATGCTCTTCTGTTCGTAGGTGATCTCCAGTTCACGCGCGAGCTGCGGCAGCTCGCCGATAATGAGCGCATTGCGTGCTGCTTCCGGCGGATGGTCTGTATGAACCTGCGCCACGTGACGCCCCGCTCGCGCGATCAGTGCCATGGCGCGCTCGAATACGTCACGCTCGACCACTTCAACCGCAAGCACGCGCGCCAGCGCAGTTTCGCGTGCCCGTATCCACTGATCGACCTGTACCGGATGGCGCACAAGGAACGGCGCCATGCCAAGACCAGTTGCATTACCCACCCCGAGATAGCGGCGAAAGCTGTGCGCGAGCTTGACCGCTGTACGCGGATTCCGGCGTGACGCAACGTGTTCGACCAGCCGCACGCTGAAATCGCGCAGCACGAATACGGCACACATCTGTGCCGAAAAGCCCCGGTTGAATGCGTGGCTATCGACAAGCCTCGGATAATCCGCAATGCCGAACTTTCCGTTGCCGTACACCGCTGTCGTACGGATCAGATAACCGACCCGTTCAAATGCGGCAGGGTCCGGTTGCCTGCCCGCGGCAAGGCAGTCCGCAACGTAGCCGAAGTTGCGCACGCTCTTGTTCGCGCGGCACAGGACCAGGTCATTCGCACGCAGCCGTCCCGCTTCCTGCAACGGCACGTTGCCACGCAAATACTCAATATCGGCAGCACTTGGAACACCGCAAATCAACGCCGAAGTGATGTCCCACTTTTGCGCAATGACGCGGTCGGTACGCTCCGCGTCATCGAGGTATTGCGAGAAAATCACCTGGCTGTAGCGCTCGCCATACGCTTCGATGGTGTAGATGCAAACCCCGAATCCGTTGTCATCGAGATCCATGTTCGTGACACGGATACGCCAGTTGTCGTGCGCCATGCGCCGCACCAGTGAGCGCACGAAGCTCAGGCGCGTGCCGTGCATCGCGCCAAGACGTTCAGGACGATTCGTGATGTCCGGACTGCGTAACGGCGCGCAAGGAAAGGCCACTGCGCGCGCCGGCTCACCGGCTCCCTGCGCCCGCTGTTGTTCTTCATCCATGATCTCGTCGATTGTCATCAGTGCACCCCTTGCTCTGCGGCCATCGTGCGCGCTATGCGAACAGCGTCCCACAGCGAGGGCAGGATGATGATAGACACAGGCACCGCCGTAATGACAATGAACGACTGCAGTGCACTCACGCCGCCCGCGCCCATCGTGATCAGCACCGCGCCCACCAGACCCATGCCCACGGCCCAGAAAATCTTCAGCCAGTTTCCAGGCTCCCCACGATCCCCGGTCACCGCCATGGCGATGGTATAGGCCATGGAACCGCCGTTGGTCACCACCGAGAAGAAGCTGAGGAACAGGAACAGGGCGGAAATCAGGTTGCGTAGCGGCATGGCTTGAGCCACGCCCAGCAACAGCGCTTCAGGTTGCGTGCCGTGGCCGATCACCGCGCCCGGCGACTTCAGTTCAATGCCAATTCCCGTTCCGCCGACCAGCGTGAACCACAGCATGGTGATGATTGGTGCTGCGATTGACAGCAACACCACTACCTCCCGGATCGTACGGCCTCGCGAAACCTTCGCAACGTAGATCGCCATGATTGGCGCATAGCCGATGAACCAGCCCCAGTAGAAGAGCGTCCATGAATTGAGCCACTTGCCGTCGCCGCGATACATCGCTGTCTGCGCGAAATCGACGATATGCATAGCAAATGCCTTGAAGAAAACCGTGGTGAGAAACGCCGTCGGCCCGAACAGGTAGAGGAATGCAGCCAGCCCGAGCATCAGCCACACATGGATCTTGCAAACAAAGCGCAAGCCTTCGAGACCGGCGATACACGCCGCCGTAAAGATGGCGGTGACCGCCAGGATAACGAGCGCCTGCGTGGTGATAGTATCGGGCACGTTCCAGACGGAATGCAGCACATACGCGATCTGCAAACCGAGAAAACCGATCGGTCCAATCGTGCCGGCGGCAACCGCGATGATCGACGTTGCATCGGCAATGGCCGCGATCGGTCCTTTGAGCGCACGTTCGCCAAACAGCGGATACAACAAGGTGCGCGGCGCAAGCGGCAAGCCCTTGTCGTAATGCAAATGCATCAACACAATGCTCAGCAGGCTACCCAGTACCGCCCATGCGAGAAAGCCCCAGTGCAGGAACGATTGCGAGAGCGCCGCAACGCCTGCCGCATACGTCTTGCCCTCTACTCCATAGAAAGGCGGCGGATTGACGAAATGCATCAAAGGCTCGGCCGCCGCCCAGAACGCGCCGCCGCCGGCCAGCAACGCACACATGATGATGACCACCCAGTTGAAGGTCGAGTTGGATGGAACTTGTCCGATGCCGCCCAGTTTCACACGTCCGAGCTTGGAGAACGCAATGCCGAGGCTGACCGAAAAGGTAGCGAGCATCAGCACTTGCCAGTAGAGTCCGAAGCCTCTTGTGGCCCATCCGAATGCGGTGTCGACAACTGATGATAGCCAGCCCAGATTGACCAGCGCCGCGATCAGGAACAGCAGGAAAAATCCACCGCTGATCCAGAAAATGGGCCAGTCGATGCCCCCTTTGCGATGCTCCGATGCTGGGCGATTGGCTGCGATGCTCGGCGTAGTTGGAATTTCCATGTCTCCTCCGGGAGGATAAGTTGTTGAGGCGCCAGGTCCAATTCGTCGTTGGTTCAAGGTGGCGTCGAGTGATTTTTTTCAGGGCTACGTAGCGAGATGGTTAACTCACGACGGACTCACCCGCCGCTGCCGGCGCGTGCCGGTCACGGCTGTTCTCTGCATCGCGCAAAATTCTTATCCAGTTGCCGCCCATGATCTTGGCAACGTCGGCTTCGGAAAAACCTGCCTTGTCCAGCGCGGAGGTCAAGTTCGGAAAGTCTGCGCTGGATCGGAACCAGTTCACGGGTTCAGGCCATGCCGCATTGTTCGCGCTTCCTTCGCCGAAATCCGTCTCCTTGCTCCAGCGGCCGTTGCGCATCCACTCAAGCACGCTGTACGGTTGCCCTTGGCACAGGTCGCTGCCAATGCCAACGTGATCAACGCCGAGCAGATCGACCGTGCGCGCCACCATGTCGGTAAATTCTCCGGGCGTGCAGCGGCTGCCGTTTCTCAAATGGAACGGATAGAGACTGAAACCAACCAGACCGCCGCGTGCCGCCAACGCACGCAATACACCGTCCGATTTGTTGCGTTTGGCTTCGTGAAAAAAGCTCGGATTGGCGTGGCTGATCACGATCGGCTGGTTCGAGATGTCGATAGCCTCCAATGTCGAGCGCTCGGCGCTATGCGACATGTCCACGACCATTCCGACCCGGTTCATTTCCTTGATCACCACCCGGCCAAACCGCGTGATTCCACTGTCAGACAATTCATAGCAACCGGTCGCAAGCGGACTCTGGTTGTTGTACGTCAGTTGCATGGTGCGCACGCCGAGATCGCGGAAGACCTCGACGAGGCCAATGTCGTCTTCAATCGGCGAACAGTTTTGTAGTCCGTACAGAATCGCAATCTTGCCGATACTTTTTGCGCGCAACACGTCGTCCATCGTGCGAGCCGGCATGACAAGATCGCCGTGCTGTTCGTAAAGCGCGTTCCACCCGGCAATGCGCGACAGTGTTTCGCGCGCGTTCTCCCAGTAGACGATGGTCGCGTTGACAGCACTAACGCCGCCGGCGCGCATCTCTTCGAAGATCTGCAGGTTCCAGTTCGAGTACTGCGTGCCGTCGACGACAAGCAAGGAGCTATGCAAGGTCATGAAGTGTCTCCAGCCGTCAGGCGCGTGTGTAAGAAGTCTTCAGCGTCGTATAGAACTCAGCCGCATTGGGGCCCTGCTCACGCGGACCGTAACTTGATGATTTGCGGCCGCCGAACGGCACGTGATAGTCGGTTCCCGCAGTCGGCAAATTCACCATCACGCATCCGGCCTGCGCATGGCGGCGGAAATGCGTGGCGTGCTTGAGCGATTGAGTGACGACTCCCGCAGTCAGACCAAACTCTGTGTCGTTCGAAACGGCCAGCGCTTCGTCGTAGTCGCGCACGGGTATCACGCAGGCGATCGGGCCGAACACTTCGTCACGATTGAGCTGCATGTCGTTGCGGCCCTCGTCGAACAGAGCCGGCGACATGCAATACGCGCGTTCAGGCTGCGCAAGATGCTCGCCGCCGATCACGAGCCGCGCGCCTTCGCGCTTGCCGATCTCGATGTACTGAAGATTCTGGTCGAGCTGGCGTCCATCGACGACCGGACCCATCTGCACGCCGTCATCCAGCGCGCGTCCCACCTTCACGCTGCGCAGTTTTGCGGTAAGCCGTTCGACGAACGTCCGGTGCACGGCGTGCGTCACGATCAGCCGCGACGAGGCCGTACACTTTTGCCCCGTGCCGGAATAAGCACCCTGGAACGCGCATTCGACCGCGAGGTCAATGTCCGCATCGTCAAGTACGACAAGCGCGTTCTTGCTGCCCATTTCCATCTGCAACTTGATCAGGTTCGGCGCAGCGACGGCCGCGATTCGCCGGCCTGTGTCGACCGATCCGGTAAATGAAATTCCGTTGACTGAGCGCGACGCCGCCAGCGCGTTGCCGACCGATGCGCCAGCGCCCATCAACAGGTTGAAGGTGCCTGCCGGCAACGCCTGGCGGCTGATGATTTCGGTGAGCGCCCACGCACTGCCGGGCGTCAGGTTCGCAGGCTTGAACAGCACGGCATTACCGAACGCGAGGGCGGGCGCGATTTTCCAGCTGGCGGTGGCCATCGGGAAATTCCAGGGCGTAATGACGCCGATAACGCCGATCGGTTCACGCTGGATATCGATCTCGATACCCGGGCGCACGGAATCCGCTTTGCCGCCCAATTGCCGAAGGACTTCAGCCGCGAAGTAGTGAAAAAACTGGCCCGAGCGATAAACCTCGCCCACACCTTCCGCCAGCGTCTTCCCCTCTTCCCGCGCCAACTCCCGTCCAAGTTCCTGGCTACGGGCGATCAGTTCATCGCCAATGGCGCGCAGCACGTCGTGCCGCTTTTCGAGTCCGGTCGCGGCCCAAACCGGTTCCGCGATGGCCGCAGCGGTTATGGCGCCCTGCACTTGGGCGCTGGTCGCCTGCGCGTAGCGGCCAATCAGGTCGTCCGTGTCCGAGGGATTGCGGTTCTCAACAACTGTCTCGCCGGCTACCCATCTGCCGTCCATCCAGTTCAAAAAAGTCTGCGAATTCATATCGGTCTCAATGCGTTTGACATGTGACCGATTCTAGGAATATGCGTAAAATAATCAAAACCAATTACGTTAATTAAGTTATTTGGAAAACTTATTCCCGCTATGGATCGTTTCCCCGATGTGAAGATCGCGCAGTTGCGGCATTTCGTATCCGTCATCGAGCATGGCGGCTTCAAGGCTGCCGCAAAGGCCGTATTTCGCAGCCAGCCGGCTTTATCGCTGTCAATGAAGGAGCTGGAAACCGCGCTCGGCGCTCCACTATTCGAAAAGGGCAGCCATGCGACGCCAACGCCTTTTGGGTCGACGTTTTATGGCGAAGCGAGGAAACTCGTGGAACATTACGAGCGCACGCTTTCAGCCGCAATCGATGTCGCGCGTGTACGCGGCGGCAGCGTGCGGCTCGCCGCCGTGCCGTCGATCGCGCACGAAATACTGCCGCGCGCGATCAGCCGGTTCACCGCGCGCTATCCCGGCATCCAGCTTCACGTGGAGGACGGCACCGCCGCGTATATCCACGAGCGTGTACGCTCCGGCGCAATCGATTTTGGCATCGCGGGCGAGCCCGAGCAGGAATCCGAGCTGAGTTTTACGCCGCTGATCGCGGACGTCATGTGCGTGGTCGTGAACTCCGGACATGCGCTTTTCAGGCATCGGCATGTTGAATGGAGCGACCTGTCGGGATACCGGATGATCGGCAACGGCACGCTTCGCGCCTTGCCGCCAGAAGTGCGTGAAGCGGCGGCCGTACAGGACGAGATCTTTATCGCCAATACCACCACGCTGCTTGCCGCTGTGGAGGGAGGCGTGGGGCTTACCGTGCTGCCCTACCTCGCGAAACAGCGTTACCGCGACGCGCTGCGGTTCATTCCAATTGACGCGCCTCGGATCGAGCGTACGGTGGGATTCGTGGAGCTTGCAGGAAGATCGCTCAGCCCGGCATCGGATGCATTGCGAGCAAGCTTCGTTGAAGACGTAAATGAAACCCGCTTCCCGGAACTCGTGCGGCGCTTGCTTCCGGATCAAACATCGGTTGCTGTGAAAAAAGACGGACGCGTAAATCCTGTTCGTCGCCCATGATTGGCTTCCTGCCAAGAAGCCAGCCCTCAGTTTCAAATGACTTGTTGCGATGCAGCATTTATCGGCCTATGCTCTGGACAAAGCCGGACATTTATCGCGCACTCAAGCGACCCGCATCAATTTCCCGCAGCGGACACATCCCTGACTTAATTCGCACCCTTCTTTTCGTTACGATTGATACCTTTATTAGGTATCCGTAGCAGATGGTCTAATCCGTGGAGCACTTC
>Ga0153932_1000185_pt1 | contig 25817 bp, 25 predicted proteins | sample TSNJ016MetaG_FD_102273 | JGI IMG/M metagenome (GOLD analysis project Ga0153932, IMG submission 102273) | Attine ant fungus gardens microbial communities from New Jersey, USA - TSNJ016 MetaG | ecosystem: Host-associated > Fungi > Mycelium > Unclassified | place: USA: New Jersey, Wharton State...
CGCTCAGCACCAGCTTGCCTTTGGGCCGTCCGCTCATCGTTGCCTCCTCGTATCAAGTGCCACACAGAACACTTTAGTACACGATCGGCATCATTCAATGAATTTTCAACTCGGAACACTAGGTGCGCGCATCCTCATGCGGGTATCCAATGAGAAACTTCGCCTGCTGTTCGTCGTAGTGCTCGTAGCGCTAGCTGCACAAATGCTTCTGACTGCCTTCGGCATCCATCTTTTCGGAGACCTCCCATGAACACCGATACGCTGAAAATGGAACGACTGGAAGGAATGCTCGCACGATTTCTGAACTATGGCACCTCGGCCTTAGGGCTTGCGCTGGTACTGATTAAAGGTTGCTTGGGCGCACGCGCTTTAGGAGGGCTGTCGTCCACAACCATTGTTATGGCCGGCGTTGCTTTGCTCATCATGCTGCCGGTGCTGCGTTTGGCCCTGGTGTTGATCGTCTTCCTGCGTGAACGTGACTATATGTTCGGCATGATTGCGCCTCGGCGCAGCGCTTGGATTGCACCTGCCAGTGCATGGTGCGTAACCAGCCTCGCTTGCGCGTTGTGGTTGAAACAATCGCCCGCGATTCCAGTCGCCGCGCGAAGGATGCAATCACCTCCTGGCTCGGCGGCTAGGTAAGGTACCCCGAACTGGCGATTGCATGGACAACCAGCACCGGAAATGTCGAAACGCGAAGGGCCGGGGTTCCAGATTGCTATCTGGCCCACATCAGTCCACGACCGGTACTGTACTGCGCGTCGCAAAACTTGCGATCACCGCGACGGATCATCGCTTACAAGATGCGGGTCGCTGCCGGCGCAGACGCGGTTGTCAAAGGGGCATTACCAGGGCGTTGTTGCAACAGTCAACCGTGAAAGCAGGCTTTTACCCGCGATCCTAGATTCATGAACTGCGCACGGACTGCGGGCGTGCAAGTGTGGCATAGGGTCACAATGCCAACACGGATAGCCACCTCCGTCGCTTGTGAACCAATGCCGCGCGCTGAAAGGCGATTACCCCGTGAGAGTCTTGTACCGGTATATCGTATTTTCAATAAGCGAACGTCGGCGGAGCCACTGCGCTTCTTCCATTCGCATCGACCGTCTCGCGCGATGTCTGCGATCGCCTCATTGCACCAGCTTGCTCCGGGCGTGCGGCACCGCGCCCGGCAATCTCCGCATGGCAGTCCTTTGTAGTATGCACCGTCACCGCCTATCGTATCGATGGGTTCATCGGCGGGAATTGCGCCAACAAACCGGGCGATGCACTGGTGTCGTCGACATGCTGATGCGTCATGAGCGCTGCCCGCACCTGGCCTGTCTTCACGTCCAACTCCAGATGGGACCATACGTCAAGTCCGCCGCTTAGAGTAGGCATGCTTGTGCACCTTCCATTCGCCTTCGCCGTAGAGCTTCACGCCCGTACTCTCGACAACGAGATAAATCGGTTCGCCGCTCGACATCTCGAGCAACGTTACCCTGCAGTTGCTGTGCGCAACAGCTCAACGTCGTGTAGTCCGGCACGGGCAGATCTGCAAAAGCAAGTTCCCGAAGACTTTGCACAAAGCCCTTGGCGGCTCGCAGCGTCAAATAATAGACATGCTTGAGCGTGAGCAGGGCCTGAATCAGTGCGTCCGAGTAAACCTGCGGCCTGCCGCGCGTGACAGGCTTCGCTTCGCTCCCACTCGTGAATGCGCTCTCATGGATCCACATGGTCAAGCTGTCTCGTGCGATCAGCCCTGGGTTGTACTCCGATCAGTTCCTGATGCGATAAACCCCTTTGGATTCCTAGCTCTTGCGGTCGCCTTGCGCATATTCTCGCCGAGAATCTACGCAGTTCCTCAAGGAATTAGCAGGAGCAGCGCCTCGACCATTGTGCGTAAACGTCATCCCCCACGCGGCGACCGCCTTAACGCAACAACGCCCATTGCCAGTGCACTTCGTTTTTCCTACCCGGACGAAATACGCGCGATCAAACGTGGCGGCGGTGCTTGAGTTTCCATTGCTCCGTGCTTGCCGCCAAGATGGGCGAACAGAAGATCAACCGCAAGCGATGAAATTACTTCGAGATGCAAATCGACGGCGGTCAGTGGCGGATTACAAGCGCGCGCGCGCACGCCGTCGTAGCGTGTCACGACTTTGATGTCCGCTGGGATTTTCAATCCGCGCTCTTGAATTGCGCGCACCGAGCCCACCGCAAACGCATCAACTGGAACGCACAACGCGTCAACCTCTGGAAATTTCTCGAGCAGCGCTGTGCACGCGTCATAGCCGCCTTGCTCTCCCTTCGCCTCGCTCGCAGTCGCAATGCGTGGTCTCATCCGATACGCCTTACAGAATGCGCGATACGTCGCCTCCGTCTCACGATAGGAGTTGCGCGGTTCCTCGCCTATGATCAATGCAATCTGACGTGCGCCTTGTACCCGTAGATGATCGAGTAGCAACGTCGTGGTCGCGCTTGACTGCAGATCGACGTAGGGGACGGCAGCGGAATCGTCATAACGGCCGATGCAAACGACCGGCAATGCGCGTTCTTGCAGGTGCCGCAGATTGGCATCGCCAACCGCGGGCTCGATCACGATAGCGCCGTCGATATCCAGTTGTTCAAGCGCCAGGCGCTCGCCGGTTACTGGGGGCACGAGGATCAACGCAAGCCCGCGTTCGAGTGCCGCCCCCGCGGCAACGGCTGCGACCTCCATCAGGAATCCAAGTCGCGACGCTCCGCCCGCGATTTCGAACGGCATCGACGAAAGTAACGCGATGGTGTGCGCTTCGCCAGAGCGCAGGCGCTGCGCTCGCACGTTCGGTCGGTAACTCAGGGCGCGAGCAACCGCCTTTACCCGCTCGCGCGTGACAATATCAACATAACCCTTGTCGTTGAGCGCGTGTGATACGGTCGTTCTCGATACCCCGGCTTCGCGCGCCACATCGGCAATGGTTACGCGGCGAGTAAGTGGATAGTCGGTGTTGATGACCTGCTCCTATGCAAAAACGACGATGTAAAACGAAGCAGGTTCCTTTCCCGGATGATAGTGCCGTTCGTTGCTGATCCGTGTCACGCATGACCGGACGCCCGATGGTCGGGTAAACCTGCCGCGCCAATTCCAGAATCTAGCTTGACATCAATATTATCGCGTAGGAAGCTGACAAGACCAAATCGATTTGGGAAATCCACCCAAATCTTTTTTTGGTCGTCGCCCCAAATCGATTTGGGAGCAAATTAACAAAGAGCGCTTTTCGCTGCGTCTGGGTAACCGGACTGCTAAATTCAGGAGACGATGCCATGCCCAGCAGTCCCCCCATTCATCCCGTAGACGAGCGGCTTCCGCTCACACAACTCTTCCTCTTTGGCTTACAGCACGTGCTGGTAATGGCGGCCTCGCCGATCACATCCGTGTTTCTGGTGGCCAGGGCGCTCGGCCTCTCTGGTGCACTGACGGTCAACCTCATCAGTGCAACTTTCCTCGTATGCGGGCTTGGCACGCTGGTGCAGTCATGCGGACGGATGCGCTTCGGTGCCCGTTTGCCGTTGGTAATGGTGCCCGGTGGTGCGCCCGTGGTGTTGTTCGTGATGATCGCGCAGCAGACCGACTTACAAACCGCCGCCGGCGCAGTTTTGCTAACCGGTGTCTGCTACTTTCTCTTGCTGCCGATCTTCACGCGCTGCCTACGGTTTTTCCCACGCATCGTGATCGGCACCATGCTGATTCTGGTTGCGGCCAATTTGATCAAGATCTATGGCGCCGTGATCGTCGGACGGCCAGGCAGCGCCGAGTTCGGCAGCCCGCTCAATATCGGCCTCGCGCTCGCGACCATCGCCTTCACGGTGGCCTTCGCGAAGCTCTGTAAAGGAGCAATCGGACAGCTCGCGGTGTTGCTCGGCTTGCTGGCGGGCACGATGCTCGCGGCAGCGCTCGGCGCAATGAAGCTCGGCGATGTCTTCATCGGAGGAATATTTGCCACGCCGACATTGCTGCCTTTCGGCATACCGCACATTGACGTCGTGGCAGCGCTGCCCCTCATCATTTTCAGCATTATTTCAATGGCCGAAGCAACGAGCCAAACTATAGCCATCGCCGAAGTCGTAGGAAAGGAAATCGACCCGGGCGTCACCGTCGCGCGCACTATCCGCGGCGATGCGCTCATGTCAATTATTGGTGGCCTGTTTGGCACCTCGCTCATCATTACAAGCAGCGAAAACATTGGCATTGTTCAGGCGACTGGGGTGCGCTCGCGCTTTGTCACCGCAACCGCCGGTGTGTTGCTGGTCGCCATCGCCGCCTGCGCGCCGCTTGCACGCCTCGCGAATGCGATTCCAGCTGCAGTGGTGGGCGGCACGGCGCTGATAGTGTTCTCGATCATTGGCGTGATGTGCATCAACCTGCTGCGCGAAGTAGACCTGCGCTCGCGCGCCAACATGTACACGCTCGCCTGCGCTTTGACGATGGGCTTTCTGCCGATCGTCGTACCGGGTCTCTATGCCCGCTTTCCCGCGCAACTGCAGATCGTGTTGAACAACGGTCTCGCCATGGGCGCCCTGACGGCCGTCCTGGTCAACATCGTATTCAATCACCTGTCACTGCGCTGGTTGCGGCCGCACGCCGGCCGCCATCTTGAAAGTGGGGCAGCCCACAAATAGAGAACGCTACGCCATCGCTATTTCAACCTTAAAAACGGAGCGTCCCATGCTTTCCCCCATTCCCCGACACAGAGAGCCGCGTGAGCTTACGCCTGATGATTTCGGTGACACCGCCTCGCTGCTGGCCCCCGAATTTGTGCTGCTCGAAAGCGGGCCGGTGCGTGATCACGCGGTCGTGATTGAGAACGGTATCTTTGCATGCGTCGACACGCTCGAAGCTGTGACGGTGCGTTATCCGCATCTCACCTGTCTTGAGTTACCAGGCAAACTCTTGATGCCCGGCTTCGTTGATGCGCACCATCACCTGACCCAGTCGTTCGGTAAGGCACTCGCATTCGGCGAACCATCCGAAATCTACCGGCGCATTTGGGTGCCGCTTGAGCGCCATCTTGACGAGAACCTTCTCTATTTGAGCGCGAAGCTCGCAGCATTGGAAGCGCTGCGCGGCGGTTTTACCACGGTATGTGATGCGGGCACACGGGCAACCGGGGACGGCAGCGCGGTTGCCGCCGCGACGCAGGACGTGGGTATTCGTGCGGTACTCGGGCTCATCTGCAATAACCTCAATAACGGCGTGGCTACGCAGGACCGCGCCCAAATCACTCGGGCCGCCGAGGCCCATCTGTCGCGCTGGGCGCACCATCCGCTCGTGCATCCGTCGCTCGCCGTGTCAGTGCCTGAAGCCGCTTCCGATGACGTCCTCGGCCTCGTCGCCCGCCTGTGTGCGGAGAGCGGGCGCGTGTTTCAGACCCACGCAAACGAACATCTGGCCTCCGTTGAGCGCTCCATCGTGGCGCGTAGCATGCGCCCGATCGAACATCTGGATAGCGTTGGTGCATTAGGTCCCGAGACGCTGATCGCCCATGCGACGCTCGTAACGCCGTCCGAGCTCAACTTGCTGCGCGAGCGGAATGCCGCAGTCGCCTACAACCCCGTGGCGAGCCAGTGGAAAGGCAACGCGGTGGCCCCGGCGATGCAGATGGCCGCACTCGGCATTCGCGTTGGACTCGGCACAGATGGCACACGCGGCGACGGCTTTCGCCTGATCGATGCCGCTGAAGCGACGCAACGGATTGCGTTCGGTCTGGCGACTGGCGATTCGTCCTGCGGCAGCGGCGACCTGTGGCTTGCGCAGGCTCATGCCGGCTCGAGCGATGCGCTCCGGCTTAACGCCACAACCGGCCGGATCGCGGCGCAACACGCAGCGGACTTCCTGCTCGTCGACACTGATGTGCCGGAGATGAAGCCGTCGTGGAATTTGCGATGGGAACTGGTTCGACTCGCCAATCGCGATCAGATAACCGCCGTATTCGTGGCGGGGGCGCTGCGCCTGTGGCGTGGCTGGCCGCTCGATTGGGACGCGCGTGCGTTGATGCACGAAGTCGACGCGGCGGCAGCGCAGGTGGTCGCGCGCGCGCCGATCCAGCGCGTGCATCGTCGGGAGCGCGATACGGTCTCGATCGCTGCTGTTCATACGGCGTCAACCATCGCTGTCAACGACACCAACGAGGTCTCGCTGTGAGTATGTCAATGTATTTGATTCTAGGTGTCGCTGTGGTGGTCGCAGCGTTCGTGCAGGGCTCGGTCGGGGTCGGTTTCGCCCTCATCGTTGCACCGGTGTTCGGCCTGCTCGTGCCGTCACTGCTGCCGGTCTCGTTGCTGATCCTGATGGTGCCGTTGAACGTCTATCTGTCGTGGCGCGAACGGCCCTCGGTCGACTCTAACGGCGCATTATGGATCACGGTCGGACGCACCGTTGGGGCAATCGGCGGGGTGTGGGTTCTGAGCCGAATTTCGCCGCACGATCTGAATCTGCTGATCGGCGCGTCAACCGTGTTGGCTGCAACCGTTACCTTATGCGCACCGTCCTTCGCGCCCGGCCGCAATGCGTTTATGGTGGCCGGCGCGGTTACCGGCGTCACCGAAACGGCGACCGGCATCGGTGGCCCCGCGCTTGCGATGGTGTTTCAGCATTACCGTGCGCCCGCGCTGCGCTCAACCATCGCGTTGTGCTTCGCAATTGGCGAAATCGTGTCGCTCGGGATGCTGTGCTTCACGGGGCGAATACACGGCGATGCGATCCTGCCAGCGTTCGCACTCGCTCCCGCAGTCGTGGTGGGCGCCTGGGCGAGCCGCCTCGCGCATCGGCGCGTTGACGGTCCCGCGCTACGCGTCGCGGTGATGGCGTTCGCCATCGTCTCCGGCGCGCTAATTTTGTTCCAAACCCTTCACCACTGAAGATCAGTCCCGACAGCGGAGCTGCCGGCGAATTTGCGGGCGGTCGTGCGCCGTCCGACACAGGAAGATATCGATGAAACTCGCTTTTAAGTTAATCGGCGTAATGATTGGCGCCGCCGCATGCACGGAATCCGCGTACGCACAAAGCAGCGTGACGCTATACGGTAGTTTGGACGCCGGCGTGGGCTACGTCAGCAACTTGCACGGCGCACATGCATTTATTGCGGAGCAGGGCACCTTTCAGGCTGATCGTTGGGGGTTTAAGAGCGTGGAAGATTTGGGTGGCGGCCTGAAAACGATCTTCACGTTGGAGTCAGGTTTTTCGACCATTAACGGTGCGATGTCGAGTCCGGGCACGCTCTTTAACCGCCAGGCTTATGTTGGATTGTCGGATGCGACCTGGGGCACGGTGACGCTCGGACGTCAAACCGACTGGCACTTCGAGATGCTCGGACCGCTGTCGACGGGGCAGGTGCTTGGAGACTTTTCTGCATTCCACCCGGGTAACGTCGATGGGCTCGGCAATACGGTGCCGGTGGAGTTGTCCAATGCGGTGAAATACCGGAGCCCGACCTTTTACGGCCTGAGTTTCGGTGCAATGTACGGCTTTCCGAATCAAGCGTCGAGCACCACTGGGCGCACGATTAGTTTTGGCGCAACTTACGCGAATGGTCCGCTGCGGCTCGCGACGGCTTACTCCGAATATCGCAACCGGTCGCTGAACCTGGCAAGCGGACTTGGCTTGACGAGCTTTGAAGGTGTCTACCTGCCTGCGGGCGCGGCGTTTATCGCAGACCGGGTAACGAACGCCGGGGCGGCAGCGAGTTATCAGTTCGAGCGTGTGCAACTGCACGCGCTTGCGACGCAGGTGCGCATCGAGCGACAGGGCCAGCGTGAGAATTACCGGAGTGTCGAGGGCGGAGTCAATTTCCGTCTGACCCCTGCGGAGGAAGTCGATGCGGGTGTCTGGACCACGACGCTCGCCGGGCAGCGCTGGACACAACTGACCGTCGCTAATGTCTACGCGTTGTCCAAGCAAACGCAGTTGTATGTCGATGTGATGGCCGAGCAAGCGTCGGGCGGGGCGGTTGCATCGACGCTTGGTATCGGCGTTTCGTCTTCCAATCGGCAAACAGTCGTTTTGGCTGGCATCCACCATTTCTTTTGAACAGGAGGTAAGCCGTGACAACAGCGCGCTGCTTTCTGCCAAGTCAGCGTTATTGTCCACCACAAGAATCTGTTGTGCGCCGAATTTCAGTTTGTCAGTACTGTCGCCGATGGCCGATAGCACGTTTTCGACGCCATTTTCGGGGCTTCTCTGCGGCGCGAACGCGAGTACGATCCTGACGGGATACTGCGGGTCGGCCGTCACTTCGCAGGTTGCGGTTGCCCAGCGCGGACAAATCGTTGACCAGGTCCGTCGCGGTGGTGACGCCGGCCAGTTGCGCAACCCTTTTGACCGTAACGTTCACCACCGCAGAGTTTTGTACTTGCGCTGAGCCCAACGCACAAGCTTCCGGTCTAGATACCGACAGAGCCCATGCATGGATGTCCGATAGAAGGCGCCGTAGTAGTTCCACCAGCCACGTATCATGAGATGACATTGCTCGGCGAGTTCGACCAGTGGCCTGGACGTTTGGCGAGGCAGCCGCCACCCCCGCACCGTCTGTCGCATCCGTTTCAAGGCAGCAGGACTGACCCCGGGCAGAAAGCTGGTAGAGACCCGCCCGTACTTGGTCATGGCCCTTCGCGGACGAAACAGAAAGCCCAGAAAATGTGAAGGTCACATTCGGATAGGTTTGGGGGCGGCTTCGGTCCTTGCAATACACGATCTTTGACTTCTCAGGATGCGTCGTCAACCCACATTCCGCCAGCCGCGAGGCGATGGCGTGCATCACTTCTTGCGCCTGCTCCCGGCTGCGGCTATGGACTACCGCATCATCAGCATAGCGCGCAAAGGGATATTGCGGGAAGTGACGCTGCATCCAGACGTCAACCACATAGCGCATGAACAGATTCATCAAGATCGGACTGTCCGCTCCGCCCTGCGGGTCCCGCGGCAAGCGGGTATCCTGTGCAGGTTCGAATGGCGCAGTCAGCCACCGCTCGATGTACATCAGGATGCAGTTCTCTCTTTGATGTGATTGCGTACCACTTTAGCAAGAGGCCATGATCGATTTGATCAAAGGTCGCATTGATATCAAACTCCACCACAGTCTTACTTCCAGCACCTTTGTCGGGGGATGGCGACCGCTTGCTTGGCCGATTTCCCGGGCCGGTAGTCATACGAATCCGCATGGAATAGCGGCTCAAGAATCGGTTCAATGAGGAGCTTGACTGCAGTCTGCGCACACGATCACTCACCGTGGGGACGGTCAGCGCGAACTACACAGTCGCTCAACGAGCATTTGGGTTGGGCGGAGATCCGTCATCCATTTCATCCGCTCAAGGGCCAACGGCAGAGGTATTGAAGACTCGCCGCGTCTCGGGTATCGAGACGCTGATCCTGGCTCGCATAGAACTCGGCAGCTTCAGTATCGCTCGTGAATGGACCGATTGGCCGCGCTAGCGAAGTCGAAAGACACCCGGCAGATGCGGTGGCGAAAGGTGCCAGCGTTCTGTGTGGTGGTCGTCGCCATTCTGCGAGTGGCACGTTCTATGAGCCCACCGTACTGACCGACGTTAATCTCGATACGTCGCTGGCTAACGAGGAAACGGTTGGTCCAGTCGCGGTGTGTTTTCGCTTCGACACGGAAGACGACGCGGTGCAACTGGCGAACGCAACCGAGTTTGGATTGTCGGCATACTTCTACACGCGGAATCTGGGCCGCGCATGGCGTGTCGCCGACGCACTTGAAGTCGGTATGGTCGGGATCAACGAAGGGGTCATTTCCACCGAAGTCGCCCCGTTCGGTGGTGTCAAGGAATCTGGGCTTGGCCCGCGAGGATTCGAAATACGACATTGAAAAATGCCTCGAAATCAAATACGTGCTGATGGGTGCCCTGGCCTGAATGCCCCGTCGACGGATGCCCGGTACACGCCGCGCGTCGCTTCTGTGTCAAAGCACGTCGCGGTCATGTTATCCCCACGACACTACCTCTGGATATAGTAGAACAGGAACGTGAACCTGGGCGCTCGGCTGCATCTTTGCAAAACCTCACACCTGGCGGGGTGTCAACGGCTGCCCGCGTGAAAGGAATACGGTCAAGCCACCCGTTGACAACCGCGTCGAGGCACGCATGGGCACTGAAACGTTGACGCACGACGCACAATCAGGTTCTGACGGAACGCGTGAAGATGGCAGCGGCGTCGATGGAGCCGCCCCCGGCATCATGTCCTCTATCCTGAGCCTGCTGGTCGGTTATGGCGTGCTGATCACCGGCAATGGCCTGCTCGGCACGCTGATCTCGCTTCGGATGGTCCACGCGGGCGTCCCGCCGGTGTTCCTGGGGGTTGTCCAGTCCTCGTATTACATCGGCTTCATGTTGGGCGCCGTAGCGGGTGGCCCGTTAATCGCCCGAGTCGGACATCATCGCGCCTTCGTGGCCTTCGCCGCAGTGGCGGCATGCGGCGCACTCGGCTACGCCGTAGTCACGATGCCGTTCTTCTGGGCGTGCCTGCGATTCATCACCGGGTTCTGTCTGGTCGGCATTTTTACGGTGGTGGAGAGCTGGCTGCATGCCGTAGCGGGCAACGCGATGCGGGGAAAGGTCTTTTCTGCCTATCTGATCACTACCTATATGGGTGTTGGAGTCGGCCAGTTCCTGATCAATCTCGCGGATCCGTCCGGCTTCGAGCTTTTTACCCTTGTGGGTGGCCTGTTCGCCGCATCACTGGTGCCGGTCACGCTGGCCGGAAGTCACGTCACGCAACCCAGCAGGCGCAGGGCTGGATCGATACGTGGCGTCGGGCTGTCTGGTGTGCGAACCGCATACCGGTCGGCCCCGCTGGGCCTCTGGGGCTGCCTCGCGGCGGGCTTGCTCTACAGCGCCTTTTACACAATGCAGCCGGTGTTCATGCGCAGCGTCGGTTATCCGGTAGCAGGTGTCTCTCATTTTATGGGCGTTGCCCTGATCGCGGCGCTGCTGCCGCAATGGCCGGTCGCGCGGCTCTCGGATCGCTTTGACCGACGGACGGTCCTTCTGGCCGTTTCGCTGCTGGCAGCTCTGTGCAGTCTGATGCTCGTTCTGTTTCATGATGTCCGGCCGTTTGAGCTGTTCGCTTACGCTTACGTCAGCCTGATCTTTACGATTTACGGCATCGTGATTTCGCATGTCAACGACTCTATTCCACCGACCCATCGCGTGGCCGTCAGTGCGGGGTTGTTGCTGATTTTTTCCATCGGCGGTATCGCTGGACCGACCCTCGCATCGCTCGCGATGGCGGTGACCGGTCCCGCGGGCCTGTATCTGTTCACGACGATCGTGACGTCGATACTGGCCCTGATGACGCTGCGCAGTCTTGCGGCTCATGGGATGCCACGCCACGCCTGATAAGCGTGCTTCCAACGCTTCCTGTCGGATACGATTTATCGGCGTCGTCGTCGACCCAGAGGTCACAAGTGCGTGACGGCAATCGGCAATTGGCAGTCGGGGTGGCTTTGGCGACATCTGGCCTTCGGGATATCCCTATAGTGCATTGATTTACATGGATAAAAAAGAGGCCACCTCCGGTACATGCCGCTTTTGTGACAAACGACGTCGATTCCATGTTAAAGGGAAATCCCACTCTCCGGATATCTTGTAACCAAAGCAGCAAAACACTATAAACATGGCCCCGTGAGGGCTAGGAGACATTGTGGAAACCCTTGTTTTCATTTGGGACAATCTGGCGAGCATCGCCCGGATGACGCTCGAGCATATCGAAATTGTGAGTGTGGGCGTTGGCTTCGCCATCCTCACCGGCGTGCCACTCGGCATCGTCATCACGATTAACGAGCGCGTCGCGAAAATCGTCCTGTACGTTGGCTCGATCATCATGACGATTCCGTCCGTCGCGCTGTTCGGCATCATGATCCCAGTGCTTTCCGTCATCGGCCAGGGTATCGGCTTTCTGCCGACGGTCATCGCGCTGTTCCTTTACTCGCAATTGCCGATCGTTCGCAATACCTACACCGCGATTACCAATATCGACCCGGCGCTGCGCGAGGCGGCAAGAGGGATGGGCATGAAGACCAGCGAGCGCCTGCGCAAGGTTGAAATTCCGATCGCGCTGCCCATCATCATGGCCGGTGTGCGCATGGCAGTGGTGATCAATGTCGGCATTGCGGCCATTGCCGCGTACATCGGGGCCGGGGGTCTCGGCAAGCTCATCAGCCGGGGCATCTCACAGTCGGACCCACGTCAGTTAATTGCGGGCGCCATTCTGGTCAGCCTGCTGGCCATTGCAGCGGACTTCGGTCTTGGCTGGGTCCAACGGTTCCTGACCCCCAAGGGGCTGCGTAGCCCCTCCCGGACGATTGATCTCGCGCTTCGCCTTGGAGCGCTGACGGGCTTTCGCAAACATCCACGGCACGCGCAATAATCATGATCAAGCTATCCAACGTTACGAAGCGCTACGGCGGTACAAGTGGCCCGGTTGTCGACGGGATCAACATGGAAGTGGGTGCCGGAGAAATCTGCGTGCTGCTGGGTCCGTCAGGTTGCGGCAAGACGACCACGCTCAAGATGATCAACCGGCTGATTCAGCCTACCTCCGGCAAGATCTTTCTCGAAGGTAAGGATACCGACGAGTTCGATGTCGTGGAGTTGCGCCGCCGTATCGGCTACGTGATCCAGCAGATCGGGTTGTTCCCGAACATGACCGTCGAGGAAAACATTTGCGTGGTGCCGCAGCTGCTCGGATGGGATAAGGCGAAGGCGCGACGGCGGGCAGCGGAACTGCTCGAAATCGTGGCGCTCGATCCGGGCGTCTTTCTCGCGCGCTACCCGAAGGACCTGTCGGGCGGCCAGGCGCAACGCGTTGGCGTGGCGCGGGCGCTCGCGACCGATCCGGCCGTGATGCTGATGGATGAACCATTCGGCGCAATTGACCCGATCAACCGAGAATTGATTCAGGACGAATTTCTCCGGATCCAGCGGCAGGTCAAAAAGACCATCGTTTTTGTCAGTCACGACATCGACGAGGCAGTGAAGATGGCCGACAAGATCGCGATTTTCCGCGCTGGCCAACTTGAACAGTTCGATACGCCCGACAATATCCTCGCGCGGCCAGCCAGTCCATTCATCGCCGGCTTCGTCGGAACGGACCGCGCGCTCAAGCGCTTGCGTCTGGTGCGGGCTCGGGATGCGTTGTCGGCGTGTGGATGCTCCGTTCGCGTCGGCGAGAGCAGCGCACGCGCCAGGGCGGTCCTGGCCGAACACGGCGCCGACCAGATCGTGCTTCTCGATGCGGCAGACAAGCCGCAAGGCTATTTCACGGCCGCGCAGTTGCACGCGCTCGATGGCGTGTTGACCTCGGCCCACGCCTTCCGTATTCAGAACACGGCGAATCCTGGGGACGATTTGCGCGCAGTTGTCTCTTCGATGTTCGCGAGTGGCGCATCGTGGCTGCCGACGGTCGACGACGATGGACGGTTTGTCGGCTATGTCAGCCAGGCCCATATCGTCGAGCTGCTGCGCGTACCGGCCGTGGAGCAGACATGAAATACGAACGACATATGCGCGCGGCAGCGTGTGTCAACGCGGCGATCGGTCTGACACTCACCGTCGCATGCACGAGTGCCCGCGCGGATAACTGGTGGTCCAGCGTCGCTCAGTATCGTAGCGATATCGTGTACCAGTCGATCCAGATGATGGAGATGGTCGCGATTGCCGGCGTCCTCGCGATCGTGGTGGCCGTGCCGGTCGGCATCTACATGAGCCGGCCGTCGCAACGGCACGGCGCGGCCGTCGTCATGCAGACCTTGAACGTCGGGCAAGCCGTTCCGAAGCTCGCGTTGCTCGCGCTGGCGATGAGCGTGATGGGCATCGGCAGGGTACCGGCGATCTTCGGTTTGTGGGTGGCCACGTTGCTGCCGATTGCCCTGAATACCTATGAGGGCTTGCGGGCCGTGCCACGCGCCCTGATTGAAGCTGCCACGGGGATGGGGATGACGCCGCTGCAGATTCTCTGGCGCGTCGAATTGCCCAACGCCCTGTATGTGATTTTCGCCGGCATCCGCACGGCGCTGGCGATCACCGTTGGGACGGCACCCCTCGCCTTCCTGATCGGTGGCGGCGGTCTTGGCGAGTTGATCTTTACGGGGATCGACCTCAATGATTTCACTATGTTGCTGGCGGGTGCGATTCCGACCGCATTGCTGGCGATCTTCACCGACGTATTCGTCGGCCAGGTGCAGCGCGGACTCGTCTCGCGGGGCGTCAATCCCCAAAGCTGAGCCACCTGTCCGATACCACTAACCCATTGAGGAGACCATGAAAAATTCAACCTTTACCCGCGCGTTCGCGCTGATCGGTGTACTGATTGCATCGTTGTGGGCCATCCCGTCGTCCGCCGCAACGATTGTCGTTGGCGGCAAGAATTTCACCGAGCAGCAATTGATGACGGAGATGACCGCGCAGTTGCTTGAAGCGAAGCACTTTACGGTCACCAAGAAAGACGGCATGGGCAGCGCCGTGTTGCGGCAGGCTCAGGAGAACGGTCAGGTCGATGTGTACTGGGAATACACCGGCACCTCGCTGATCACGTACAACAAGGTGACCGAGCGTCTCAGTCCGGAGGAGACCTACAAGAAGGTCAAGGAACTGGATGCCGCCAAGGGTCTCGTGTGGCTGAACCCATCGCGAGCCAACAACACCTACGCATTCGCGATGAATCAGGACGAAGCGAAAAAGCTCGGTATTGTGACCATCAGCGATCTTGCGAAGGCGATTCACGCAGGCAAGGCACTCACGTTTGCCTGCAATACGGAATTCTATGCCCGCCCCGACGGCCTGCGCCCACTTGAGAAAACATACGGCTTCGAATTCAGCCAGGATGAGGTCAAGCGGATGGACTCGGGTCTCACCTATCAGGCGTTAAAGGACCGTCAGGTCGACCTGGCACTAGTATTCGCCACCGACGGCCGCGTACCGGCCTTCAATTTTGTGATCCTGAAGGACGATAAGGGGTATTTCCCGTCGTATGCACTGACGCCTGTCATCAGGAAGGCGGTGCTAGACGCCAACCCCTCGCTTGGGACCATCTTGAATTCGCTTTCGGCGAAGCTCGATGCCCCCACGATGGCTCGACTGAATGCGAGCGTTGATGTGTCCAAGAAGTCGTTTAGCGACGTCGCTCACGACTTCCTGAAACAGTCCGGTTTGATTTAATGCACGATGAGGGCGCCCCCATGCAACTCGATAGAAGAGGGATGAATCCGGTGGTCAGAAATGATCCGCAGCAAAGCCTGATCAAGGTAGCCGCCGCACAGATCGAGGGAGCCTATGGCGACGTCGGCGCAAACCTGACCAGGCACCTCGCCCACATGCAGCAGGCGCTGGCTAGTTGCGTTGATCTGCTGGTCTTCCCCGAGCTTTCGCTATGCGGACACAGTGCGGGCAAGGACGCCCTGCAGCTCGCGATGGCAGCGGACGATCCAACAATCGCTGCGCTCGCGCAAGCAAGCACGAACATGCATACGGTGTTCGGGTTCATCGAAGAGGCGCCCGGCGGGCAGTTCTACAACAGCCAAGCAACCGTCTCGAATGGCAGGGTCATTCATGTCCACCGAAAGGCGCAACTCGCGACCTACGGCAAGCTGAGAGACGGACTGTATTACGCTGCGGGCACGGCACTCGAAAGTTTTCCTCTCAATGACCGATGGCAGGTGGCGACGCCGATCTGCGCGGATCTGTGGAATCCGGCGCTCGTGCATGCGCTCGCCTGTGATGGCGTCACGCTGATCGCAGCACCAATCAGTTCGGCCCGCGAAGCGGTGGGGGAGGGCTTTGACAATCCCACCGGCTGGGACGTCAACCTGCGCTTCTATGCGATCACGTACGGCGTGGGCATCGTCATGGCGAACCGCATCGGTACGGAAGGGATGATGACCTTCTGGGGAGGCTCCCGCATTCTCGATCCATTCGGCAAGACCGTCTCGCTCGGCTCGGAGACCGAAGAGGGTCTCGTCATTGGTGAACTGGACTATGAGTCGGTTCGTCGGGCGCGTTTTCTGTTACCTACCGTGCGAGACGCAAGAGCGTTTTCATGGCGTCAGAGTGCAGCGAAGCGCGACCTAACCGTTAGACAAGACTGAGACACGACGATGCGAGATTTTCTTCTTGACGACGCCGACCGAGCGTTCAGAACTGAAGTTCGAGAGTTTTTGCAGCGTGAACTGGCTCCGAAGGCAACCGACATCGAAGACCGACAAGACTGGTCCGCCGTGAAGCACGTTGTACGGGCGCTTGGCGAGGCAGGCTATCTGCGGCTCATGTTTGCAGACCTGTATCGAGGCACCCTGACAAAACCGGGACTTACCCATGCAACGGTCCTCTCCGAGGAGGCCGCGTACATTAACTACGCGTTTGAAACGACCATTGCGACCGCGTTGAGCTGCGCCTATCCGCTGCACCGCCATGCCAGTGAACGATTGCGCGACGCCTACCTGGCGCCGATTCTCGATGGGACGGCGATTGGCGCAATCTGCGTGACGGAAACCAACGTCGGCAGCGACTCCGCAGGCATGGAAACGCGGATCGATTTTGACGCGAAGACCAACGAATGGGTCATCAACGGTTTTAAGCGCTATATCTCAAACGCTTCGGTCGCCGATGTCTACATCGTCTATGGCATCGCCACCCACTCAGACCAGTTTCAATCCGGCATGACGGCAGTCGTGGTGCCAAGTACGGCGACCGGCATCGGGTTTCCGCGTAATTACACGTTCATGGGCCGGCGCGGGTGCATCGTGGGCGAGGTCGAATTCAACGACTGCCGCGTGCCGGCCGATCACCTTCTCGGCGAGCGGGGCGGCGGGTTCCGGATCATGCGCGGAATGTTCAATTTCGAGCGCGCAATCCTCGGCGGTTCGGGTCTAGGTGTTGCTCGCAGCGCGTTCGATATTGCGACCGCGCATGCGCAGCAGCGCAAGTCGTTCGGGCAGGTTCTTGGCTGCAAACAGCTTATCTGGGACAAGATCGCGCAAATGAGCTGGCGTATTGACGCAGCGGAACTCCTCACCTATCGGGCGACGAAGATGTACGACGCGGGGGTCGACGGTAAGGCGCTGATGAAGGAGGCGGCGATGGCAAAACTGGTGGCGACGGAAACCGCGAATTTCTGCGCGAACGAGACGGTACAGATTCTCGGCGGCGACGGCATCACCAAGGAATTTGGGCGCGCCGAGCAGCTCTATCGCGATGCGCGCGCGCTAACGATTGTCGGCGGTACATCCGAAATCGCCAAATATCTGATCGCCGGTCGTGATCTTCCGGATATCCGGATCAATCTCTAGAAAGCTTCATTCAGCCCCATGCTTACGATTACATCACTGTTCGAAAATACGGTCGCAAAGTATCCCGATCGTCCAGCGCTTACCTGTGGGGCCACCGCGCTTTCTTATGCCGAGTGGAATCAGCGCGTCAGGCGGTTCGCCCAGGCGTTGTTCAATCTGGGCATCCGGCAGATGGATCGGGTCGCCATTTTTCAGAAAACGTCCGACGCGACCCCGACGGCGTATATGGCGTGCCAATTGCTGGGTGCGATCGCCGTGCCGATGAATTTCCGGTTATCGGCCAACGAGGCGGCATTCATCCTGCGGGATGCCGGAGCACGAGTCGTGATCTACGACGAGTCGATGCTGCCTATCATCGGCAAAATCGAGCAGGCGTTGCCCGACCTGCGCACATTCGTCTGTGTCGCGGGCGACCCGCCCGGTGCGTCGATCCCACCCGAGTATCACCACTCGTTCGAGACGCTGATCGACGGGATCGAGCAGTTCGATGCACCGCTGCCCTATTTGAAACCGGATGACATCTCGGCGCTCGTCTACACATCCGGGACGACCGGCCGGCCCAAAGGCGCCATCCACACTCACGGCAATGACGTCGCGATTGCGACCAACTGCGTGATGGAATACAGCCTGACAAGTACTGACGCCGCGCTGCATATTGCGCCGCTCTATCACGTGGGCGGCATGCAGGCCTATTTCATGCCCCACTTGATGGTGGGTGCCGTGAACGTGATCTTGCCGCGCTACGAACCACGGGCCACACTCGAGGAGATTGCCCGCCATCGCATCACAACCCTGTTCGCCGTGCCGACACAGATCCAGGACATGTTGTTTCACCCGGACTTCGCCGCTATCGACGTCAGCAGTCTGCGCATGATCACGACGGGAGGTGCAGCCATCCCGGCCGCGACCATGCAGCGCGTGATCGAAGAGTTCTGCCCCAACGTCTTCAACGGCTATGGAATGACGGAAGCCAGCCTGACCTTGTTGCTGCACCCGCGCGATGCCCTGGCGTATCTCGGCTCGTGTGGGAAGCCAACGCTGATCAGTACCTGTTGCGTCGTGAAGAACGATCCGGAGCGAACGGTGGCGCCGGACGAAACCGTGGCCGCTGGCGAAGTCGGCCAGCTCATCGTGAAAGGCCCGCAGCTGGCTAGCAGCTACTGGAACAATCCCGTTGAAACGGACAAGAAATTCAAAGGCGGCTGGCTGTATACGGGCGACCTCTTCAGCGTCGATGACGCCGGTTATTTTCACTTTCACGGGCGTGCTGATGACATGATCGTGTCGGGTGGAGAGAACATCTATCCGCGAGAAGTCGAGGAGGTCCTGTATCGCTGTCCCGGCGTGCAGGAGGCGGCGGTCATCGGCGCGCCCGACCCGAAGTGGGGGCAGGCGGTCACCGCGTTCGTGGTGCGCAGCGACGCTCGTCTGAGTGAAGCGGACATTGTCGCGTTCTGCAAGGCGAGCGACGACCTTGCGCCCTACAAGCGCCCGAAAAATGTGTTCTTCGTCGACAAGCTGCCGTTGAATCCAAGCGGCAAGGTATTGCGGCACGAGTTGGCCGGGGTGGTCTATCAACAACTTGTGGCGGGAGCCTGACTATGAGCGACGCAGTACTGTATGAACAAGACGAATTTGTCGTTACGCTGACCCTCAACCGGCCGGCGACGCGCAACGCATTAACGGAGATGGAGGTCGTCGATGCACTGGTGGCGAGTCTCGAACGCGCGCAGGGCGACACTACCGTTCGCGCAATTGTGCTGACTGGCGCAGGTCCGGCGTTCTCGTCGGGCGGCAACATCAAGCATATGCGCGATGACGTTGGCACGTTCGCGGGTGGTTCGATGCACATCCGCGAGAACTATCGTCGAGGTATCCAACGCATTCCGAAAGCGTTTCATGAGCTTGACGTGCCGTGCATTGCGGCAGTGAATGGGCCGGCACATGGCGCCGGCTGCGACCTGACCTTGATGTGCGATATCCGCATCGCCGCGGCCAGTGCGGTATTCGCAGAAAGCTTCGCCAAAGTGGGGATCATTCCGGGCGATGGCGGCGCATGGCTGCTACCCCGTGCGATCGGGCTTTCTCGAGCCTATGAAATGATCTTCACGGGCACACCGATTGACGCGCAGTGCGCCCGCGAATGGGGGTTGGTGTCCCGGGTCGTGCCGGATGAGGAATTGATGGACGCCGCGCTCTCGCTCGCGCGAGCGATAGCCAGCAATCCGCCTGGCGTCTTGCGGATGTCCAAGCGACTCATCAGGGAAGGACAACGGATGGACTTGCCCAGCCTGCTGGAACTGTCGGCCGCGTTTCAAGGCATTGCGCACCGCACCGCGGACCACCGCGAGGCGCTCGCCGCGACTTTTAAACGACGCCCCCCGATTTTCACTGGAGACTGACGCGTGGCCACCCCCGCTATGCCGTTTATCCATCATCTGACGTTCGGCGACTTGCCCGGCAATGTTGTCGAGCAGGGCAGATTGTGTCTGCTCGACCTGCTGGGCGTCGCGCTGGCTGGCAGACAGACCGCGTTGTCGCGCATCGCGTGCGATCACGCGGTCGAGTTCTTCGCGGCGGGCAAGCTGCGCTCGCGTATTCTCTTCGACGGTCGCGTGGCAAGCCCGATCGGCGCGGGCCTGGCGGGTGCGATGACCATCGACAGCTGCGACGGCCACGATGGCCATGCAGAAACGAAGGGACACGTCGGTGTGACCGTGCTCCCGGCGCTCCTTGCGCTCGCGGAGCAGCGTCCCGACATGAGCGGGCGGGAATTTCTCACGTCGCTCGTGCTGGGTTACGAGATCGGCACGCGCGCCGGCATCGCCCTGCATGCAAGCGCCTGCGACTATCACACCTCGGGCGCCTGGAACGCGCTGGCCGCGGCCGCGCTCGCCGCACGCCTGCTGCCGCTCGATGCGCAGCAGACGCGCGAGGCGCTGGGAATCGCTGAATACCATGGGCCGCGCAGTCAGATGATGCGCTGCATCGACCATCCGACGATGGTGAAGGATGGCTCGGGATGGGGGTGTATGGCGGGCCTGAGCGCAGGCTTTCTGGCGCAGAAGGGTTTCACTGGCGCACCCGCGATTACCCTCGAGCAGTCTGAAGCGCAAGCGTACTGGGGTGATCTCGGCGAGCGCTGGCGCATCATGGAGCAGTACTTCAAGCCGCAACCGGTATGTCGCTGGGCGCACCCGGCCATCGATGCGGCGCAGACACTCAAGCAGCGACACGGTTTCGCGAGCGAACAGATCCGCTCGGTGCGCGTCGCGACCTTCCATCATGCAACGCGGCTCGCGCATGCGCAGCCGGCAACGACCGAGCAAGCGCAGTACAGTCTGCTCTTCTCGGTGGCTGTGGCGTTGAAGTACGGCATCGTCAATTTCGACGCGATCCAGGGCGACGGTCTCAAGGATGCCGAAGTGCTCCGTCTGAGCCACCTGATCCGCACCGAGGAGCAGGCAGAATTCAGTTCGCGCTTTCCGAATGAACGCATGGCCGACGTGAGTGTGGAACTGGTCGACGGCCGCCGCTTTGAGTCCGGTCCGACCCAGGCGTTGGGCGATCCCGACCTGCCGTTCGGCGCCACCGCGATCCGGCACAAGTTCCGTCGCTTTGCAGAGGGCACCTGCGGCGAGCGGCAGGCGAAGGAACTGGCGGCCCGCGTCGACGAACTGGGCTCGGACGACGCCCCGATAGCGCCATTGCTCGACCTGGTGCTTGGCGAAATCCGGGTCTAACCTGCAAGGTCAACCAGCACGCCCCTTCGAGGCTTCGGCGAAGGGGCCGCCGTGTGTGACCTACCCGACTACCGGCGACCTCTCCCGTCACCGATCCACACTTGCTCATGGACCCATCAGACAGCGATAAAGCCGACCCGGCGACCCAGCGAATGGGCTTCTTTCTCGTGCCGCACTTTTCGATGATGGCGCTGAGTTCCGCCACCGAGCCGCTGCGCGCGGCCAACCGCGTAGCCGGCAAGCCGCTCTATAGCTGGCATCTCATCAGCGCAGACGGCGAACCGGTGTCCTCGAGTTCCGGCTTTGCGCTCCTGCCTGAGTTCGCGATGACATCGTCGCCCGAATTCAGTCATCTTTTTGTGGTGGCGAGCATCGGGGTGGCCGATTACCGCAACGCACAGGTATTCGAGTTTTTGACGCGGTATGCCGCGACTGGCCGGCCGCTCGGTGGCATCAGCCTCGGCACGATGATCCTTGCGCGGGCCGGACTGCTCGACAAGCGGCGCTGTACGATTCATTGGGAGGCCCTGAGGTCGCTTGCCGACGAGTTCCCGACGATCGAGGTGACTCGTGACCTGTACTGCGTCGACGGCGATCGCCTGACCTGTGCCGGTGGTACGGCGGCGATGGACCTGATGCTCGACCTGATCGCTCGTCAGCATAGTCATCAACTCGCGGCCGAAGTCGCCGACCAGTTTCTCCACGCGCGCATACGCGGCTCCGAGGAAAGCCAGAAAATGGCGATCCAGTGGCGGTACGGTATCGAAGACCGACGCATCGTCAACGCCATCACATTGATGGAACAAAACATCGAACGACCAATCCCGATGAAGACCATCGCCTCGTTGGTAGGCATTTCGCCTCGCCAGTTCGAACGGACGTGGCTAAAAAATTTCAACGTTCATCCTTCGCAGTTCTATCTGGAGTTGCGACTGAAGGCGGCGCAGAAACTGCTCCATGAGTCGACTTACTCACTGCTGGATATCGCAATGCGTTGTGGGTTCACCGGTGCGTCACATCTTGGTCGGTGCTACCGGAAGTTTTTCAATCGCACACCGGGCGGAGAGCGCAAGGCGAAAGACGCGCCGTAACAGGGGGAGGTTGCGGTACTCCTGTCTTAAGCAACAAGGAATTGAATGGATCTGAAGAACGCGTGTTTCATCGTTACCGGCGGCGCCTCCGGCCTGGGTACAGCGACCGTGCGTCGTCTCGCGGCTGATGGTGCGCGGGTTGTGATTGCGGACGTCTCGGTCGACGCCGGTAACGAACTCGCACAACAACTCGGTACCGCGGCGCAGTTCGTACGGATCGACGTGACCAACGAAGACAGTGCCAGCACGACGGTACGCATTGCTAAGGAACGCTTTGGGTGGATCAACGGACTCGTCAGCTGTGCGGGTGTCGCACCCAGTGAGAAGACTATCGGCAAACAAGACCTCCATCAACTGGCGGTCTTTCAGCGCACAGTCGCGATCAATCTGGCCGGCACCTACAACATGATCCGGTTTGCAGAGCAGGCGATGCGGCAGGGTGCACCGAACGCTGAGGGCGAACGTGGGGTGATCATCAACACTGCGTCTGTCGCTGCGTTCGACGGGCAGATCGGCCAGGGTGCGTATGCAGCATCAAAAGCCGGCGTTGTCGGAATGACCTTGCCGATCGCGAGGGAATCGGCGCGCTATGGCATCCGCGTTATGACCATTGCGCCTGGCATTTTCGAGACACCGATGCTGCTTGGCATGCCTCAGGCGGTGCAGGATGCGTTAGGCCAATCCGTTCCGTTTCCCGCGCGACCTGGACGACCCAGCGAGTTCGCGGCGCTCGTCGCACACGTTTGCGAGAGCGTCATGCTCAATGGTGAGGTGATTCGTCTTGATGGCGCGTTGCGGATGGGGGCGAAATAGGTTCACCGATGGGCCGGCCTCGCATCCGATCGCACGTCGACGGTCGGCCGAACGAGTTACAGGCAGCGACACGCTCGGGCGGCATAGTTGTTGGGCGACGCCAGTGGTGCGGTTGCATCGCAACGCCAACTTGTTTGCCAAATGGTCGACGAATGAAGGGACAGTTTTAATCCGGTTTACGATGACGCTTATCATTTGCCGCGAACTAATAGGAGTAACCGCTCAATGCCACCCGACAACGATCGACATAGCCGCATTTCGCTGGAGCGTATTAAGAACGCAAGTGCAATGATCGACCCGGTGTTTCTCAATACGCCGCAGTTCGAATGCGAATCACTTTCCGAAGTGTTAGGTTCCCGTGTCGTGATCAAGGTCGAGACCGTTAACCCGATTCGGTCATTTAAGGGACGTGGCGCTTGCCTCTACATGTCGACTGTCCCCGCGGGCTCAGAGGTCGTATGTGCCAGTGCGGGGAATTTCGGACAAGCCATGGCGTATGCGGCCAGAGAACGCGGCGTTCTCGTGACGGTCTATGCGGCGCAGAATGCAAGTCCATTGAAACTGGAACGAATGAAGGCGCTCGGCGCGAGCGTGATCCGGTTCGGCCATGATTTCGACGCAGCTCGTAGCGAGGCCAGAAGGGCTGCTGCCGAACGTGGCGCGCGGCTGGTCGTGGACAGTCTGGATATCGAAACGGTAGAAGGCGCAGGCACCATCGGACTCGAACTCCTGAGTTCGCCCGAACCTCTCGATGTCCTGCTAGTGGCTCTGGGTAACGGCGCGATGTTCAATGGTATTGCCCGCGTGATGAAGGCACATTCGCCCGATACACGCGTCATTGCGGTTGGCGCGCAAGGGGCTAGCGCGATGGTGGACTCCTGGCGCGCAGGACGCGTGATCGAGCACGCGCGCGTCACCACGATCGCGGATGGCATAGCGACACGATCGCCCATACCGCAGGCGCTGCAGGACATGCAGGGGCTGGTGGACGATGCGGTGCTGGTAAGTGACGACGCGATTGTTCAGGGCATGAAGCTTCTACACTATCACACCGGACTGGTCGCCGAACCTTCGGCAGCCGTTGGCGTTGCCGCCATGCTTGAAAGTCCGCAATCTTTCAAGGGCGCGCGCGTCGGTATCGTTATTTGCGGTGGCAACCTGACCGAAGATCAAATGAAGAGCTGGCTCTAACGCTCAGGTCTCGACAAATCAGTTCGACAGACCACCTTCGGAGTCCGGTGTGCGCCCCGTCAGCAATGGGATTATTCTGATGTCGCTCACCCGCTTGTGTGGTAGATCCTGATAGTGGAAATGTTGTCACAGATGCGACACGGTCTCTGCGGACATCTCAGATATTGCGGGCTTGCTTTTAGACATTCTTCGATTGCAATTGATACTTCAGGTTTAGGCCAAGCTCGACGAACGACGTCGCTATTGTAGTTTCTACGGGCAGCCCGATGAATCGCTGTAGCGCAATCGTAACCAACCGCTCTCCGAGAAGGGCTTCACTGTATCCGATTGCTGCTCACGCGTAGCTTGACTTCTCATATCTACAAGACGCCTGTTTCGCGGACCGGCGTTGGGGTACCTGCTGGAGTTCCGAACAGATCAGTCGACGATTGCAGGTCGACTATCCCGAAGACCAATCCATGAGAATCTCTCACGAAGCTATCTATCAGGCGCTTTACATCCAGGGCCGTGGCGCTCTGCGACGAGAGCTTACTGCCTGTCTGCGCCCAGGCCGTGCACTTCGTGTGCCTCGAGCCAGGACGCAACAGCGTGGAAAGCATTTCATCACTCCGGAGGTCATGATCAGTGAGCGACCGGCTGAGACTGCTGATCGTGCTGTTCCGGGTCACTGGGAAGGTAACCTGATCATCGGCCTTAACCGATCCGCAGTGGGTACGCTGGTCGAGCGCACCACTCGCTATACAATGTTGCTCCATCTCCCACCTATGGATGGACGTGGCACTGGCGTCCGGGTCAAGAACGGGCCACCCCTGGCGGGTCATGGAGCGGAAGCTGTCCGCAACGCCATAGCTGCGAAGATCGTGTTATTGCCTGAGCAGTTGAGGCGATCACTCACATGGGATCAAGCCGCAGAGATGGCCCAGCACGTACAGCTTCGGATCGATACGGGCCTGGAGATCTATTTCTGCGATCCTCAAAGCCCCTGGCAACGCGGGACCAACGAGAATACGAATGGTCTGTTACGTCAATACTTTCCGAAAGGCACCGACATCAGCCGGTACACGGAGCGTGAACTTGATGCCGTCGCAGACGCACTGAATTGCAGACCACGTAAAAGCCTCGGATGGAAAGCACCGGCAGAAGCACTCAGAGATCTATTACTTGCGTCATAAACATCAGGTGTTGCAACGACCCCTTGAACCTAAGCTATACGTCCGACATTCTGGATCTGGTCGAGGAGGGCGATCGCGTAACCGGAAAACTCCGCTTTCACGGAATTCATGGTAAGCAGCTTTTTGGGCATTCCGCACTACAGGGCAACGAACGGGCCGATGATTTTCTGCCGATCACAGACAAAGGCACTCAACTTTCCGGCAAAACGACCGGGAGCGCGTCGTGGCGACGGCATAAGCCTTGCGTCTCTTGTAACGCCTGATCACGTGACGAAGGAGACACCTATCATGAAGCTCTATTATTCGCCTGGCGCTTGCAGCCTCGCCGACCATATCGCCATGCACGAAGCCGATATGACCTTCGACCGGGTTCGTGTTGACCTGAAGTCCAAGCTGACCGAAACCGGCCAAAAGTTTGAAGAGATCAATCCGAAGGGTTATGTACCGACAGTTGAAATGGACGACGGTCAGATACTCACGGAAAACGTC
>Ga0153932_1000186_pt1 | contig 25757 bp, 23 predicted proteins | sample TSNJ016MetaG_FD_102273 | JGI IMG/M metagenome (GOLD analysis project Ga0153932, IMG submission 102273) | Attine ant fungus gardens microbial communities from New Jersey, USA - TSNJ016 MetaG | ecosystem: Host-associated > Fungi > Mycelium > Unclassified | place: USA: New Jersey, Wharton State...
CAAAGCCGGCTTGTTCACACGAAAATCTGTCATGTTTGGGAAATCCTTCCGCTACGCCACGGCGTTTTCCGTGGATCAACCAAGCATTTTACCGGTCCCGCGCGCCGCCGTGCAAAAACAGTGCTCTCGCAGGTCTGCAATGGTCGTGGGCTGAGCCGGCTATTTACCTTCAAAGAAGAAATCTGCGCGCCGAAACGGACGGATCATTGCGTCGCGGCGCACCCTCAATTGCACCGTTTCGAGATCCACTTTTCGTGTCGTCCCAGCGCATCGTTTCAGTATTGGTTCAGACCGCATCGTTCAGCTGAAATCTCAAAAATAGTCGCACCCACGCTTTGAGCGACAATTTATGACAATCGATCTTGTATTGTCCTAGTCATTAATTCATCACCAACACTTTGTTTAATAAGCAGTTTTAAATAATTTTCTAAGCCGCACAAAAGACCCTACAAGATAATTCCTAACTTGATTCCTGATTACTTCGTCATCTTAAAATTAAGCCTCAATAACAAGAACGGCCACGAGAACGGAGTACATCATGTCTTACCTACATACGCTCACCTCGCTTCGGGCAGCGACCGCTGTTTTGCTGGCTGCAGCGGCTGGCTCAGTGCACGCACAACTGGGATCAACGCTCGGCAATGCTGCGATTGATTCGGGTACCTCCAACGCGCTTGCAGCGGTGATTCATCAAGCCGATAACAGTGCGGTGCGCTGGCAGGAAACAACCGATGCCAACCAGATCCGCGTGCGGCAGTACTTATCGCCAGCGACGGGACTGGTCTACGCGGTCAGTTGGGATGGACCGGCAATGCCCGATGTATCGGCGTTGCTTGGCACCTGGTTCGAAAAGTACCGGCAAGGCGCGAGCGCTGCGCTGGAGAGCGCAAGCGGACTGCATTCATCACGGGTGGACGGTAGCGATTTTATCGTGGAGACGCACGTGCGCCTTCGCGACTTCAGCGGCCGCGCCTGGCTTCCCGATGCGCTGCCCGCCGGCGTTGCTGCGGCCGACATCGAATAAGGAGGAATCATGCGAAATAGTCCGACCCGCCTCTTGTTCCCGATGCTGATCGTCGCAAGTTTCATCCTCACGGCCTGCGGTGGAGGAGGTGGAGGCAGCGACTCCACCTCCTCTACCGCCGCCGCGCCTGCAACTGCCAGTGGTGCTCCCGCTGCCAGCGCACCTGCTGCTGCCGCGCCCGCTTCTGCCGCCACCTCCGCTTCCGCGCCAGCGGCTGCATCGAGTCCGCCAGCTAACACCGTCGCTCAGTCGACCACACCCAATGTCTTGCCCATCACGGTCGCGGCGATCGCAACGGGAACGCGCAACATGTTGCAGACAAGTGTGACGATCTGCGTGCCCGGAACGACCACCTGCCAGACCATCGACAACATCCAGGTCGATACGGGTTCGCAAGGACTTCGCATTCTTGCTTCAGCACTCACGCCTGCTTTAGCCCTCCCTGCTGTGACAGGAACCAGCGGTGCTCCGACGGCTTCCTGCACCGTGTTCGGTTCAGGCTATACCTGGGGATCGGTACGCACCGCCGATGTCCATCTGGCGGGCGAAGTGGCCGCATCGACATCGATCCAGATCATCGCCGATCCAGCGGTTCCAGCCGTTCCCGCGAGTTGCAGCAACTCCGGCCTGCCCATGCTTACAGCTACCGCGCTGCGAAGCAACGGCATTCTTGGCGTCGGCCCGTTCACCGCCGACTGCGGCAGCGGCTGCGCCACCACCGCCCTGCCTCGCTGGTACTACAGTTGCACATCTGGAGCGTGCGTGTCTGCGACGTTGCCCGTTGCTCAGCAAGTGACCAATCCGATCAGCAATTTCGCCACCGATAACAACGGCGTCCTGATCGAGTTGCCAGCGGTGGCCGACACAGGTGCATCGAGTGTTTCCGGCACCATGACGTTCGGCATAGGCTCGCAGTCGAACAATCAATTGGAAAGCGCGCAGGTTCTGCCCGGCAACGGCGTCACCGGATTTGTGAAAACGATGTTCCAGGGCAGTACCTACGCCACGAGTTTTATCGATAGCGGTTCGAACGGCTTGTTCTTCCCGTTGACTTCCATGCCGGGATGCGGTGTGTGGTTTTGTCCGACAGCGCCGCAGAGTCTTACTGCCAGCATTACTGGCACCAACGCTGCGACGACAAGCGTGACATTTGCCGTAGGCAACGGACTATCGCTTTTCGCGACCGGCAATAATGCGCTCAGCAATCTAGCCGGTCCCGCCAACGGCTACTTCGATTGGGGCTTGCCTTTCTTTTACGGCAGACGGGTCTTCACCGCGATCGAAGCTCAAGTGACGCCAGAGGGCCAAGGGCCTTACTACGCGTTTTAGGCTTGGGCGAGCGCATCGGCACTGCGACTCCCTGATGCGGGAGTCGCAGCGTTCAATCATGAGCGTTTTCGCCGCTGTCGGCTTCAGTCCGCTGGAAGCGCAACTCCACACGCCGGTCACGCGCGAGACAAGCGACCAGCGCATGCCAGTCGCGCATCTGGCATTGCGCACCCGGCGACGCTCGCCCGAAGCCCTGCGCCCTCACTTCCGCCTTCACACCGCCGGCGAGCAAATAGCGCCGGACAGCATCTGCGCGCCGCTGTGATAATCGAAGGTTGTAGGTATTGCTGCCAAAACGATCGGTAAATCCCGAAACCGAAATCAGTTTTACAGCGCCGTCGTCGTTCAGGCCGTTCATATCGGCGATCACACCGTCGAGCTTCTGGCGTCCGTCCGCGGTGATCGATTCGACCTTGCTGCCGTTGAAAGCGAAAAGCATGTCGGTTGGCAACGCGACAACGGTCGGAGCAGAAGTTGAAGCAACACTTGGCGCATCGGCGTGTTCCGCAGGAATGCCGCAGCTTTGAAGGCTGAGCTGAACATCAGCAAGCGCCGACTGTACTTCGTCGACTTTTGCCTTGGCAGCTTCGAACTGCCGTGTCCAGGCGTCGTGCCCCGCGTGCATCAATTCGACCTCGGCACACGCAATCTGCTTTTGAGCCTGCGGACATTGCAGAACCCGCGGATCAGCGAGCGCCGCGCGCAGGCCGTCCGCCAAGTCGCTACGTAAAGGCGTGACGGTGCGCAGTGGCGGATTATCGACTGTCAGCGGTTGCGCGCCTTCCAGTCCCGCTGTGAGTCGCGCCGCTTCGCCGATGGACTCTTCCACGAAGCCCCATCGATCCCCCGCTTCAAGTTCTTTTTTCGCTGCATTGATCCAGCATTGGTCCTTGAATCCGATATAGGTGCTCTTTCGCTCGTTCATTCGGTCGAGTCGCGCCTGCAAGAGTCCGATCGCCTCATGCGGGTTGCCTACACGACCATAAAGCTCGATCCACGGCTCGACCGCTGCTCCCGCTTGCGCACTCTGCTGAACGCCGGCACCGGTTTGCAATACGGTTGCATCCTGAATGCCAAGTGTGTCGCGCACCGCTGTGTTGGCGCAGCCTGTCAGGACCAAAAGACAGGCAACGCCGAGATTGATGTTTTTCATTATTCGACAAGTTGAGCATTCGTCGCAGATCCCTGCGACGAATTGGAGTTACGCGCCGCGACGTGTTGCGACGTGTTGCGGCAACGAGTGGTGGCTGGGTGGCCTGCTGTTCAAGCCGGCCTCAGATGCCAAATACGTAACCCACGCCCGCCCTGACGATGGTGCTGTTGCCACCCGAGGACGAAACGCCACCATTGAAGTTGATGTTTCCCTTGTCGTTCCAGCGCGATACACCAATGCCCAACGCCGCCTGCCCTCGATACGCCGCGACACCCGCATTCAATGTCGTGCGTCCCGGCAGATACGGCGTGACCACGTTGAGCGCCGAGGCGGACGCAATACCTTTGCGCGTGTTGCGATCGAGATCCCGGATTTGCTGGTCGGTATTGCTGAAACGCTGATCCGTGTAGCTGTTGGCCTGACTGAGCGTTGAACTGGCTGACTTGCTCAATTGATCCAGGTTGACGGCATCGGTCGAGGAAGTACCGGCTGCCACATTGGTGATCTGACGCTCACTGCCAGGTGCGCCGACCGATACCGACGACGCCCGGTCCGCAACCGAACCCGCTCCAAGCGCCACGGAACTGGCAGCAGTGGCTGTGGCGTTCGCTCCGAACGCTACAGCGTGATTGCCCGTAGCAACGGCTGCTTCCTTCGATGCATCGCTGTCGGCCGCGAAAAACGCGGTGCTTGACGCCGTGAAGTTGTTGACCCGTGACACGGCGTCATTGAGCTGACCGAGATTCACTCCGTCCGTAGCAACGACGCCGCTCGCGACGTTATGAAGAAGGGCGCCGCCGACAATGCCTTTTCCCAGCGTAACGCTGCCGAAGTCCGCAGCGCCGCTCGCATTCTTGTCGTAGGTGAGCGCCGTTTCCGCCTTGCCCGTTTCGTCGACGAGACCCGCGCTTTTCAATTGCGCGACGTTGACTGCATCGGTGTCGGATGTGCCCGCCCTCACATTGGTGATCTGCCTTTCATTACCCGCCGCGCCCACCGACACCGTGTTCGTGCGATCTGCCACAGAGTTGGCACCAAGCGCGACCGCATTGCCGGCGCTCGCCTGCGCGTTGCCCCCAATAGCGGTAGCGTCGGTGCCAGTCGCCGATGCCGCCACGAGCGTTGTATTGGCGTTGAAGTATTTGAGCGCTCCACCATTGCGCAAGCTGTCGACGAGTTGCGCTGTCTGGAACAACTGGTCGCCGTTCACTGCGTCCGTGCTGCCCGCCCTGACTGCCCCGGCCGCAACGTTGCGCAACGCGACCGGAACGGCTGCACCCGCCCCGCCCAGCGTCGCACTGCTTCGATCAACAGTACCGTCTGCTTTCATGTCGTACGTGATTGCTGCCGCCGCGTTGCCCGATGCGTCGATCAGGCCGGCGCTCTTCAGTTGAGCCACGTTGACCGCGTCCTGATCCATTACCCCGGCTTTCACATTGGAGATGACAGTACCGTTCGTTCCGCCGAGCATGACGTTCGCTTTGGACTCGTCCGTGTAGCTCAGCTTCAACGGTTCCGCACTGGTCAATTGCGCAAGCGATGTGGCGACGTCATGCACATTCGAATTGGTCGCATAGAGTTGTGCGCCGTTCACCGCGTCGCTGCTCTGCGGGTTCAGCGCACCGGCCGCGACATTGCTGATCCGTACTGCCTGACCCGACGTCCCGCCAAGCGCAATCGTCGTCTTGTCCAGGTTGTCGTATGCGACAAATGCGTTCGTCGCGACTCCCGCCGTATTCGTTGTTGCGCCAAGCGCCTTGAGTTGATTCAGGTTGACGGCATCCGTACCGTCACGCGCCCCGGCGACATGCACGATCCGCCGCTCCGAGCCGCTATCTCCCACAGAGACCACGTTGCTCAATGAGCCGTCGCTGCCCGCGCCCAACACGACGCTATTGCTTCCTCTAGCGGTGACGTTGCTGCCGAGCACAAACGAGTCGGTGCCGAGCGCCTTGTTGCTATTGCCGACGACATAATTCCCGGACCCGCTCACGAAGTTACCCATGCCAATGCCACCAGCGGCGAGGCCAGTGACTCGCGTGAACGAACCAATTGCAAGCGAATCGTCGCTGGATGTATTGACTGTGGTGCGCCAGCCGATTGCAAGACTTCGATCCGAGTCAGCTCGAGCACCGACACCCAACGCAGTAGATTCGACACCGCTCGAGGAAACGCCGTTCCCCACCGCTACGCCGCCTGCAGCCGCATTTGCATATGAGCCGACGGCGACTGCGTAGTCGCCTGTTGCGCGCGCGTTCACCCCCACGGCAACGGCGTTCATGCCAGACGCTCCAGTCGAGTTCGTACCGTCGATTGGTCCTGAAATAACCATCTGGTCCGGAGGAAGACCGGATGTGGCAGACCCGGCGCCTAACGCCGGCGTGGCAGCCGCCAGCATGTTCGATGCCGTCAAGGTTTGCGGCGAAAGAACACCGAGCGCCTGACGAACTTGCGCTGCATAAGCCAGGTTATCGACAAGCGCAGCATTCGCCGTTGCCGACAACGTCAGCAACGAAAGCGGTGTTAGCGTGAGCACGGCAGCCGTTCCAATCCGCATCCGTTGACTGACGAATGAAGGTCGCTCGCGAGACCCACGATACGCACCGCCACCACTTTGTTTATTCCATACGACACGCTGGGTCTTGTTCATTTTTTTGGATTCTCTCAGGTCTTGAGACACGCGTATGCGCACTCGGATTGCATTGACTGAGCGTGCGCGCGCATGCGACCGGTCATCGATCAGTGCCCGTATCTGCATGCGAAAAAGCCGTTGCACGCTCGTGTGACACTGTGACAGATCAAGATAAATTTCCCCCATCAGTAAACTCTTAAAACGGCCAGGACTAGGCCATTCGATATAGTTAAACCGCTTCAATCAAGCATATTTGTGTTTTTTAAGCATCATGAAGACGTTCATCCCGGTGGGGCATGAGCACCTCCTTTATCCTTATCGCGCTATTTCCTGAAGCCCTGATCAGGCGCACGTCACCGATCAAAATCAGGAGCCCAACGCAAAAACGGCGACGTTGTTTCCAACGCCGCCGCTTTGCGACCCACGATCCCGTCAAGACATCATCTATAGAGGCCGCCCTTTCATTTCCACCTGAGCGCTTCGCGAGACGCCTCGCTTGATCATCAGCGCAGCCGCCGCGATCAGCGACGGCACCGCGAGCAGTCCGAAGATGGTGCTGAACCCCACGCCGGCTTGAAGAAGGAAGCCGCCCGTCGACGCCCCGAGAATCCCGCCAAAGCGGCCGACGCCCAGCATCCAGGCAACGCCGGTCGCACGCCCGCTGGTCGGATAAAACGCCGCGGCAAGTACCGGCAGCGAGGACTGCGCGCCGTTCATGCAGACACCGGCCACGAACGTCAGCGCACCGAGCCACATGATGCTCGCCGATTGCTGCCCGACCAGCCACACGAAGAATCCGGTCAGCACATAAGTAACGGCAATGACCCTGTGCGGCTCGAACCGATCCATCAGCCAGCCGACACCAATGGCGCCAATACCTCCGCCAAGCGGGAACAGCGCCGTCACAATGGACGCCTCGCGGATCGTGAAGCCGGTATCGCGTATCAAGGTCGGCAACCAGCTCGTCAACAGGTAATAGACGAGCAGCCCCGCGAAGTAAGTAATCCAGAGAAGCACCGTCCCGGCCCGAAACCGCCCGGACAGCACCACGGCCAGTCCACTGCGTTTTTGCGAATCCGAATCTTCGGGCAGCACGAAACGCAGGTTATGCAGCGAGACCTCGGGCGCCATCCGGCGCAAGACCGCGGATATCTTCTCGACGTGCCAGCCACGCAGCACCATGAAGCGGATCGATTCCGGCAACACGATCAGGACGACCGAAAGCGCCAGCGGCAGAATTCCGCCGACCACAAATACGCTGCGCCAGCCGAAGTGCGGGATGATTATCGCGGCAACCAGACCGCCGGCGGAAGCGCCGACGGTGAAGCCACAAAACATCGTGTTGACTATCAAAGCACGCATGCGGGCTGGCGAATATTCGGACATGAGCGTGGTGGCGTTGGGCATCGCGGCGCCGAGGCCAATGCCGGTCAAGAGCCGCATGACCGCAAGCATGGAAAGCGAAGAGGAAAACGAGCAGAGCACGCTGAACATGCCGAAGGAAAGCACCGAACCGATCAGGACACGCTTTCTGCCAATCCGGTCAGCGAGCGGTCCGGCGAACAGCGCACCAATGGCAAGTCCGAAAAGCGCTGCGCTCATCACCGGCCAGAGCGCGGCCTTGGTCGGATGCCATTCCTGCACGAGTGCCGGCGCCACGAAGCCTATGGATGCCGTATCGAAGCCATCGGCGGCCACGATCAGGAAACATAAAATCAGGATCATCCATTGATACGGGGAAAAACGCCGCTCATCGATGAACCGCTGTACATCCAACGTGCCGTCAAGCTGGGCCATGTCTGTCTCCTGCCGTGTTTTTTATTGGTGACTACAACGTGCAACGCGCTCAGTCATGCCGGGCGGTCTTCTTCATCGAAGATCTTCTGAGCCAGATGAAACGCCGAATTCGCCGCCGGCACGCCGCAATAGATTGCCGTCTGCAGCAGCACCTCCTTGATCTCTTCGCGCGTGACGCCGTTATTCTTGGCGGCCCGCAGATGCAAGGCGAGCTCTTCGCTGCGATTGAGCGCAACCATCATCGATATGGTCAGGAGGCTGCGCGTATGGCGCGGCAGGCCGGGCCGGGTCCAGATGTCGCCCCAGGCGTACCGCGTGATCAGGTTCTGGAATTCCGTGGTGAGATCGGTACGGTTTTCGAGCGAGCGCGTGACGTGTGCATCGCCGAGCACGGCGCGACGCACGGCGAGCCCTGCTTCGTAACGTTCGTCTTCGGTCATGTCAGTCTCCCAGGAACTCGAGCAGCGTCTTCGTAAAGTCGCCGGCTCGTTCAATGTTCGATAAATGCGCGGCATCGAGTTCAACGTAACGCGCGCCTTCTATGGAGCCGGCCAGTTCGCGCCCTTGTGCCGCGGTCGTGGACTGGTCGTGCGTGCCGGCGATCACGAGTACCGGCGCCTTGATGGTCCTGGCTTCCTCACGGGCATCGGCGTCGCGCAGCGCTTCGCAATTCGCCGCGTAACCTTCGCCCGATGTATGGCGAAACACGTCGCGAATACCCGCTAGCAAAAGCGGATGATCCGCAATGAACCCCGCCGTAAACCAGCGTTGCAGCACGGGATCGACGAGCGCGCACATGCCGCCTTCCTCGCGCGCCCTTGCGGCACGCGGGCTCCATGTCGCGGCCGACCCGATCAACGCCGCGGTATTGGAAAGCACCACGCGTCCGAAACGCTCCGGGTGGCGCGCGGCGAGCGCTATGCCGGTGATGCCGCCCATCGACAGGCCGCAAAAGTGCGTGCGTGCAATGCCGAGCGAATCCAGCAGGCCGATCACATCGCCGGCAAGCTGGTCGAGCGTGTACGGGCCGTTCGGCGCGTCCGAGCGGCCATGGCCGCGCGTGTCATAGCGCAGCACGCGAAACTTCGCTGCAAGCGCTTCGACTTGCGGCGTCCACATCGATACATCGCTGCCAAGCGAATTCGACAGCACGATCCAGGGCGCGTTGCTGCCGGCCGAAGCATCGACACGATAGAACAATTGAATACCGTTGACGGCGGCGTAGGGCATTACGAAAAGCTCCCGAATGGATTTGACCGATGCCGCTTCAAGACGGCATCGACGAAAGCAGTTGCCTGGCCCGCATAATTGGCCGGATCCAGCAGCGCTTGTAATTGAACAGAAGACACGTGTTGCGTGACGCGCGTGTCGTTCGAAAGCACGTCGTATAGCGTCGTGCCTTTGGCGACCGCTTCCTTCGATGCATGTTCCACGAGGGAGTGGGCATCGAGCCGGCCGATGCGATCGCCGAGCGCAAGCATCACCGCTTCGCCGAGGATCAACCCGTGCGTGAGATCGAGATTGGCGTCGAGCCGCTCTGTGTTCACTTCCATATTGGACACGATGGCCGTGATCTGCGCGAGCGCTCCGCCGGACAACCGGGCAAGATCCGGCAGCGCTTCCCACTCCGCCTGCCAGCCGCCGAGCGCCCGTTCATGTTCCTGCACCATGCCGCTGAAAACGGTCGCGACCAGATTCGGCGCGCGCATCGCGGCGCTCAGAACGGCTGCGCAGCCGACGGGATTGCGTTTGTGCGGCATCGTCGATGAACCGCCCTTTCCCGCCGCGGCCGGCTCGGCGAGTTCGCCGACCTCTGTCTGCATGTGCAACGAGATGTCGCGGGCGATCTTCCCCAGCGTACCGATGAGCATCCCGAAACACGCCGCCGCCTCCGCGATCCGGTCGCGCTGGGTATGCCAGGGCAGTGCAGGAAGCTGGAGCTTGAGGTCGTCGGCCAATGCCTGCGCCACGTCCGGCGCCTTGTCGCGCAGACTCGCCAGCGTTCCCGCAGCACCACCGAATTGCAGGACGAGCACGCGCCCACGGCAGTGCGCGAGACGTTCGCGATGCCGCGTCAGCGCGTCAAGCCACTGAGCGAACTTCAGACCGAGCGTAATGGGCAAGGCTTGCTGAAGCCATGTGCGGCCGATCATCGGCGTCGTTCGATATGTGCCGGCTTGAAGTGCGAGCGCTTCGGACAATTCGTCGAGTCCGGCTTCCAGCAAGTCAAACGTAGAACGCAATTGCAGGACCGTACCGGTATCGATGATGTCCTGGCTCGTCGCGCCCCAATGCACGAACTTCGCGGCATCGGCATCTTTGATTTTGACGGCGGCCGTCAGTTGCTTCACCAAAGGAATCGCGAGGTTGCCGCCGGATGCGGCGCCTGACATCAGCGCACCGGCATCGATCAGATCTGCATTGCATGCAGCAACGATCGCCCCGACCGCGTCCGCTGGAATCACGCCATGCAAGGCCGACGCCCGGGCGAGCGCCGCCTCGACATCGAGCATCGACTGCACGGTCTCTCGCGCCGACCACACGGCATTCATCTCGGCCGTGCCGCAGATCAGATCGGTCAGACGTCCGGCCGCAGAAAATGTCGGCTGAGGAGACGACATCACACGCGCTCGATGGCGATCGCAATACCCTGTCCCACGCCGATGCACATCGTGCACAACGCAAAGCGCCCGCCCGTCCGATGCAACTGATACGTCGCGGCCGTAACCAGCCGCGCGCCGCTCATGCCCAGCGGATGGCCGAGCGCGATCGCGCCGCCGTTCGGGTTGACGCGGGGATCGTCATCGGCAATCCCAAGCAAGCGCAGCACGGCCAATCCCTGCGATGCAAATGCCTCGTTCAGTTCGATCACATCGAATTGATCGATACTCATGCCCAGGCGCTTCATCAATTTCTGCGATGCCGGCGCCGGTCCGATGCCCATCACGCGCGGCGGCACGCCTGCCGTCGCGATCCCCAGCACGCGAGCGCGCGGCGCGAGGCCAAAACGTTTGGCGCTGTCTTCGTCGGCGAGGAGCAAGGCTGCGGCGCCGTCGTTCACACCCGATGCGTTGCCCGCCGTCACCGTGCCGTCCGGCCGCACCACGCCTTTCAGCTTCGCGAGCGCTTCAAGACTCGTTTCGCGCGGATGCTCGTCTTGTGACACGAGCACCGGATCGCCTTTCTTCTGCGCGATGGAAACCGGCACGATTTCCTGCGCGAACGATCCGTCCTTCTGCGCGCGCGCCGCTTTCTGCTGGCTGCGCAATGCAAAGGCATCCTGATCTTCGCGGCTTACCTTATAGTCGGTCGCCACGTTTTCCGCGGTCTCGGGCATGGAATCGACACCATGCATTTTCTTCATCAGCGGATTGATGAAACGCCAGCCAATGGTCGTATCGTAGATCTCGGCCTGCCGCGAGAACGCGGTCGTCGCCTTGCCCTGCACGAATGGCGCACGGCTCATGCTTTCCACGCCACCCGCCACCATCAGCGCCGCTTCGCCCGATTTGATCGCGCGCGCCGCAACGCCGATTGCATCCATGCCCGATCCGCACAAACGGTTGATCGTCGAACCCGGCACTGAATCGGGTAGACCGGCCAGCAACGCCGACATCCTTGCAACGTTCCGGTTGTCTTCGCCGGCCTGGTTCGCACAACCGTAGATGAGGTCATCGAGGGCGCTCCAGTCCACTTCCTTGTTGCGCTCCATCAAGGCGCGCAATGGCACGGCGCCGAGATCATCGGCACGAACCGATGACAGCGCACCGCCATATCGGCCAACCGGCGTGCGGATTGCGTCGCAAATAAATGCTTCTTTCATGCCCATCTCCTGAGTTGTCCTTCAATGCGCCGAGAGCGCCGCAGCCGCTTCTTGCGGCTCGTACGTCAAAGGTACTTTCGCCAGTTTCTGAAGCTCGTCGAACGACAAGCCTTCGATGATTTCCCGCACCACGAATCCGTTCGGCGTTATATCGAACACGCCGTGATCCGTGTACACACGGTCCACGCAGTCCACGCCCGTCACCGGATAGGAGCACTCGGCGACCAGCTTGCTTTCGCCCTGCTTGGTGAGCAGTTCCATCATCACATAAACCTGTTTGGCGCCGATTGCCAGATCCATTGCGCCGCCGACAGCGGGAATCGCGTCGGGCGCGCCCGTGTGCCAGTTCGCAAGATCGCCTTTCGCCGATACCTGGAACGCGCCGAGCACGCAGATGTCCAGATGGCCGCCGCGCATCATCGCAAAGGAATCGGCGTGGTGGAAAAACGCGCCGCCCGTGAGCAGCGTCACATGCTGCTTGCCGGCGTTGATCAGTTCGTCGTCTTCCGCGCCTTTTTCCGGCGCCGGGCCCATGCCGAGCAAACCGTTCTCGCTATGCAGGAAGATTTCGCGGTCCGCCGCGAGGTGATTGGCAACGAGCGTCGGCACGCCGATGCCCAGGTTCACGTAGGCGCCTTCCTGAATGTCGCGCGCCACGCGCTGCGCCATTTCATCACGAGTCAGTTTTTTCATGTCGATGTCCTGTCGATGTCCTGTGTTCACGCCGCCAGCTCGGCAGCATGCACAACCTGGGGCACTTCGATCACGCGCTGCACGAAGATACCCGGCGTCACGATGTCCTCGGGGTCCAGCGCACCGAGCGGCACGACTTGCGAGACCTGCACGATCGCGGTTTTGGCGGCCGTGGCCATGATCGGCCCGAAGTTGCGCGCGGTCTTCCGATACACCAGGTTGCCCCATCGATCGCCCTTGAACGCCTTGATCAGTGCGAAGTCAGCATGCAGCGGCGACTCCAGCACGTAATGCCGGCCATCGATGAAACGCGCTTCCTTGCCCTCCGCCAGCTTCGTGCCGTAGGCAGTCGGCGTGAAGAATCCGCCGATGCCCGCGCCCGCCGCCCGAATGCGCTCCGCGAGATTGCCTTGCGGCACGAGTTCGAGCTCGATCTCTCCCGCCCGATACAACCCGTCGAACACTTGCGAGTCGCTTTGCCGCGGAAACGAACAGATGATCTTGCACACCCGCTTGGCTTTGAGCAGCGCGGCCAGCCCCGTCTCGCCATTACCAGCGTTATTGTTGACGATGGTCAGTTCGCGCGCGCCCTGTTCGATCAATGCATCGATAAGTTCGGAGGGCATGCCCGCCGTGCCGAATCCGCCGATCATCACGGTTGCGCCGTCCTGAACGTCTTTCACCGCCGAGCTCAGCGAGTCGAAAATCTTGTTGATCATGATGTTCCTTCCTTTGACTGAATCGAAGTGCGCCGCTTGCAATTGATGCACTGCTTGCAATTGAATGTTCGTTGTGCGAACATCGATTCGTTTAGCGAACAAATGTTATGGTATTCCCGCATTCGTTGCGCTGTCAATGAACCTCGGGTTTGTCCCGATGAGTTTCGAATTTCAGGAGGGCTTCAGAATGAATCCTCTCGCTTTGGCGACCGACCTGCCCGAGCCGGACCCGGCCTCCCGTCCCGGCGATGCGTTCGTGCAATCGTTCGCACGCGGTTTGTCGGTGATTCGTTCGTTCAGTGCGTCGCGTCCTGCGCAGACATTGTCCGAAGTCGCGGCTGCATCGGGCCTCACGCGCGCCGGCGCACGAAGGATCTTGCTGACACTGCAGGCACTCGGTTACGTCGAAGCCGACGGCCGCGAATTCACGCTTACGGCCAAGATCCTCGACCTCGGTTTCGCATATCTCACCTCGATGCCCTTCTGGAATCTCGCCGAACCGGTCATGGAAGAGCTCGTCGGCCAAGTACACGAGAGCTGCTCGGCCGCCGTGCTGAACGGCACGGAAATCGTCTACGTGCTGCGCGTACCGACGCACAAGATCATCACGATCAACTTGTCCATCGGCAGCCGTTTGCCGGCGTTCTGCACGTCGCTAGGCCGCGTGCTGCTCGCGTCACTCGATGACGACAAGCTCGACGCCCTTCTCGACGCCAGTGCACTCGAAGCCCGAACGCCCCGCACGATCGTCGATAAAACCGCGCTCAAGGCAGCGCTTGCCCTAGTGCGCAAACAAGGCTGGGCTATCGTCGACCAGGAACTGGAAGAAGGCCTTATTTCGATGTCCGCGCCCATCCGCGACCGCCAGGGCCGCGTGATAGCCGCGCTGAACATCAGCGGCAACGCGCAGCGCAAGAACGCGAAACAAATGGTGAAAGCGTTCCTCGAACCGCTGCTCGACGCAGCGCAGCGCGTGTCTGAAATGGTCGCGAGGCGCGGCTAAACCATGGCGGCGTTAAAACCCGGCGACCTCGCGCTCCACGACCTCGATCTGAACCTGATCCCGTATCTGGTCGCCATCGAAGAGACGCGCAACGTCAGCCGCGCAGCCGAACGGCTCGGCGTGAGCCAGCCGCGTGTCAGCACCGCGCTCGGCCGGTTGCGCACGTATTTCAACGATCCGCTGTTCGTGCGGACATCGCGCGGCATGGACCCCACGCCGCGCGCCCTCGCCCTTGTGCCCGTGGCGCGCGAGGCGCTGAACCGCATCGAGCGCGGTCTGCTCGACACCCAGCACTTCGATCCCGCCGTGACGACCGATACCTTTGCCATCGCGTTGTCGGATGTGGGGGAAATCGTCTTCTTGCCGCGCCTTTTGCAGACCCTCGCGGTTGCGGCGCCACGGGCAAACTTGCGGTCGGTATCGTTGAAACACGATCAGGTCGAACGTGCGCTGGAAAATGGCGAAATCGATCTGGCCGTCGGTTATTTCCCCGATCTCGATGGCGCCAACTTCTTCCAGCAACGGCTCTTTTCGCATCGGTTCATCTGTTTGATGCGGCGCGATCATCCGTGCGCACGTGGACCGCTGACGCTCGCGCAGTACATTGAATGCGGCCACGCCGTGGTGCGCGCGGAAGGTCGCAGCCAGGAACTCCTCGAAGATTTCCTCCATAAAAAACGTCTCCGCCGCCGCGCCGTGCTCGAGACGCCGCACTTCATGAGCCTGCCCTTCATCCTCTCGCGCACCGACCTGATTGCGACCGTGCCGCACGCGATCGGCTACGCCTACGTGGAGGAGCACGCGTCCATCATGCTTGCCGAGCCGCCGCTGCCCTTGCCCCACTTCGACCTGAAACAGCACTGGCACCGGAAGTTTCAGAACGATCCCCGCACCAAGTGGCTGCGCGGCGTAATTGCATCGCTCTTCAACGATGAACTCGATGAATGGCCGAAGCGCCCGACCACACCCCGTTCCATCGATAAACGCCGCTAAACTGAGCGTTTTGTTTCCTGCCGGGAAAGTCTCATGGACGGATTGACCAGCTTGCGCGTGTTCCGCGATGTCGTTGAAGCCGGCAGCTTTGTGAAGGCAGCCGAGCGGCTCGACATCTCGACGGCGATGACCAGCAAACACGTCGCGAACCTGGAGCGGCAGCTCGGCGTGCGCCTCTTGAACCGGACCACGCGGCACCTGAGCCTGACTGAAGCAGGCAGCGTCTATTACGAGCAATGCCGCGAAGCGCTGGACATCCTGCAGGCCGCTGAATCCGCGGTCGGTTCACAAACCGACAAACCGCGCGGCGTGCTGAAGATCACGGCGCCGGGCTGGTTCGCCAATGCGAAATTCGCCGATATCCTTGTGGCTTATCGTGCGCGATATCCCGAAGTGCTGATCGATCTGCGGCTGGAAAACCGCTTCGTCGATCTCGTCGAAGAAGGTTACGACATGGCCTTGCGCGCGACCTCGGAACCGTCGCCGACCATGATCGTCCGCCCGCTTTGCAAGGTGCCGTTCGTTCTCGTGGGTTCGCCCGATTATTTGCAGCGTCGTGGTCAGCCACAGCATCCGCGCGACCTCGGCGAACGCCATGAAATCGTCTTGCCGACCTACACCAGCGTGGACAGCGTCGAATTCACCGGCCCGGACGGTGTATTCGCCGTCAAGAACAACGCTGTGCTGAAGACCAACGATAGTTCCATGTCGCTTCAGCTCGTACGCGCAGGTCTTGGCCTCGCCTATTTGCCGGAATGGATCGTGGAGCACGATCTGGCGTCGGGCGCGCTGACGCATCTCTTTCCTGCTTACACGACCTTCGCACCACGCGTCTACGCCGTCTACACGAGCCGCAAGTACATGACGACCAAGGTGCGGACATTTATCGATTTTGTCTCCGAGACGCTTTCCACCAACGATTTCATCGACACGCGGGGTCCTTCAAACCCGCCCCGAAAACTAGGATAAATCGTATTCAAAACGTGTCACCGCCCGTGTGAAGATCGCGCCGATTCGCAATTTGTTTCGTTGAAGCGACCTTTTACTCTCAAGACAACCCCGTCGGGCTGGTGATGACTTTCCCCTGGTTTCCGTTGATCCTCAATTTCGTGCTGCTGGCCGCCGCCATCCTGATCTGCAATGCGTTGAACAACGCGCGGCGAGAGCTTGTCTGGAACGGCGCACTGCTCTTTGTTGGCTTCTCCATTCTCGCGATGGTGCTGGACTTCGTGCTGACCTTCGTCTTCGCATCGGCGACGACGACAGACAAGGAGCACTACATCGATTTATCGTCGTTATCCGCCTGCGGAGAGCGCGCGATTGCTTACGTGATTCCGTGCGTGGTTGCGGCCATCATGGCGCTGAGATTCCGTCTGCGCGACCGCAGCGAGGAAGAGCCATCCGTGATGATCCAGACGTCCGAATACACGCAGTCCGAATTGCGTTATTGACTGGCGCTTGTTCGGCGACCGATTGTGCCTTGACAGAATGAACGCCATTTGCTTCGTGCAGGAGTGAATTGCTCGGAACTTCGCTCGAAAATGAGTCCGCCGGTTCAAAATTTCGAAAGTCTCTGATATACTTTCCCTCTTTCGGGGCGTAGCGCAGCCTGGTAGCGTACCTGCATGGGGTGCAGGTGGTCGGAGGTTCAAATCCTCTCGCCCCGACCAGTTTGATGAAGGACTTAGGCTTGACCGCCTAGGTCCTTTTTTCGTTTACTTCCTGATCGGTCAACGATTTTGCTGCGCTGCACGCATCCGAGTGCGCCTTCCCCGCGTATAGACATTTGTGAGCACCATTCGAGTTTCTTTTCAAGGTGCTCACAACGCTATCAATCAACTATAAAAAGCCAAGGCCAGACAAGCCGGCGCAGTTGCGCCGCGATTTGCACTGCCGCATTCCGGGGAAACACACATGTTAGCCAGCAAAAGCAACAAATTACGCAAGCCAGCCCGCAAAAAGACAAACAACCCCGCCTTCGACAGCAAGCTCTGGCCCGTTCACGCCATGATCGTGTCCAGAAGTGCATCCCATATCGCAAGCACGTTGTCCGCGCAGCCGCGCATCAATGCGCTCGCCGAAGCGCTCGCGGAAGTCGCGCAGGATTTCGGCGATGACGCCATCGACGGCTTCCTGATCGCCCTGAAAAGCTGGTTCGTCCAGCGGGAATACGGCGCCGCCATAGAATTGATCGGGTACTTCCAGGAGCATGGCCGCCTGCCCGAAATCGCGCAGCCGTCGCAAACAGGAGGTCGACGTATATCGCGGCGGAGTTCGAGGGACGACAACGTCACTTCGCTGCGCGCAGCATGACCCAATCGCGAAAACGCCCGGTTATCGTCTAAATAACCGGGCGTTTTTCGAACAGCTTCGCTTATCAACGCAATGCTGAATAAGCCGTCGGCGCCAAAAAGTGATTCTCGATGCGTTCGACGATCGGCGACTTCGCCTCGGTCTCGGCGCGCTTGGCGATCCACTCCGCATCGGCTTGGAACGCGTTCCACTTTTCTTCGCGCTCAGCGAGACTTTCCCACTTCAACAGATAAGTCAGGGCGTGATTGCTCGGGCCGGCGATCGTCGTCCAGAACCCGATCGGTTCGATGCCATATTTCTTGAAGAAATCCAGCGTGATGTTGGTGAACCGGTCGTTCAACGCTGGCAAACGGCCCGGCGCGCAATGATAAATACGCATTTCAACGATCATCTTTTCCCCGTGAACATAAAGTAATGCAGCCGTAAAACAAGCCGCGCTTGGACTCACCACGAGCAATCGTACCGGCGTTTCATCTCATTCGCACGCGGTGCTGCATCAAGCCATCACTGAGCCGCAACCAAGCCAACATCAAGCCTGCTTGGCCGGCCCGAAATCCTCGGCATCGACGTCATAACCTGACGGTTCCCATCGGATGGCAAGCAACGCGATGAGCCCCGCCAGCGGCGCAACCGCTATGATCCAGAAGACCTTCGTGCCAAGCGCTGCCGAGAGCACAGGAAACAGAAAGAGCGATACAGTCGAACTGGCACGCATCAGCGTCTGGTTGAAACCCACGCCAACGCCCCGCAGCGACGTTGGATAGCTGAGCGACGCGAAGGTCATGCTGTGCGAGCCGGGACCGAATCCCTGGCCGAGCAGGAACACGGCGAGAAAGCCGATCGCCATGACGACTTGTGCGCCGCCGGCCGGCCGCCCGACCACAGCAAGACCGATCAGCGCCGCCAGTTGGAAGGCATAGCCCAGCACGGTCAGCTTCCACGCGCCGACCTTTGGCACGGTGCGCACGGCGATCAGTCCACCTACGAACGCAAAACACAGGTTCAACGCGAGCGAGGCAAGGATGGTGGTGAGCATCGACTGCGCGAGGAAACTCGAGATGATCACGGGCAGGCCAAATGCCACGGCGTTATACGCAAACGATGAAGCCACGGCAATGATGGTCGCGAGCACGGTCCGGCGAAGATAGACACCACGCAACAACGCGCCGTAGTTGCTCCACGTTGCCTTGTGCACCGGCGCCTTTGTGCCCTGGAGCGCGGTGGCATCGACTTCGACATCGATGCCGTACGAGCGCTTCAAAATCTGGGCAGCGCCGCGCAGATCACCCTGGTTTGCGGCCCAAACCGGGGATTCGCTGATGTAGCGGCTGCGGATTGCGATGATCACCAGCGCCGGCAATGCGCCGAAGCCCAGGGTCAGGCGCCACAACCAGCCCGAGTGGCTGGCCGGGAGCACGGCGTACAAAGCGAGCACGAGCAGATAAGACACGCTGATGGCGGCGTACCACGTCGGGCACCACATCGCGATGCGCGCCGCCTTGTTGCCGCGGCCGTTCAAACGCGAAAACTCGGCGAGAAACGCCATCGCGACAGGCAAATCGATACCGACGCCCAACCCCATCACGAAACGCGCGCCGCCCAGCACCCAGGCATTGGGCGCGAGGCCGCACGCAATCGCCGCGACGACGAAGAAGAACATGTCGGCCATGAAGACGCGGTATCGGCCGATCTTGTCGGTGAGATAACCGCCCAGGAACGCACCGATGATCGCCCCGAAAGTAATGGCCGACGCGACAAAACCCGTTGCCGCCGGCGTCAGCGAAAACTCGCGGGCGATATCCTTGACGCCGAACGCTAGCGCGCCGAGATCGTAGGCATCGAGGAAAACACCACCCAACGCAATCGCGATGACGATGCGCGCATCGCTTCCCACTGCAGCGCCGCGGTTGACGAGCTGGGAGACATCGGCGGCACTGCGGATGACGGGACGCGCTGCGTCGGAGGCCGAAGACGCAATTGCGGGCTCTGCCGCGAAGGAAGTAGACATGGGATGGGCTACGCTGAATGAAGCCGGAAAATAAGCTGTAAAAAAGCTATCAAGCGCGCGATGGTACCGGCGCGCGTGCCTCATCCCAAATTCATTTTTGTTATTTGATGAATGAAGGCGGAGCCAACCCGCCTTTCGTTTCGAATTAGTGTTGCGGCATTGCCGCCATTGCTTCCCGGATCTGTTCCGGGCTCAAATCACGGGTATGCGTTGCGAGCGACCAGCGGTGACCGAACGGATCTTCGACCTGGCCATACCGGTCACCCCAGAACATGTCGGTCACCGGCATGATCACCTTGGCACCCGCGTCAACGACTTGAGCGAACGCGGCATCTACGTCGTTCACGTATAAATGCAGCGTCACCGGCGAGCCTTTCAATGTGAGCGGACTATGATTGCCGCAATTCTCGAACTCTTCGGCAAGCATCAGCGTGGAATCGCCGATACCCAGCATGGCGTGCATCACCGTGCCGCCAGGTCCGGGCAGCCGCGTGTGTTCGACTGCATTGAACGCCTTGATATAAAACGCGATTGCGTCGGCGGCGCCTTTGCAAACCAGATGAGGCGTAATCGTATGCATCCCGTCCGGGATTGGCTTGACTGTAGACGTGGGCATTGCAGTGCTCCTTGATTGAGAGGATTTGACCACCAGAGCCGGCGCAGCTCGAGCGCCTGCCATAACGCGACGTGCCAAACCCTGATAGATCGACAAACTCAGTCAAAAAAACTGGGTTAGCCATTCGTGCTGCGCCGCCATCTCCGAATTTATCGTATCCATGCAAACTGCAGCACTTTTTGCCATCTAAAATTACGTTCGAAGTACATACATGAATCACTTTCACCGTTAATCCGCGCATTGCAGGCAATCTCGATGCATAATCCGGTTCGGCTTGAAATCCTGAACAAACGCGTGGTGAGACAATTCAAGGGTTGATTACGTTAATTGCCTGATTCAATGCGAAGTTTATTTCTCTGACCATTACCTTTCTTCTGATTGAATCGCCCGTTGTTTATATGGCTTGGGCTGCTTCTCTCTTTCAGTGAAGCGCGATACCGTTCTACGTTTACATACGCAGCCTCGCTTCCGTCCCTTTAAATAAAGCTAAAGTTTTACTGCCGGTGGCCGAAAGCCCATCTATGGACCACGAACTTAACACTCCCGACAACTCCAATGATCCGACCTTTCTACGAGCTCGGGCGTTGAGCATCAGTGTCGGCGCAATTCGCAAGGCGCAAGGAAAGGCGTCTCCCGCTGACTTTCCGGTAGGAACTGTAGAGTGGCATGCAGTCGTCGAAGATTTCGCCAATGATGTGTTGAAGGCAATGCTCTCGGAACCGGATTTACCGCTGATCGAAATCCGGCGCGACAATGCGAGAAAATGACGAGGCGTGAAGCCATTAACAATCATTTTCCAATTCGTCAGTCCGATAAAGCCAAAAGGCGTCGCTGATTAATCAGCGACGCCTTTTCGCGTACATGAAACTGGCCTTTGACCCAGCCTCTCGGTCAGCCTCTAACTTATCCGCCCAATAAATCGATCACTTTAAGCAAATCTTTACGCAACTGATCGACATCGACCGAGACATTCATCTCGGATACTCCACGCGACTCTGCAATGTCGTCAGTATCGGCGGCATTCCCATTCGGACGTCCGTGTGAATCGAGCCGGTTACGCGCGCCGTTGATGGTAAAACCCTGTTCATACAACAGTTCGCGAATGCGGCGGATCAGCAGGACTTCATGATGCTGGTAATAACGACGATTGCCCCGCCGCTTCACGGGCCGCAGTTGCGTGAATTCCTGTTCCCAGTAGCGCAGCACATGCGGCTTGACGCCGCAAAGCTCGCTCACTTCACCAATGGTGAAGTAGCGTTTGGCAGGGATTGGAGGCAGGACGACTTTTTCCATCGTCAATCAACCGTGGTGGTGAATGTCGCGAAACTTGCGGATATCGCTAATAAGCGCTCGGGCGATACATACCGTATGCCCGTCACTTCAGCGGCCGAAACTGTTTTCAGCACCAGCTTCCACCAGCGCTTTCAACTTCTGACTCGCATGAAACGTGACGACACGGCGCGCCGCAATGGGAATGGCTTCTCCCGTTTTTGGATTACGCCCGGGACGCTGCGGTTTGTCGCGCAATTGGAAGTTGCCAAAGCCGGATAGCTTGACACTGTCGCCGCTTTCAAGGGCGTCGCGAATCACCTCGAAAAATGCTTCCACCATGTCTTTGGCTTCGCGCTTATTCAACCCGACATGGTCGAATAGCATCTCCGCCAATTCGGCTTTGGTGAGCGTGGGCGTTTCCGCCGTTGCTGCACCGTTCGAAGTGGAGACGTCTCGGATCATGGCGCTGCGTTGCGCCGAAAGAAGGGCTTCGAAATCACTCGAGTTCATTTGGTTCATATCGAAAAAATGGCGTGACGATGAAGACGGAGGGGGCCAGCAACTGGCTATCCGCGCAATCGCGCGCCATGTACTCGAGTCAAGCGTTCCACCAATGTTTTGATGGCCGTATCGACCGTTTCGTCCTGAAGCGTCCCGCCAGTATCTTGCAACGTTACACGGAAGGCAAGGCTTTTCTCATGCTCACCCAACCCACCGGAAGTGCTTGATTTTGGACGGAATTCGTCGAATAAAGCAAGCTTCGTGATGTACTTGCAGGCGGGCTCCGAACGAGCGCTTTCGAGCTCGTCGAGGAGCGCCTGAACCTCCACTTTCTGGTCAACGACAACCGCGATATCACGGCGGACCGGCGGAAATTTTGTCACGTCGGCGGGCACCGGCAGCGCACGCTGCATCAGTGCTTCAGCTTCGATTTCGAACAACACCGGCGCGTGCGGCAAGTCGTACTTTTGCATCCAGCGCGGATGCAGGTCGCCGACCCAGCCCACCGCGCGGCCGTCGATCTCGATGCGGGCACTGCGCCCCGGATGCAGCGCCGGATGTTCCGCCTTCACGAAACGCGGCGTTACCGGCGCAAACAAGGCCTCGACGTCGCCTTTCACATCGAAGAAATCAACGGCGCGCGACGGCGCGCCCCATTGTTCTTCGAGCGCCGGGCCATAAGCCAGGCCACCGATCATCTTCGGTTGAGCGAATCCTTCAACCGCCAACTCGCCCGCCTTGATCGACGGGTCGTGCAGGAAAACGCGACCGGCTTCGAACACACGAATCCGGTCCGCGCGACGGTTCAGGTTGTAGCGCAAGACACTGATCAGGCTGCCGAACAGCGTGGTCCGCATCACCGAGAGCTGGCTTGCAATCGGATTGAGCAATTTCACCGGGTTCGCATTTCCGGCGAAATCGGCTTCCCATTCGGCATCGACGAAACTGAAGTTCACCGTTTCCGCATAATCGCGCGCGGCCACAGCATGACGCAGCACGTGAATGGACCGCTTGGTCTCGTTCGTCGGCCGCATTTCACTAATCGCAACAGGCGGACGCGCCGGAATCTTTTCGAAACCGTAAATGCGCGCGACTTCTTCAATCAGGTCTTCTTCAATCTCGATATCGAATCGATACGGCGGCGGCGTCACCGCAAATACATCGCCGTCGTGCGCAAATTCCAGGCCGAGCCGCGTGAAAATCTGCGCGATCTCTTCAGCACTGATCTTCACGCCGATAATCCGGTTCGCGCGCGTGACACGCATGTTCACCGGCTTACGTTTGGGCACGTTGAGCGTCTGGTCATCGACTGGACCAGCGTTACCGCCGCAGATATCGAGAATCAGGCGCGTAATGCGTTCGATATGTTCAACCGTGGTTGAAAAATCCACGCCGCGTTCGAACCGATGCGCCGCATCCGTCGAAAAGTTGTACTTGCGCGCGCGGCCGCGAATGCTGTCCGGCCACCAGAACGCGGCTTCAAGATAGATGTTCGTGGTATCGAGCGACACGGCCGTGCTGTCACCGCCCATGATTCCGGCAAGGCTTTCGACTTGCTGGGCATCCGAGATCACGCCGACGGATTCATCCAGTTCAACCGTGTTGCCGTTGAGCAGCTTGAGCGTCTCGCCCTTCTTGCCCCAGCGCACTTCGATTCCGCCGTGGATCTTGTCCAGGTCGAACACATGCGACGGACGGCCGAGTTCAAGCATTACGTAATTGGAGATATCGACGAGCGCGGAAATGCTGCGCTGTCCCGAGCGTTCGAGGCGTTCAATCATCCAGGCCGGCGTTTTAGCGTGCGCGTTCACACCGCGGATCACGCGGCCGGAGAAACGCCCGCACAGGTCCGGCGCCGACACTTTGACCGGGAGGATTTCATCGAGGGTCGCCGTCACCGGCTTGATATCAAGCGCGTGCAGTGGCGCACCCGTGATCGCAGCCGTTTCGCGCGCCACACCAAACACCGACAAACAATCAGCCTTGTTCGGCGTGAGCTTGATTTCGAAGACGGTGTCATCGAGATTCAGCGTCTTGCGGATGTCCTCGCCAATTGGCGTCTCGGCGGACAGGATCATCAAGCCGCTATGATCTTCCGACAATTTCAGTTCACGCGCCGAGCACAGCATGCCCTGGCTTTCCACGCCACGCAACTTGGACAGCTTGATCGCGAAAGGCGCACCACCGGCTTCAGCCGGCGGCAATTCCGCGCCGACCAGGGCAACGGGCACCTTGATGCCCGGCGCCACATTCGGCGCGCCGCACACAATGGTCAGGGTCTCGCCTGTACCGGCATCGACCTGACAAACATTGAGCTTGTCAGCATTGGGGTGCTTCGCCACTTCCAGCACTTGCCCGACAACGATCTTCGTAGTCGGCGGCGCGACCGGCGCGAGCCCCTCAACTTCGAGACCGGCCATGGTGAGCGCGTGCGAGAGTTCGTCGGTCGACAGCTTCGGATCGACGAAAGTTCTAAGCCAGGATTCCGGGAATTGCATGTGTGTCTAGTTCGAAATGAGGTGTGTCTGCGTCTGGACGACGGCCTGTTGCAACATGCTCCAAGACAGATTTCTCAGGCAAATTGCTCAAGGAAACGCAGATCGTTTTCGAAGAAAAGGCGCAGATCCTGCACGCCGTAGCGCAGCATGGTCAGGCGTTCGAGACCGCTGCCGAACGCAAAGCCGATATACCGTTCCGGATCGAGTCCCATGTTGCGGATCACGTTCGGATGCACCTGGCCCGAGCCGGAGATCTCCAGCCATCTACCTGCGTTCTTGCCATGCTCGAACATCATGTCGATCTCGGCGGACGGCTCGGTGAACGGGAAATACGACGGCCGGAAGCGCACGAGAATGTCATCGCGCTCAAAGAATTTCTTCAGGAAGTCCGAGTACACGCCTTTCAGGTCGGCAAAGCTGATGTTCTCTTCAATCCACAGGCCTTCGACCTGGTTGAACATGGGCGAATGCGTGGCGTCGCTATCCACACGATACGTCCGGCCCGGCACGATCACCTTGATCGGCGGCTTGTTCATGCGCGCGTAGCGCACCTGCATTGGACTCGTATGCGTGCGCAACAACAGTTGCCGCCCGTCGGCATCTTTCCCGTCGATATAAAACGTATCCTGCATCGAACGCGCCGGATGATTTTCCGGGCTGTTCAAAGCAGTGAAGTTGTACCAGTCCGTCTCGATTTCCGGGCCGTCGGCCACGTCGAAACCAATCGTGCTGAAAATCTGCTCAACGCGTTCCCAAGTGCGCATGACCGGATGCAGGCTTCCGGCGCCAGGACCACGGCCGGGCAACGTGACATCGATCGATTCCGATGCAAGCCGCTGGTTCAGCAACACGTCCGCCAGCGCCTGACGGCGCGCGTTCAGCGCTGCTTCCACTTGCTGCTTGACCGCATTGATGCGCGCACCCTCGGTCTTTCGGGTATCGGGATCGAGCTTGCCCAAGCCCTTCAGCAGATCCGTGAGTACCCCGGACTTGCCGAGAAAGCGGGCCTTTTCGTTTTCGAGCGTGACCGCGTCTGCGGCGTGTTCGAAGGCATTTCGCGCGTCGGCGACAATCTGGTCCAGATCCATTGATCCCATCATTTCATCGTCAAAATTCTTCTGATCGTTCCCGGGCAAGTTTTCAACCCGGCTTCACCAACAAAAACGGGGCTCTTGTCGAGCCCCGTTTTCTGTTGAAGCACTGTCCTTGATCACAGCCGGACAACGCTCCAACGAACCACGCAGTACCAATCTCGCCAATAAGCTCGATCAGGCTGCAACGGCGGCTTTTACCTGCTTGACGATCGCAGCAAAAGCAGCCTTGTCGAACACAGCCATGTCGGCCAGCACCTTGCGGTCGAGTTCGATCGAAGCCTTCTTCAGG
>Ga0153932_1000187_pt1 | contig 25525 bp, 18 predicted proteins | sample TSNJ016MetaG_FD_102273 | JGI IMG/M metagenome (GOLD analysis project Ga0153932, IMG submission 102273) | Attine ant fungus gardens microbial communities from New Jersey, USA - TSNJ016 MetaG | ecosystem: Host-associated > Fungi > Mycelium > Unclassified | place: USA: New Jersey, Wharton State...
CAAGTTGTTCCGAAGACGGCTTTCCGCGCGTCATATCGATCTTTATTCCGAGCTTCCTGAAGTCATCGTAGGTCATCGACATCGTTTCTTTTCCGGCGTTTTCACGTTGAGGGACGCCCAGTATGCAAGGCCTGCCGGATTCAGGAAAGCGAGTTATATTGAAGACTTCGTTCAGTTTTTCTGATGACTTCAACACCCCTTCAACACCCATGAAAACATTCGATCTCGACGCGCTCGCCATGTTCGTTGCCGTTGCCGACACAGGCAGCTTCCTGCGCGGCGCAGCACTCGTGCATCGTTCGCAATCCGCCGTCAGCATGCAGATCAAGGCGCTGGAGGCGTCGCTGGGGAAGTCCTTGCTCTTGCGCAAACCGCGCAACCTCACGCTGACGCAAGACGGCCATGTGCTGCTCGCCTATGCGCGCCGGTTGCTTGCCTTGCGCGATGAAGCCTGGGCCTCCATCGTCCGCCCGGACGTCAGGGGGCGAGTGGCCATTGGAGTGCCGGACGACTACGCGTCGTCTCTCCTGCCCTCGGTGCTGAGAAAATTTTCCGCGACTTACCCCAAGGTCGAGATCCAGGTAATCGGCATGCCGAGCAATGCGCTGGCGCCGCTCATCAAGGAGGGCAAGATCGATCTTGCCTGCATGACGCGGATGAAGGGATTGAGCGGTGACTTCATCCGTCTAGAACCCATGGTCTGGGCCGGTTGCGCGGTCGGCAACGAAGTATGGAAAGAACGGCCGTTGCCCATCGCCGTCTTCGCACCGGGCAGCGTTGCGCGGTCCAAGGCGATCCACGCGCTGGAACGGGCGAAGATCAGCTATCGCACGTCTTATGAAAGCCCCAGTTTGATGGGCCTTTTCAGCATGGTCGAAGCGGGGCTGGCGATTGCCCCGTTGTCCCGATGCAGCATTCCGGAACGCTTTCTCCAACTCGGCAGCGCTGACGGCTTGCCCGCCCTGCCCGACCTGGAAATCGTGCTAGCGCGCAGCGCGGGATCGAACCGGCCGCCCTGTGATTTTTTAGCGGAACAGATCCTGACCGACTTGCGAATCTGAATTCACGCCGCCGGGTTAAGCCGAGTTATGCACGCACCGCTTTCGGCTTCGTCCATCCCCTGCACGCAAACTCTTCAAATCCTTCAACGGGCAGGGGCCGGCAAAAATAGAACCCTTGGTAAGCATGACAGCCGGCGCCGGCCAGGAAGTCGCGTTGCTCTTCGGTCTCCACGCCTTCGGCGATAACCCCCAAGCCCAGGCTTTGCGCCAGCGCGACAATCGTCCTGGCAATCGCCGCATCGTTTGGATCGATAAGCACGTCGCGCACGAATGACTGATCGATCTTCAATTGATCCAGCGGCAAGCGCTTCAAATACGAAAGCGACGAATAGCCGATGCCGAAATCATCGAGTGAAAAAACCACGCCCCGGGCTTTGAGTGCGTGCATCTTTTCGATGATGTCCTGCACGTTGTCCACCAGCACGCTCTCGGTCAGTTCCAGCTTCAGCCGGTTTGGGTTGGCGCCCGTCCGGCGGATGACGTTCAACACCTTGGCCACGAAATCAGGCTCGCGGAACTGCTGCGCGCTGACATTGACAGCAATCGTCAAGTGGGACATGTCGGGCCGCATGGCCCACAACGCCAGTTGCGTACACGCGGTTTCGAGCACCCAGTTGCCCAACGCCAGGATCATCCCGGTCTCTTCGGCGAGGTGAATGAAATTGGCTGGCGGCACCATGCCGCGTTCGGGATGCTGCCAGCGCACGAGGGCCTCGGCTCCAACAACCCCTTCGCCATCGAGCACCTGCGCCTGGTAATGCAGCACGAACTGATTGCCTTCTATGGCCTTGCGCAAACCCGCCTCGAGCGCTGCCCGTTCCACTACCACGGTCTGCATGGCCGGGTCGAAGAAACACAGCGCGTTACGCCCCAGTTCCTTCGACTTGTACATGGCGAGGTCCGCCTGCTTCAGAAGCTCGTCGATCGATGTCTGGTGGCCCCGGAACACGGTTGCACCAATGCTGGCCGTACTGCGGTAATCGACATCATCAAGCTGGTACGACTTGCCCAGGACATCAAGGATGATTTCGCCCATGCCCTCTGTCTGGCTGGCCGCTTCCTGCCAGGTTTCATGGAGGCTTCCGAGCACCACCACGAATTCATCGCCGCCTACTCGCGCGACGGTATCGCCCTCGCGTACGCTGGCGGCCAGGCGCTGCGCCACTTGTTGCAACAGCAGGTCACCTTTGTCGTGGCCCAGGGTGTCGTTGAGCGTCTTGAAGTGATCCAGGTCGATGAACAGCAACGCCCCGCACGCCCCACTTCGTGCGCTCAGCGTGATGGCTTGCGTCAGGCGATCCAGCAGTAATGTGCGGTTGGGCAAACGCGTGAGTGCATCGAAGAAAGCCAGCTCCTTGATGCGCTCTTCCGCGATCTTGCGTTCGGTAATATCGTGATGCGTGCCCACGTAGTGACTGACGACGCCGCCCTCGCCCGTCACCGCCGAAATCGTCAGCCATTTCGGATAGACCTCACCATTCTTGCGACGCCCCCAGATCTCGCCCTGCCAGCCCCCGATGCGGTGAATCGTCTCCCACATCTCCCTGAAAAAAGCAGCGTCGTGATGATGCGAGCGAAGCAGTCGAGGTGTCTGACCCACCGCCTCGTCAGCCGTGTAACCGGTGCATTCGGTGAACGCCGAATTGACCCGCAAGATGGTGTTGTTGGCATCGGTGACCATCATGGCTTCGAGCGAGTCGAAGGCGACCGCCGCAATGCGCAATTCGGCTTCGACTTGCTTGCGGTCGGTGATGTCGCGTCCGCTGGTCCGGAACCCCGTCAAGACACCTCTGGCGTCGGTGATCGGAACCCAGGAAACGGACAGCCAGACCAGCGTTCCATCCTTGCGAACGCAGCGGAATTCGAGGTCGTCGCCGCGAGAGCCCTGGAGTCCCCTCAGGAATTCGGGGGCGACGCGGGGCATGTCGTCGGGATGGATCAGCGTGCCGGCGAGATCGGGCATGGCCATGCATTCTTCGACGGTATAGCCGGTGTAGTCCTTAACCGATGGATTGATCCAGCGCGGCTTGCCATCCGTTCCCCACCAGACTTCCCAGTTCACCGTGCAATCCGCGATGGCCCGGAACTTCTCTTCGCTCTCGCGCAACTCGCGGGTCATCTTGGAGGCCAACCGCATCGCACGGCCGCGGCCGGTGGCCATCAACCACGCGAGGAGCGCGAGCAGCAGGCTCAGACCCGTGCCGGCGACGGCGATCAGTACTTCGGCGTTACGTCCGAAGCGGCCCTTGAAGTCGTCGAGGGTCCGCATCGAGAGCGTCCAGTTATGCCCGCCCACCACCAGGTATTCGCTGGCTGAAATGAGCGGCGGCTGATGCTGCTCTTCGGCGGAACGGGAGCGATACAGCAAGGCCCCGGTGGACGGCTCGACGCCGTCGTAGATGGCTAACGCGAGGCCGGGCATGGTATCGCCGTACAAGCTTGCGATGACGTCGTGCATGCGAAACGATGCATACACCCAGCCGGCCAGATGCGCCCGTCGCTCGGCGACGCTGTCGTGCGGCTGGCCCCGGGTGTAGATCGGCAAGTACAGGATGAAAGCGGGTTTTGCATCCGGTCCGACGTCCACGCCCAGGCGGACTTTCCCGGAAGCCGCCACCATGCCGGAATCGCGGGCCCGCTCCATGGCCTCCCGCCGCACAGGATCGGCCCAGGAATCCACGCCGAGCGGGGCGCGGACGCTGGACGCAGACGGTTCGCGCTGGATGATCGGCGCGTAGTTCTCACGCGGTCCCCGCGGCTGGATGGTATAGCCGGCAAAACCCAGCTGGCGCATCGCGGCAACATGAGCGTCCTTGCGCGCCCCCGGCACCCAGTCGATCACCCCAATAGTCTGGATGCCGGAAAAATTGGCATCGAGATTGAGCGCGCTGACGTAGTCGCGGAATTTGTCGCGGTCCATCGTGCCGGTGGCGGCGAACAGGCCCTGCACACCGCGCAGCATCTGCTCGTAAGTCGACATACGCTGTTCGACGCGGCTGACCACGTCGCCCAGTGAAAAATCGAACTGGGAGAGTAACTCGTGTTGGGAAGCTTGCCGCTCGTGATCCCACACGATCCATGTGACGCCGAGCGCGGCGGACAAGATCAGCAGGGGCAGCAACACCAGGCGAGCCCAGGTCACGGGGGTGCCTGGGAATCGACCATGGATTTAGCCAGATCGGGTTTGAAATACTTCTCGAAAATTCGCAGCACGGTTCCGTCCGCGCGCATCTCGTTCACCAGCGCGCGCCACTTGTCCTGCTCGGCGGGCGACAGCGCTTTCTTCGACATGATCAGGCCATGCGGAATGGCGGGATCGTTGAATTCGATGATCGTGGTGACATCGCGGATCTTCTTTTCGTCCAGCGCGGGGTAATCGAAGGGCTCCATGATCATGCCCTGGATACGCTGGTGGATCAGCGCCTCGTAGAGCGGCGCCAGCCCGCCGGCCTGGCTGACACGGTTCTGGGCCGCGAGGGTGTCGACCAGCTTGTTGGCGGAATCGCTGTAGCGGAAGCTGCGGATTACGCCCAGTTGAAACTGGTCGCTGCGCTCGAAATCGGCCAACTGATGCATGCCTGCGTCCTTGCGCACCAGCAAATAGTATTTGTCGCTGAAGTACCAGGCGAACGACGCAAAGCGATCGCGCTCGGCGTTGGTGATGCCGGACAAGCTGAAATCGAGCGCACCGGATTCGATCAATTGCCAGATGCGCGCACGCGACATGAGGCTGACCTTAATCTGGCAGCCGCTGCGGCGGATCAGTTCATCGGCGAAGTCTTTATCGATACCGGTGTCGGTATCGGCCGAATAAAGCAGGCCGTGATCGTGCAGCGCAAGCGTCAAGGGCCGTGTGCAAGCGGGACCTGCCGCGACCGCACGGCCGAGGCACAAGATCACCAGTAGCAAGCCGCCCAGGGTGTGTCGGATCACAGCGTCGCCATGGTGGAAGTGACTAAGATACAGCCCTCTTTTTATTAACACCGGTCTCGACGGCCTGTTTAGTGATTTTGGCCCTTCGACAACGGGTTATGCAGGGAGACTTTTGCGCGGCGCCTTTGCTTGCCCTATCCGTCACTTAAAAAACGACAGAAAATTGCTTATCCAGGCAGTCCCGGCAGGGAACCGGTTTAGTAAAAAATCAGTTCCACCGGCGAATTAATGTTACCGGACGCTTATTAAAACTGCAACTGAAGGGAATCGTTTGCGAACCGCGACCTACCCGTTGATTTGTATCAGACCGGCAATTCTGGCAGCGGATTCCGGATTAGCGGAGTCCGGCTCTGACCGCTGGCCGTTGCTGCACCAAGGCCGCACTGAGCGGCCCAGCGCGTATCTTACTTCGTGTAAGTGACAGGTTTGTGTGTGCTGTCCCCGCCAATGAATTTACTTTGCGCCCGTCAATCCGCTGATTCGGAATCGGCCGTCTTGACGGAAAACATATAGGACGCGTATAGCACGCTTATAGGGTGCGTATAGCAGTATGCAGGGAGGGTTTTCCATTGGAGTGAGATTAAGCGCTCGCTTCATCCATGGATCTATTTGACGGCATTACACGGATGTTACGCAGCCGTGCTATTGCGAAAAAGCAAAAGATATCGCAATAGCACGGGGTACGCGGGTTCGCCCGATTGCATTGAAGCGAATGCGCGTCGTACAGGCTTTAGTTGCCGATTTTCAACAACTCGACTTCAAACGTCAGCGTGCTGTTCGGTGGGATCGGGCCTACGCCGCGTTCGCCGTAGGCTGTTGCCGGCGGGCAGACGAGCTTGGCCTTGCCGCCCACTTTCATTTTCTGAAGGCCTTGCGTCCAGCACGGGACGACCTGACCGAGGGGGAACGATGCCGGCTGCCCACGTTTATACGAGGAGTCGAATTCGGTGCCGTTCGCGAGGGTGCCGCGATAGTTGACGGTCACGGTGTCGGCGGCGGTAGGCTGAGCGCCGGTACCTTCCTTGATCTGCGTTACGGTGACGCCGGAGGGTAGCGTTTCGGTCGCACCCGTGGCGGCATAAACCGATGACGAAGCAATAACAGCAAGAGTAAGCAGCAGCGATACTTTTTTCATAAGCGTCCAGAGCGTCCCGAAAGGGCGTGGTGAGTAAAGTACAAAATCAACGAAGCCAAGCCAAATACAGTAGCACGGACGAGCCACGGCATGGCAGAACCTCGCTTCGAAGCGGTTCTTTACGGGTAAGCTCGGGTGGACTTGGGCGTCTGCCGCTTGCGGGCGTCAAGCCGCTCAGACCTCCGCTATTTCCCTGCTTTTCGCAGTCAACGCCTCTCGCACGGCGCGGGCCGCCAGGATCATGTTGGTCAATGCCGCTTCTGTCTCCGGCCAAGCGCGCGTTTTCAAGCCGCAGTCAGGGTTGACCCACAGATGCTCCGCAGGAACGACCTCGCATGCACGCTCAAGCAGGCGCTGCATTGTTTCCACGCTCGGCACCCGCGCTGCGTGTGAGTCATACACGCCTGGCCCGATTCCGTTCGGATAAGCGAACGCACCGAAGCCGTCCAGCAGTTCCATTGATGACCGCGATGTCTCGATCGTGATCACGTCGGCATCCAGCGCTGCGATGGAAGGCAGGATGTCATTGAACTCGGAATAGCACATGTGGGTGTGAATCTGCGTTGCATCGGAGACGCCGCTAGCGGCGATCTTGAAAGCGCAGGTTGCCCAGTCAAGGTAAGCGGGCCACTCGGCCTGACGTAATGGCAAGCCTTCGCGGAACGCCGGTTCATCGATCTGGATGATGCGGATACCCGCCTTTTCAAGGTCCATTACCTCGTCGCGGATAGCCAACGCAAGCTGCAGCGCCGTTGTTTCGCGGGGTTGATCGTCACGGACAAAAGACCACTGGAGCATGGTCACCGGGCCCGTAAGAATGCCCTTCATCACGCGGTCGGTCAGCGATTGCGCATGGCACATGTTGTCCACCGTCATGGGCTCCGGACGATAGATATCGCCGTAGATAACCGGCGGCTTGACGCAGCGCGAGCCGTAGTTCTGAACCCAGCCGTGCTCCGTCAGCGCACATCCCCATAGCTTCTCCGCGAAAAACTCGACCATGTCGCTGCGTTCCGCTTCGCCATGCACGAGGACGTCGAGCCCGAGTTCTTCCTGCTTGCGCACGGCGGTTGTTATCTCCGCGCGCATGCGTTCCAGGTAATCCAGTGCGCCCAGTTCTCCGCGCCGGTACGCTGCGCGAGCTTGCCGGATCGCGGTTGTCTGGGGGAACGAACCAATGGTCGTGGTCGGCAGGAGCGGAAGCCTGAGCGTATGCCGCTGCACTCGCCTGCGGATGGCATAAGGACTTTTACGGCTCGCCATCGCTTGAGTGATGCCAGCAGTTCTTCGCTGCACAAGGGTATTGATGACCGCGTCCGAATTGCGTCGCGTATCGAGCGCTGTGTTCGACGCGGCGAGTGCAGATTCGGCCTCCGTTGGATTTTTTAACGCGAGCGCAATAGCAGCAACTTCATCAAGCTTCTCAGTCGCGAAGGCAAGCCACGACGTCAAACGGTTATCGAGCTTCTTCTCAGAGGCAAGCGTGACCGGTACATGCAGCAACGAACAGGACGGTGAAATCCATAAGTTATCCGAACGTTCCACACTTAAACTCCGAAGCGAGTCGACAATTTTACTCAGGTCCGCCCGCCAGATATTCCGGCCATCGATCACACCCACCGAGAGTACTTTGTCCTCTGGCAGTGCCGCGCGCCATGCGTCCAGTTGTTCAGGCGCCCTGATCAGGTCGATATGAACACCCTGCACAGGAAGTGTCGCGACAAGCGGCGCGTGCTGAGCGGTTGTGTCGAAATACGTGCCCAGCATGACCTTGCTGCCTGACGCGCCAAGCACATCGTAGGCCGCATGAAACGCCTCGAGCCATTCATCATCCAGATCCAGGCACAGTGCCGGTTCGTCCAGTTGACACCATTCAATCCCGCGTTCTTTCAACTGGTCGAGAATGCGCATATAGCGAATCACGAGCTTCGGCAGAAGTGAAAGCCGGTCAAAGGCGGGAACGGGACTCTTGGATAGCCATAGGTACGTAATCGGGCCGATAAGCACCGGCTTGATCGAATGATCCAGTGCTAGTGCTTCATCGATTTCATCGAAGAACCAATCCACGCCGCCATTAAATGTGGTGTCCGGGCTCAGCTCCGGCACAAGGTAATGATAGTTGGTGTCGAACCACTTGGTCATCTCCATGGCGGGCTGCGCCTGGTTGCCTCGCGCCAGTTCATAATATTGGGCGAGCGAGAGCGCCGACGGGCCAAATTTGAACCGCTCCGGCAATGCGCCCAGTAACGCAGTCACGTTCAGCATCTGGTCGTAGTAGGCGAAATCGCCAACTGCTACAAAATCCAGCTTGGCCGAGCGTTGCAACGCCCAATGGCGCGCACGCAAAACCGCTGCGACGTTACGCACATGAGCTTCGTCGCACTCCCCGCGCCAGAAAGCCTCTTGCGCGAACTTGAGTTCGCGTTGCGCGCCGATGCGCGGAAAACCGTGTAGATGAGTGCGAGCCATAATGCGTCCTTAACCGAGTGGCCCACAGTCTGAATGCCGCCGTGTTATTCAACAAGGGACATGTTTTCATCGTCCTATTAGTTTCATTCATGTGTGGACAACTTGCGCATCTTCGCGACAACGCCGGCTAGCGTATGGGTCTAGCGGCTAACCTCCAGCTCATCAAAACGCTTGGCGCGATAGATCACGACCGACACGATCCAGCTAAAGACGAAAATGCCGATGATGACAAAGCCCAGCGTACCGAAATTATCGTTCAGGGTCCCTATTGCATCCCATACCGGACCTTGCAGCTTCAACTGATCTGCAAGCAGCCCAAGCGCTTCTATTCCGCCAATCACAATAGCCACGATCACGGACACCAGCGTGATGGTCATGTTGTAGTAGATCTTCCGGATCGGCTTAAGGTAGGCCCATCCGTAGGCACCGAGCATCAGGTGACCGTCCAGCGTGTCGATCAAAGACATGCCGGCGCTGAACAGTACCGGGAACACCATGATCGCCCAGGGAGACAGCCCTTGCGACGCCTGGGTGGCCGCTATGCCGAGCAAGCCAATTTCGGTCGCGGTATCGAATCCAAGACCGAACAGGAAACCTAGCGGATACATTTGCCAGCTTCGCGTGATCATGCGAAACAGCGGGCGAAAGAGGCGGGCCAGAAATCCGCGATCAGCCAGAAGCAGATCGAAATCGTCATCGACATAAGCGCCGCCATTCCGGATGTTGCGCCACGCTTTATAGATCGACCTGAGGATAATCAGGTTCATCAGCGCGATCGCAAACAGGAATAACGCCGACACCAACGTGCCGACCACTCCGCCAATTTCCTTGTAGTGATCGAATCGCCCTTGCATGGCCGACGTTGCAACAGCCACCCCGACAGACGCGAGCACGACGACGGTCGAGTGCCCAAGGGAAAAGAAGAAGCCGACCGTAACCGGCCGTTTTTTCTCCTGCATGAGCTTGCGGGTGACATTGTCAATAGCTGCAATGTGGTCGGCATCCACCGCATGACGCAGTCCGAATCCGTAGGCCAGCAAGGCAGTTCCAAGGAGCACCGGATGATGGCGGAACGCCACGAGCGCCCAAACCCAGGCGAGGACATTGATCGCAATCAGTAAGCCGTAAATGCCGAAAAGCTTGCTCCGTACCTTGGCACCCGAGTCGTTGAAGATCTGTACCAGTCGAGTAATCAATGGAAACCCTTTGGGAATGCGCGTCCCGCTTGAAGTAGTTTTTAACTTCATACACAAGAGTTGTGCCAATGGCAAGGATGCCTTGGCCGTTGGATTGACGAAAGGTCTTTAGCCGCGATTGGCGGGGCGACCGGCGGCGCAGGGACGCCCTACGGGATGCCCTAAAGTGGCGCTGAGCGAGCGGTGATTGGGCGGGTTCGCACCGGTAGCAGGCTAAGCCACAAGTCGCCGAGTATTACCCCAGCCGATCAGCACCATAACCAATACCGATTGTTGTTGATCTGCAATTTTCTCGTTCCTAAGATGAATCAGCCGAAAAAAGAGCGATAACACGGAGACTGAATATGGATGCGCAAGCGAAGCCCGAACGGGCAATCAAGACGGTGGAAGATGCGATTCGTCTGGTGGAGGCAAGCAGGCTGACGCATATCAAAGTGGGCCTGTCCGATATCGACGGCATCTTGCGCGGAAAATATCTGCGCAAGGACAAATTCCTCGGGGCGCTGCGTTCGGGATTCGCCTTCTGCAATGTCGTACTGGGCTGGGACGCCGACGACCAAATGTACGACAACACGAAATACACCGGCTGGCACACGGCCTATCCGGACGCCATGGTGCGCATCGTGCCGGAGAGCTGCCGCCGGTTGCCGCTGGAACAGGGCGACGGCGAAGACATGCTGTTCTTCCTCGCTGAATTTGTTGGGGATGCCGAAGCAATTTGCCCGCGAGGTTTATTGCAGCGCGTATTGAAGCGCGCAAGCGACATGGGATTCGATGTCTCCGCCGCGCTTGAATATGAATTCTTCATGTTCGAAGAAACGCCGCATTCGGTGCGCGAAAAAAACTATCGCGACTTGAAGAACTGGACGCCGGGCAATTTCGGCTACTCGGTGCTGCGCAGTACCGTCGAAGGCGATTTCTATCGGCAATTGCTAGATATGTGCGAGCAGATGGACATGCCGATCGAGGGCTTGCATACCGAAACCGGTCCCGGCGTGCTGGAGGCTGCGCTCGCGGTTGACGGCGCGGCGGCGATGGGCGACAAGGCCATATTGTTCAAGACCTTTACCAAGGCGCTGGCTCAGAAAAATAATCTGATGGCGACCTTCATGGCGAAATGGTCGCATGACCACCCGGGACAGAGCGGTCATATCCACTTGTCGTTGCGTGAGGCGAGCACCGGCAAGTCGGCGTTTTACGACGAAAGCCGTCCCTACAACATGAGCGCCAAGCAAGCCAGTTTCATGGCGGGGGTGCAACGCTATCTGCCGGAATTCATGTCGATGTTCGCGCAGACCGTCAATAGCTATTCACGTCTGGTGCCGGGCTATTGGGCGCCGCTGGATGCAACATGGGGCGTCGAAAATCGAACGACGGCCTTGCGCCTGATCCCGGGTTCGGAAAAATCCCAGCGTGTTGAAGTCCGCATTGGTTCGGCCGATGCAAATCCCTACATTGCGTTGGCAGCCGCGCTGGGCGCCGGCTTACATGGCATTGAACAAGGCCTGGATCCGGGGCAGATTGTCGAGGGAAACGCCTATGCGCAGGAATTCCCCGCTCATCTGAAATTGCCTTGCACCCTGTGGGAGTCCGCGCAGCGGCTGCGCCATTCGGAAGCCGCGAAGACCTTGTTTGGCGAGGCGTTCGTCGAACATTATGTCGCGACCCGCGAATGGGAAGAGCGGCAGTTCCGCCGCCATGTCACCGATTGGGAACTCGCCCGCTACTTCGAGATTATCTAAGTCAAAACATCCGAGCCCACTATGAAAGAAGACCTGATTACCATTAGCCCGATTGACGGCAGCGAATTCGTGCGCCGGCCTTATGCGAGCGAATCGCAGATCCAGCAAACACTACAGCACGCGAAAACTGCGCAGAAGGCGTGGGCTGCACGACCGCTGTCGGAGCGGCTGGCACTGGTTGGCCGGGCCGTTGAACTCTTCGTCGAAAACAAGGCGGCCGTTGGCGAGGCAATTACGCATCAGATGGGACGCCCGTTGCGCTATACCGCCGGCGAAGTGGACGGCTTTGCCTCACGGGCACGCCACATGATGGCGATTGCCGAAGATGCGTTGAAGCTCGTGCAAGTGGCGCCGCAGGAAGGCTTTACGCGGTTTATATCGCGTGAACCGGTTGGCGTTGTGCTCACTATCGCGCCATGGAATTACCCGTTGCTGACGGCAGTCAACAGCATTGTCCCGGCATTGCTCGCAGGCAATGCCGTTATTCTCAAACACTCCGACCAGACACCCTTGTGTGCCGAGCTCATTCATCAGGCTTTTGTCCAGGCCGGATTGCCCGAGGGCGTGTTCCAGTATCTGCATGCGGATCATGAACGTGTGCGCCGATTGATACGCGCGAGCGAGATCGGCTTTGTCTGTTTCACCGGTTCGGTGGGCGGCGGACGCATTGTCGAGGAATCGGCGGCCGGGCGGTTTATCGGCGTTGGGCTGGAATTGGGCGGCAACGATCCGGCCTACGTACGAAGCGATGCCAATCTCGACTACGCCGTGGAGACACTGGTCGATGGCGCCTTCTTCAACTCAGGGCAGTCATGCTGCGGCATCCAGAGAATCTATGTGGCGCAGCCTCTGTACAAGGATTTTATCGAGCGCGCGGTGGCGCTGACGAATCAGTATGTGCTGGGCAATCCGCTTGATGCGCAAACCACGTTGGGGCCGGTAGTCCGTACCGCAGCCGCCGATGGAGTGCGGACCGTCATTGCCGAGGCGCTCGCCAAAGGCGCAAAAAATCTGATCGATGAAACTCGCTTCGACATGTCGCGCGCCGGCACGCCCTATGTGGCGCCGGGCCTGTTCGTGGACGTCGATCACGGCATGACGCTGATGAACGATGAGTGTTTCGGTCCAGTGGTCGGCATCATGCCGGTGACCGGAGACGAGCAAGCCATCGAGTTGATGAACGACAGCCCCTACGGTTTGACGGCGAGTGTATTTACGAGCGACGAAGAAGCTGCGTTATCGATCGGACGCCGTGTGGAAACCGGCACGTTCTTTATGAACCGCTGCGACTATCTCGACCCTGCGCTCGCCTGGACCGGCGTGAAGAATACCGGCCGAGGTGTGACCTTGTCGGCAATCGGATACGAGCACCTGACGCGAGCCAAATCTTTTCATCTGAAAACCCGTCTTTGAACGGATCATCGAAGGAATTTCGTATGTCACAGCCGTCACATCCCTCCGCAAACTGGAATTACCCGACCGCAGTCAAGGTCGGCGCAGGCCGGATCCGCGAATTGCCGCAATGGTGTCAAAGCCTCGGCATGCGCCGGCCGCTATTGATTACCGACCCGGGTCTGGCCGCATTGCCACTGATCAGCGGCGTCCTCGATCACTGCCGGTCCGCCGGACTGGAGAGCGGGCTATTTCACGAGATCAAGGGCAATCCGACCGGCAAGAATGTCGACGATGGCGTCGCCATATTCAAAGCCGGCGGCCACGATGGCGTGATTGCCTTCGGTGGCGGCTCAGCGCTTGACGCAGCCAAGGCCGTGGCGCTGATGGTCGGGCAGGATCGTCCGTTGTGGGATTTCGAAGATGTTGGCGACAACTATCTGCGCGTCAATGTGGCCGGCATGGCGCCCGTTGTTGCCGTACCCACTACGGCCGGGACGGGCTCGGAAGTCGGGCGCGCGTCAGTGATCACCGACGATCACGCTCATGTTAAACGCATCATTTTCCATGCAAACATGCTGCCCTCGGTTGTCATTCTCGACCCCGAGTTGACGGTCGGCTTGCCGGCGAGGCTGACAGCAGCAACCGGCATGGATGCCCTCTCGCATAACCTCGAAGCTTATTGTTCGCCCTTCTATCATCCGATGGCGACGGGCATCGCGGTCGAAGGCATTCGCCTGATCAAGCAGTATCTGCCGCGTGCCGTCAAGGACGGCCAGGACCTCGATGCACGCCTGCAGATGCTGGTGGCATCGAGCATGGGCGCCACCGCATTTCAGCGCGGGCTGGGCGCGATGCATGCGCTGGCGCATCCCTTGGGCGCGCTGTATGACGCCCACCACGGCATGCTCAACGCCATCCTGATGCCGTATGTGCTCAAGGCCAACGAATCGGTCATCTCGGACCGGACCGAACTGCTGGCGCGTTATCTGGAACTGGCGCAGCCGTCGTTCACATCGTTCCTCGACTGGGTCCTGATGATGCGCGACACGCTCGGCATTCCTCATACGCTGAACGAGATCGGTATCAATGGCAACGATGCCGCAAAGGTCGGCGAAATGGCCGTGGTGGATGGATCCGCCGGAACCAACCCGATTCCGTTTAGCAGCGCCGAGTACAGCCGCATTTTCGTAACGGCCGTCGAGGGCTTGTTGTAAAGCCCATGTTGATTTGAGGGGATGGTGTGGCAAGAATCGGGATCGCTGGCTTTCTACATGAGACGAATACCTTTGCTGCCAGCCGGGCGAGTTTTGCTACTTTCGTCGAAGCGGACGCGTGGCCGGGCTTGCTCGTTGGCGAAGAGATGTTCGGCGCGGTCGCGGGCGTCAATCTGGCAATAGATGGCTTCATTCAAGCTGCGCGCACATTGCATCAACTGGTGCCGTTATTGTGGGCGTCGGCCAATCCTAGCGGTCCGGTAACGCAGGATGCATTCGAAGCAATTGCCTTCATGCTTGACCGGATGATCCGCGATGCAGGCCCGCTGGACGCGCTGTTTCTCGACCTGCATGGCGCGATGGTCAGCGAGCATCTGGAAGACGGTGAAGGAGAGTTGCTGCGACGCCTTCGTCAACGCGTCGGCAGCACGATGCCGATAGTCGCGGCGCTCGATTTTCACGCCAATATCACGCCGGCCATGATCGACCATGCGAGCGGTTTGGTGACGTATCGCAGCTATCCGCATGTCGACATGGCGCAGACCGGGCAGCGTGCGCATGTGCTGCTCGACCGGTTGCTGGCAGGCGAGGTGTTGCACAAGGGCTATCGTCAGATACCTTTTCTGATTCCGATGCCTTGGCAAAGCACCTTGAGCGAACCGATGCGTGGTTTGGTGGCGCTTGGTGAATCGCTCGCGTCGGACCGGGTTTTTGCCGCCGATTTCGTGCCGGGTTTTCCGCTTGCCGATATCCACCATAGCGGTCCCAGCGTCATTGCTTACGGCGCAAATCAGATTGCGGTGGCCTCTGCAGTTGAGTCTTTGACGCAGGCTGTTCTAGACAGACGGGCTGACTTCGGCGGGCGTCTCTACGCGCCGGCCGAGGCGGTCGCGCACGCGCTTGAGCGAGCGATGCAATCAGACGGCGGCACAGTCATCCTCGCCGATACCCAGGATAATCCGGGCGGCGGCGGCAACGGCGACACCACCGATATCCTGCACGAACTGCTGCAGCAAAAAGCGCAACGGGTGTGCGCCGGGGTCGTGTGCGATGCGGCATTTGTCGAAGCAGCAACGAACGCGGGAATTGGCGCCGTTATCTATGCCCCGCTCGGCGCGGCTGACGGTTTGGGCGCGGGGCCGGTGCAGGCGCCGTTCGAAGTTCTGGCGCTGGGAAGCGGCCGCTTCACCGGCACAGGGCCCTTCTACCACGGCTGCCACATGGATCTGGGGGCGATGGCCCGGGTGCGCTGCGGCGGCCCGCGTGGGATTGAAATCGTGGTGTCGAGCAAAAAACAGCAAGCGGCTGATCAAGCGATGTTCCGCCATGTCGGCGCCGATCCAGCCGAATACCGCACGCTGGTTCTAAAGAGTTCGGTACATTTCCGAGCCGACTTTGCATCGTTGGCAGACGAGATTTTGGTGGTGGCGGCACCCGGTATCAATGTCGCGGATTTGCGCCAACTGCGTTATGAAAAACTGAGGGCGGGCGTCACGCTGCTTTGAAGTTAGCCCAACATAATAGATGGCAACACCCATGGCGCATTCGCCTCGATGACCGGCAGGAAGCGCTTCTTCAGCAACTCCACGCTGTCCTGCGCGAGTTGCTGCGGCAGCAAGCCGAGATCGTCCTGACGGGCGACCATGGTCAGTTCTCGAAAGAACTCTTCGCCGGGAATCGGGGACAAGCGAAATGCTTGGGAAAATTTATTGTCCAGCGTCAGCCCCGACTGCAACAGGCATAGCGGCGTGGTGATGGTCCAGCCTGCGTTGGCCATCACGAGGGACATGATGGCGAACGTATTGTCGAGTTGCAGTCGCAGCGGCGGTTGAATTCCCCACTTCTCCAACTGGGTTTCGATGCTGCGGCCAATGACGGTTGTATTGCTATAGCGAATGAAGTCGCCTCTGACCAGCAGGTTGCGCAAAGAGGGAACGGGTCCTTTGACGTCGCCGGGTAAAACCAGCACAAAGGGTTCGCGCAAGATACGCTGGCGGTATAGCAAAGGATTTTTTGCCACGACGTCATCGGAGATGATGATGTCCACTCGTCGGGACAACAACGCTTCGGCATGTTGATGCGATTGCCCGGTCACCATCGACCAGTTCGCGGTGCGCTGCCGTATTGCAACCAGCAGGTCGGCGCCAATGCTGGTCGCCATGGAATCCACCAGTGCAATCCGAATATGCTTGAGCGGTTCACCGAGCGGCTTGCGAAACTCCTGGCTCAAATGCCTGGCGTCATCGAGCAGCGTACAGGCGCGGTTGTAGAACTGGCGTCCGACGGGTGTCAGCATCGGCGGCCGCTGCGAGCGATCCAATAATTGCAGATTGAGTGTTTGTTCGAGATTCGACAGCGTTTGAGAGACTGACGATTGCGTGATGCTCAGGCGTTGGCCGGCCGCCGTCATGCCGCCGGATTCGACGACAAGTACGAAGACTTCTAGCGCCTTCAGATCGAATGAAATGCCATTTTGCATAGGACTGGGCGGAGGGAGCCGCAGCGGGAATTGGGCGGGGATTTGTGGCTCGCGCCGTGTTTTGGTGGCTCGCGCCGTTTGTCGAGGTAGTGTAACCGCTATTGGTTTTCGTTCGCACTCGGGGTCTGAGGGGATGGGGCGTGGGGGTATGCCGGGGGGTGGGTTCTGGCGTTAGCGGTCGGGGTTAGTGTTGGGTTGTGCGGGTTCTTGCGTTAGCGGTCGAGGTCTATGCCGGGTTGCTGCTTTTTAGGTCTTCGCAAGTTTAGTGTTGGCTGATCTTTTTCGCTCTATTAGCCACTGCGCGTGGCGGCGCGTCATTTCTTTGTCCAAAGCGACAAAGAAACGAAGCAAAGAAAACGCTTTCAACTCTCTAAAAATTAAGTGTCCACAGCGTGCGGTTTTTATTCATTGGTACCCCAAAAGCACGGTGCTCGCCAGAGCCACGGATGTGTGAACCCCTCCTCCTCGCGAATCCTGACAGTAAAACGCTTCGCCCCGTCAGGAACGCCAGCAACACCGCTGCAATGGCAGACATGCCGCTCGATGTCACAACGGCCGATTCAGAGTCGTCCAGAAGCGCGAGCCGATCCTCCACGATCTCCAGGTTCGGATGATTGAAACGGCTATAAACCAGTCCCGCACTTTCGCCCTCCGGTGAAGGTTTGCGGCCTGAGACCATATCGAAGAAATCGGCGCCATCTTCTGCTGTACGAAAGGCAAACGTCGATGTCAGGAACACGGGCGGCTTGACCGATCCTTCCGAGAGGAAAGGATCGTAGCCGTAGGACATCATCTGTGTCTGGGGATGCAATTCGCGGTCGCCAATCTTGCGCTTATGGTAGTTGCGATAGGCCATGGTTGCTCCGAATGAGGTTTTACCGGCAGTCGAACGTTGCACGCGGTTCTGGCGTGTTGGCCCGCGACAAGGCGAGACCATGCTACTCCAAGGTAGTCGTTAGCTGGTACAAGCAAAGCGCGCGCCGCCTGAAAAAAAAGCCGCCCGAAGGCGGCCGTCGTCACATTCATGCTTCTAAGAGGCGTATTAATCACACACCCGCGCGCAACGTCTTAGCGGCGGCGACCATGTTCTTGAGCGCGGGGATCACTTCATCCCATTGTCGCGTCTTCAACCCGCAATCCGGATTGACCCACAATCGCTCCGCCGGAATCCGCTCCGCCGCTTTACGCATCAATTGAACAATGTGCTCCTGGCTAGGAATATTCGGCGAGTGGATGTCGTACACGCCCGGTCCAATCTCGTTAGGGTAGTTGAAGTTATCGAAGGCATCGAGCAGCTCCATGTCGGAACGCGATGTCTCGATCGTGATCACGTCAGCATCCATAGCGGCAATCGACGCGATGATGTCGTTGAACTCCGAATAGCACATATGCGTATGGATCTGCGTTTCGTCCTGCACGCCATTCGCCGTGATGCGGAACGATTCAACAGCCCACTGCAAGTATTCGTTCCATTGCGACTTGCGCAACGGCAAGCCTTCACGCAACGCTGCTTCGTCGATCTGAATCACGCGCACGCCGGCCTTTTCCAGATCAAGCACTTCTTCGCGAATAGCCAGCGCCAACTGATGGCACGACACCGAACGCGGCTGGTCGTCGCGCACGAACGACCAGTTCAGGATAGTCACCGGCCCGGTCAGCATGCCCTTCATCGGCTTGGCGGTTTGCGATTGAGCGTACTTGATCCATTCCACGGTCATCGCCTTCGGACGGCTGATGTCGCCGAACAGAATAGGCGGCTTCACACAGCGCGAACCGTAGGACTGCACCCAGCCAAACTGACTGAATGCGTAGCCATCGAGCTGCTCGCCGAAGTACTCGACCATGTCATTGCGCTCGGCTTCGCCATGAACGAGCACATCGAGTCCCAACGCTTCCTGTTCACGCACGCTGCGCGTGATCTCGCTGTGCATGACGGCCTTGTAACCGGCGTCATCCAGTTCGCCGCTTTTGAACTGGCTGCGAGCCTGGCGAATCTCAGCCGTCTGCGGGAACGAGCCAATCGTCGTTGTCGGATACGCCGGCAGCTTCAACAACGCCGACTGCTTCGTGGCGCGTTGCGGGTAAGCGCTTGTACGACGGCCCAGTGCTGCATCAATTTTCGCAACCGCTGCCTTGACAGCCGGGTTGTGCACGCGCGGCGACGAACGGCGGTCCTGAATCGCGGCCCCGTTCTCAGCAAGCGCCGCTTGCACCGATTGACGTCCGCCGTTTAGCGCTTGGGCCAGCACCTTTAGTTCGTCGAGCTTTTGCAACGCAAATGCGAGCCACGATTGAATTTCTTTATCTAGCTTTTGCTCGCTCGTCAGATCAACCGGAACGTGGAGCAACGAGCACGACGGCGCAATCCACAAACGGTCCTGCAATTCCTTATGAATCGGTTCTACCCAATCCAGCACCGCGCTCAGATCGCTCCTCCAAATGTTCCGGCCGTTGATAACACCCAGCGACAACACCTTGTCCGAAGGCAATTGCGCGAGCACCTTATCGACTTCGGCACGTGCGTTGATTGCATCGATATGCAAACCTTGAACCGGCAGCTTGCGCACAATTTCCAGGTTGTTCTGTAGCTGTCCGAAGTAGGTCGTTAGCAGAAGCTTGACCCTCGAACCTTTCAATGCGTCGTACGCGGTGATGAACGCTTGCTGCCATGTTGCGTCGAGTTCCGTGACGAGAGCCGGCTCGTCGATCTGCACCCACTCCACACCTTGCGCCGCGAGTTGTTCGAGCAACGCTGCATAGACCGGCAGCAGACGCGGCAACAATGCGAGCTTGTCCGAATCATCCTTGGCCTTGCCGAGCCACAAATACGTCACCGGGCCAATGATCACCGGCTTGGCCTTCACACCGAGCTTACGAGCTTGAGCCAACTGATCAAGCAGACGCGATGCGTCGAGTGAAAACTCAGTCGATGCGCTGAATTCCGGCACGATGTAGTGATAGTTAGTATCGAACCATTTCGTCATCTCGCCAGCTTGCACGCCGCAACTGCATGCCGACTCATGCGCGGAACGGCCACGTGCAACGCGGAAGTAGTTGTCGAGCGGATCACCGTCAAAACCGCGAACGCGTTCCGGGATGTTGCCAAGTGTGAAGCTCGTATCAAGCACTTGGTCGTAGAACGAGAAATCGCCGACGGGCACATGGTCGAGACCGGCCTGGTTTTCCCAATGCCGCTCGCGCAACTGCGCGCCCAAGCCGGTCAATTCGTCACGTGACGACTGGCCTTTCCAATAACTTTCCTGCGCGAACTTCAGTTCGCGTTTTGCGCCGATGCGGGGGAAACCCAAATTGTGCGTCGTGACCATTGCTGTGCCGCTCCTGAAATGAACGGCTCGATCATAGGTTGCGTGGCCTATGAAATATAATGGTCTTTTCTCATTGATCGATTAGTTCCTTTCATGGACGCCGCATGCTTGAACGAACTCATCTGGCCATTATTCGGGAAGTGGACCGTCACGGTTCGCTGACTGCCGCCGCGAACGTGCTGTGTCTGACGCAGTCCGCGCTGAGCCATACCGTCAAGAAGATGGAACAGCAACTCGGGACCGCCGTGTGGAGCCGTGACGGGCGCAATTTGCGCCTGACCCAGGCGGGGCAGTATCTGCTGGCGCTCGCCAACCGCGTGCTGCCGCAGATGGAACATGCGGAAGAGCGCATGCGGCAATTTGCGCTGGGACAGCGTGGAACGCTGCGGATTGGCATGGAATGCCATCCTTGCTACCAGTGGCTGCTCAAGGTGGTGTCGCCCTATCTCGCGCGCTGGCCCGACGTGGATGTCGATGTCAAACAGAAGTTCCAGTTCGGCGGCATTGGCGCGCTATTCGGCTATGACATCGACATATTGGTCACGCCGGACCCGCTGAGAAAACCCGGCTTGCGCTTCGAACCGGTGTTTGATTATGAGCAGGTGCTGGTGGTGGGCCGGCAGCATCGGCTAGCGCAGAAGTCTTTCATCTTGCCCGATGAACTCGCCGACGAAGTCCTGATTACATATCCGGTCGAGATCGATCGGCTCGATATCTACAACCAGTTCCTCATGCCCGCGAACGTCATGCCGAAGCGGCACAAGGTCATAGAAACCACCGACATCATGTTGCAGATGGTCGCGAGCGGCCGGGGCGTCGCGGCATTGCCTCGCTGGCTCGTTGAAGAGTATGCGGAAAAGGTCGCGGTGAGTGCGGTCCGGCTGGGCAAGCAAGGTATCGCCAAGCAGATCTTTCTGGGCGTACGTGACACGGATACGACCACCGATTATCTGAGCGCCTTTGTTGAGCTTGCGCGCGGCTCCGACTGGAACGCGGCGGTGGAAATAGAGCAGACGTAGTTCATATTAAACGCCGTAGCGCCTTATCGATTCAATCGATCCTGCATGAAATCCACGAACGCTCGCAGCTTGCGCGGAACGTGAACGCGACCGGGGTAATAGAGATAATGGCTTGTGCGCACGGTTTTTGCGGATCGCGGCGCAAGTCAAAAACTCATTTGATCAACGGGAAAGTCAGGACGAATCGCGTTCCCTGCGGTTCGCTTTCCGCATGCACCTTGCCGCCGTGCAACTCCATGATCGTGCGCACTATCGCTAGCCCCAGACCCGTCGATCCGCTCGCCGACGCACCGCTCGTCCTCGACGGATCCGCGCGATAAAACCGGTCGAAGACACGCTCAAGCAGGCTCTCGTCCAGTGGAACGCCTTCGTTCATCACTTCTACGCGCACCGCGCCGTCGCGTTCGGCAACGGACAACATAATCTCGCCGTCACGCGGCGTAAAGCGCACCGCATTTGCAAGCAGGTTGCTGACGGCGCGCCGGAAAAGTTCGAGATCCGCCTTCAACCGCGCATGCCCCGTCACGCGAATTCGAACGCCAGCGTCTTCCGCAATTCCCTCAAAATAATCAGCTATCCTGAGAAGCTCTTCGTCGACCTCAAACTCATACAAGTGCCGGGAGAAATGAGGATGCTCCGCACGGGCGAGAAAGAGGACATTTTCGATCATCCTTGAAAGGCGGTCGCACTCTTCTAGATTCGATGCCAACAGCGTCTGATATTCCTCACTGGAACGTGGCCGGGCAAGCGCGACCTCGGTCGAGCCACGCAGGTTGGCCAAGGGCGTGCGCATGTCATGGGCCAGGTCTGCTGTAAATCGGGAGAGCCGGTTGAAACCCTCTTCGAAACCGGAAAACATGCGATTAAGCGAGGCAATCAGCGCCTCCAGTTCTCTTGGCACTTTGCGCACCACAATTCGCGCACTAAGATTGTCAGTCGTAAAGCCCGCCGCGCTATGCGCGATATCATGCAAGGGCTTGAGTGACTGACGAACCAGCAGGAAGCTCATCAAGAATGCCAGCAATGCACCCGCGCCGCTTGCCAGGGAAAGTCGATCGCGATACTTCCGTAGCAAAAGTCGCCGGTCGGCCACGTTGCGCATCAGGACGATCTTCACGTTCGATCCATCGGCTAGTTTTGCCTCGGTGGCAATTCGCCGAAACGGCGTGCCGTCGCTAGCGGTCAAGGCGGTGATTGCTCCCGGCGTTATTCTCGCGGAGGCATCGAGCTTGGCCGCGGGCCAGACGATGCTGAGCGCAGCATTGGACAAGTTATGTTCCAGCAGAACCTGACCGGACGAATCGATTACTTCCGCCGACAAAGCTTCGTTGCCCAACACCTGACTTACCAGCCGTTCCTGATGCTGCGACAGGTCATTCACATTGGCCAACTCCTCCGTCAGGCGACGCATGTGCCGCGCCGCCAGCACAATATCTTGATCGTCTTGCGTGCTGATCTCGTGCGCCAGCGCCACATACACGTAGGTTCCAACCAGGGCGAACACGGCCAGCGTGGTGCCTGCAAAGGCCAGTGCCAGTGTGGCCGTCAGCGACCGGGAGCGCATCAGTCGTCCTCTTTCGTGTCGATGACGTAGCCCACGCCGCGTACTGTCTTAATGAGCTTGACGTCGAAGTCATCGTCAATTTTTGCTCGCAGCCGTCGAATGGCGACTTCGACCACATTGGTGTCGCTATCGAAATTCATGTCCCAGACATACGATGCAATCTGCGTTCGGCTCATCACCTCGCCCTGCTTGCGCGCCAGCAATTGCAGCAGCGCGAACTCGCGCGGAGTCAGCTCTATCCGCTTGCCTGCACGGCGAACCTTGCGGCGGGTCACATCGATTTCCAGATCCGCGAGCGTCAGCAAATCGTGCTCCCGTGGCGGTCCTCTACGCGCCAATGTACGGACTCGCGCGAGCAGTTCGACAAATGCAAACGGCTTGACCAGGTAATCATCGGCGCCTAGTTCAAGCCCATGCACGCGATCGATTACGTCGTCACGAGCGGTCAGAAACAGGACAGGCGTCGCTTTCAAGGTTCGAAGGTTCTTCAGGACACTCCAGCCGTCCATGGTCGGCAACATCACGTCCAGCACGATGACGTCATACGTATCCTCTCGCGCCAGGATCAGGCCTTCCGCGCCGTCAGCCGCCACATCGACAAGAAAGCCGGCCTCTTCAAGACCCTTCTTGATGTAGGCGAGCGCTTTTTGCTCATCCTCAATGACCAGAACCCTCATATCGACGCCTCGCTGCAACATTTTATTTAACCGAAAGAATAGTACGCCACCCCGTTTGATACCGATCGACGGAAAATAACCCCGGGCCTCGCCTACGCGCTCACTAGCGCTTTACTGCTGAGCATGCGTGGCCGCATCTTCGATCACGGCGGCCACTTCCTTTGGACGCGACTCATAAACCGAGTGACTTGCACCCGGGATCACGGTCGTGTGGCTATGCGCACGGGCGTAGTACCAACGTTCGAGATCCGGGTTGATGATCTTGTCGGCTCCGGCGACGATGCCCCAGCTAGGCTTGGTGGTCCAAGCGGCAACGGCCATGGGCGTAGAGAAAACCTTGGCCGCCGTCAGTATCTGCGATTGCGCTTCGAATTGAGCTTGCTTGAGCGGTAAATCAGCTGCGAAGTCCTTCGGGAAATCTGCCGGATTCAGATACGTGTAACCGTCGTCGGTTTTCTTGATTGCGCCCGCCTGCTTCGACGTAAAGCTGGGCATGCCCTTGCCAAGATCGCTCTCATCCTCGCCGACTGCCGGTGCGTGCGCCGCCACATACACCAGCCCGACAACCTTCGGATGCACGCCTGCTTCAGTGATGATGGAACCGCCATAGCTGTGAGCTACAAGAATAGTGGGACCGTCCTGCAGATCGAGAACGCGCTTGGTTGTCGCGACGTCGTCTTCGAGCGAGCTCAACGGTTCCTGCACCATGGTGACGTGATAACCGTCCTTGGTCAGGATGTTGTAGACCGGTTTCCAGCCTGAGCCGTCTACCCACGCGCCATGGACCAGGACAATGTTCTTGACCGGGGCGTTCTTGGGCTGAGCATCCTGCGCCATTGCGCCAGTCGATGCAAAGAGGCAAACAGACAATGACAAGGCCGAGGCGACCAAAGGCAAAAGTTTCACGAGAGACTCCGTTAAAAGTTATGTAGAGAGAAGGGATCGAATTGCACGACAAGTTGCGGGCGAAATCAGGTCCTGCGCAAGTCCGTGTCATTCGCATGACTTGCGCAGGTCCTGAACCGCGCCACTTAGCTGCCCGCGTAGATGTTGCAGAAGCTGACCGGACCAACGCAGGTCGAGTGCATGGCCGTGTGCATCGGGGCGCCTGACGACGAAGTGCCGTTCTCGGCCACGCCGCCATAGGATTGCGTCGCCTGTTGCTGGCCGGTTTGCGCCGCGACCTTAGCTTCAGCAGCCTGGATGTCGGCCGGGTAATCGACGTCGCCACCGCGCGACGGGTTGTAGCCCGCCTGTTCAACACGCACCAGGTCTGCACGAACTTCAGCGCGCGTCACAGGAGCATTCGATTGTGCGAAGCTGAGGACTGGAGCGGACAATGCGCTAGCGGCAAGAGCGAGGCAAACAAGAGCTTTTTTCATGATGACCATTCCTTAAATGAGTGCGATTGAATGTGATTAAGTAGCGGGCAAATGCCCAGAAAACGGATGACGCTGTATCTGCCGAAGTGCGATGACGAGCCTTGACGCTGCGGTTCAGTGGCTTTGTCTTCGTTTCGGTATCCTTACTTAGTTGAATCTAATCTGCCGTGTTCATGTAGTGGCAAACACGGCGGCGTTGCGGTTATTCCACGATCGACCAAAAATTCTTGCGGCTTGCTACTGACAGACCTTCGTAAGCCACCGCTAACGGCGTTGAATCTTGCTTACATAAGAGTAAGCTTTGCCATCAACTTCTATCCGTGAGCACTTGATATCGCGGTGACTTGCAAACAGTATGGGCTTTCAAGCTTTGCCCAATACTGACGTCAGCATTACCAAATTGTTATCTTGGGCAGAAGCAGGCAGATTGGGATCCGTAGCTTGAGGGCTCCCGCCCGGCGCGTGAGCGGACTTCCAGCCGGTCGCGAGCGGCGGATGATTGAACCGTTCCACAAGCGTTTCTGTTCGCACGGGACCCAAAAAAGCGCGCTGTGACCACAGCGCGCTTTTTGTTTTCTTTAGTAAATGAACTGGCTTAAAGCGTTGCCGTCACGCCGCCATCGACATAAAGAATGTGTCCATTGACAAAGTTCGAGGCCGAACTCGTGAGGAATATTGCCGCGCCCACGAGATCTTCGACATCGCCCCAACGCCGCGACGGCGTACGCCCGATGAGCCATGCGCTAAAGGTTTCGTTATTCACGAGCGCTTCAGTCAATTCTGTCTTGAAGTAGCCCGGTCCGAGCCCGTTCACCTGGATGCCGTGCTTGCCCCAATCGATCGCCATACCCTTGGTCAACATTTTCACGGCGCCCTTCGTCGCAGTGTATGCCGCGATGTCGGGTCGTCCGAGTTCACTTTGAACCGAGCAAA
>Ga0153932_1000188_pt1 | contig 25446 bp, 25 predicted proteins | sample TSNJ016MetaG_FD_102273 | JGI IMG/M metagenome (GOLD analysis project Ga0153932, IMG submission 102273) | Attine ant fungus gardens microbial communities from New Jersey, USA - TSNJ016 MetaG | ecosystem: Host-associated > Fungi > Mycelium > Unclassified | place: USA: New Jersey, Wharton State...
ACCAAACGGCTTCGCAAATCATTTTCTTCTGTCATCGGTGCAAATGCCTAAGTGTCCACGTGGACACGTAGCATCAGAGTGCAGCGATTTCTACACAAGTGCGTCGCTTATGGACCGCATACGTTCGTAACACTCGAGCGGCACCTCGCCAAACCCATGCGCTGAAGGGAGTAGGCCATATACACCGAACGGATTAACTCGTTGATCTGATACCGATTCGCGCGGTCACCGCGGCAGGCTGCCAACGCAAGATGATGGGCGAGCGACAACTCGCGTGCTGATTGCGCCGCCATCGGCAAAAGCGCCGACTTGCTCAGCGGTTTTCGGTTGGTACCCGGGTGGGCGGGTTTTCGTTTTGTTCTTACCATGCGCGTATCGAACCAAAGTTCAGAAAATATAGGGGCGCCTCTTGTCAACGCCTGAGCTGGCCACTGGTCGTCGTTGATGTCAAAGCCGGAATCGAACCGGCGCGCGTTTTAATGGCGGTGCATTTTAAATCCACTGTGTCTACCGATTTGATCACTCTGGCTGGAGGGCCCGTGCGTCGAACACAGCTGACGTCCGACTGCAAAAATCGCGAACCGAGCATTTCAAGAGCGGGATACGCATATCGCCATCGGCCGAATCGGCAATCGCGATGTTGAGCGATTGCCGTTATTAGGAACAATTTAAAAAGTCGTTTAAGATCGCGCTTAAATAAGAGGCTGAGAGAGATAGGGCGTTGAGAACACATAAAGAGCTTATCGCTAAGCCAGAGAAATCGAGCATTTCCTGCTCAAGCGCAGGGCAATTTCCATCCGTCGAGCTGGTTCGCGTGGGGTTGAACAGCCACCCTGTTGTCGCACCTCGGGATTGCACTAGGTCGTGCAATCTCCCATGGGAAGCCGATTCATGGCTCCTGATCCAGTGAGGCGTCGTGGTCTATCACGGCAAAGCAAAACAGCGCTGTATGTCGCTGGAATATGGCTTTGCGTGTCAGTTGTGATCTCCGGACTATTCGTGCGCTCGGAAGTGAGTCGAATTAAAGAAGAGTTTTCCTTGCAGAGCGAGGCGACCTACGAAATTGTTCGGCAGCGGCTCGATGAAAACGACGCCGTGCTCGCAGGTATCGATTCGCTCCTCCAGACTTTCCCCGAAGCCGGTCCGAAAGGGCTGCGCGAGTATTCCCATGAAATGCTCGCGCGCTATCCGCATATTTATATGGTTGAGCTGCAGCCCCGCGTTGAAGCCGCGCAACTTGATCGCTTCGAAAGCTGGGCCAAGGGCAGCATCGACCCGCATTTTGTCGTAAAGGATTTTGGGTATGGTGGCGAGCGAGCCTGGCACGCGGCGAAGGGCCGGCAGGTCTACTATCCCATTACGTTCATGGAGCCTCCCGCCGACGCCGCTCATCCCGTGCTTGGCCTGGATGTCTATGCCGACAGCAAATTCAAGGCTGCGATCGACCAAACGATCGCGTCGGGACGACCCTCGGTATCTGCGCCGTTTGATCTTTTCGAAGGCGGTCGCGCCTACCTGATCTTCAAAGCGATCTACGCTCGGGCAAACAAACAACCATCGAGCGTCACGTCGGAAGCGCTCACAGAGACGCCGGGCGCTACGGACATAGCGACCCGCGTCGTTTCTTTATTGATCTACGCCGGCAAGTTTCTCGGGCCCAGTGAGCTCGCGCCTCCCACGGCTTCATTGCGGATCTACTTGCAGGGTTATCGGCGTGATGATCCGTCAGGGGTGATCGAACAGATTGCCGCGCGGCCCAAGGCCGCGTGGGAGAGAGCACTGTTTCCCGAACTTGTCTTCAGCCGAACCCTGTCCAACGCATCCCAGCCGTTTGTGTTCGAGACCCGGCGACAGGTCGGGATCGAGGTCGTGCGTCCATTGCCGACTGGCCTCACGCTTATCGGAACCTTTCTGATCCTCATGCTGGCGATGAGCGCCTACGGAGACAAGATCACGTCGCGCGCAGCGGTGCGCGACGCAAAGCGGCGGCTCTTCGGCGAGAAAGAGCGAGCACTTGTCACCCTGCAGGCGATCGCAGATGCGGTGATCACGCTCGACAGTCACGGGCGCGTTCAATTCATCAATCCTGTTGCCGAGAAGATGTTTGGCATTGAGCACTACCAGGCTCTGGGTAAGTCCGTTGAAGAAGTCGTTGCCATCGAGTTCGACCTCGCTCATGAGGCATCGCGAAATTCCTTTCGCAAAGCATTAGCAAAACGAGTGATGGTCACGCTATCTGACAATAGCTTTGTCGTGCGTCGGGATGGCCAGAAAATGTTGATCGAAGGAAGCATCTCTCCGGTCTTCGATCAGGAAGGTGCGCTGACCGGTGTCGTGGGTGCGATGCGTGACATGGGACCGGTGCGAAAGAAAGCGATCGAAGCGTTGCGGGCGAGCGAGCAAAGGCTGCAGGAGCGGCAAGACGAACTCACGCATGTAGCACGCCTTCATTCCATGGGGGAGATGGCTTCGGGCATCGCGCATGAGCTCAATCAGCCGTTGTCCGCGATCCTGAGCTACAACCAGGCGTGCATCCGGTTGTTGCGCGAGGACCGTCCCGATTTTCCGGCTATCGCGGACGCAATGCGCGCGACAACAGAACAAGCCAAGCGCGCGGGAGACATCATTGGACGGTTGCGCGCATTTATCTCCAAACGTCCCGCAAACATCGTCTCGCTGGACCTGCGTCAGGCCGTAGCTAACGCGCTCGAACTAAGCGAACCGTGGCTAGGGCAGAGCCGCGCTCAGGTCATCATCGACTCGACACCTGATGAATTGATCGTGCGCGCCGACGGTGTTCAGATTGAGCAAATCGTCCTTAACCTGATTCGCAACGCGGTTGAGGCGACCGAACACTTGCCCGCCGATCAGCGAAAAATCTTCCTGCGCCTGCGTGCCGTCGACCAGTCTGCAGTGCTTGCCGTGCGTGATTCGGGGCCTGGCATCACCCCGCAGGCGCGTGCGAAGCTTTTTCTCCCGTTTCAGACGACAAAGGAATCCGGCATGGGACTTGGTTTGTCCATCTGTCAATCCATCGCGGAATCTTATGGGGGCAAGATCATTGAGTCTTCGGGAGACACGCCCGGTGCTGACTTCAGATTGATTCTCCCTTTGAAAGAGGGCAACGGGGCATCTTATGCAAACCAGTGAATCTTCAACGGCGCGCAGGATTGAGCCGTCCGTTTATCTTGTCGACGATGACGCAGCGGTCCGCGATGCCTTGTGCATGCTCATACGTTCGGTGAAGCTGAAAGTCGTCGCGTACGGGGATCCGGCCGATTTTCTTCGGGATTTCAAAGGCGATGAGGTCGGTTGCCTGGTAATCGATATCAGAATGCCAGTCCTCAACGGCTTCGCGGTCCAGGAGCGCCTGCGGGAATTGAAAAGCACACTGCCGATCATCTTCATCACCGGTCACGGCGACCTCGCCCAATGTCGACGGGCATTTCAAAATGGCGCGATCGACTTTCTGACCAAGCCGGTGGATGAACACGCGCTTCTCGAGAGCTTGCAAAAAGCGATTCGACTGAGCGAGGAATCGAGCCTTACGCGTCACCGGGGGACTGAGGCGCGTAACGCGATCAGTAAATTATCGTTGCGTGAACGGGCGGTCTTCGATCTGTTGTGCGACGGGCTGGCGAACAAAGTGATCGCAGACAAACTAAAGCTATCGCTGCGGACCGTCGAAGCCTACCGTGCGTCGGTGATGGAGAAGACCAAAGCTTCTTCAATCGCCGATCTCGTGAGACTGCAATTGCTCGCGCCTCAGCTCGAACGACTACCGTAGAACCCGCAACGGGTCGTGTATTTCCCCGCATAGCAACTTGTTACAAAACTATCTAACATTGTTACAACTAGTTTCAAGTCTCAAGCAGGATATCTTGGTCAGGCACGGCTCGAATTTCATAGCCGAGGGCGCCACAGAATTTTGGCGCGCAGAGCGTTTGGCACCTTGAAGTAACAGAAAAGTAAAACGTAGAGAGTTACGTCGCCTTAGGCGTTATAAAAAATCGGGGGTTATGTGTCGTTGTTTCGCTACTTTCCGCTGAGTGAAAGGTTCTCAGCCTCGGCCGGAAAAAACTTCGAAGTCCGTCACGCGCAACTTCTCGCTATCGCGTCGGACTATCATCGTTCCTTGTTTCGATCTTTCTTAACCATTGATGCATCGGCGATGCTTCGCATCCTGGGCCGATCGTCGGGGCAGGCCTGATATTGCCTGTTGAGTCGACGTCGTCAGGAAGATTTATCACAAGTCAATGACCTTATCTCGTGATTCGAACGCGAAGGGATAGCCACATCCGGTGATTTGGTTGGGTTTTAAGAAACAACGGATAACGAAATATTTAATATTAAAGAATTTCTCGACGATGTCGACAACCCGAACACGGCCAGCGTAATTCGCGGCAACGAGTAAAAGAAGCAATCTGCATGATGTATCTTCGGCGTGGCCTACTAAAAGGCACGAACCCATAAATTTCGGACTACTATTATTTTTCAATAAACATGAAACTGCGCGCTAACCTTGGTCAATACCTGTCAATCATTGCGACGGCATCGCTGCTTCAACTGAGCGCGAACGTGCAAGCTCAGGAATCCGCTAACGCCGAGCTTAACTCGTGCGTTCGAAACGAACAGATTGTCACCACAGCCAAAGGCGCCGGCGCTGGCGCTATTGCGGGTCTGAGCGCGATGTTCGTCGCTCATAAAAGCAACGATGCTGTAAAGGGTGCCTTGATCGGTGCGGCAGTGGGCGGTGCAGCGGGATTTGCTACGGCCTACTACACGGCAATCGACACGTGCTACAAGAAAAATCCCTCCTGGAAGCCGGAATCGAAACTCGAGCGCACGCGGTCCTACGACGAACTCAAGAAGAAAATTAAATACAAGCCGAGCCAGGGCATCGTCGCTCGCGCCGAAGCGGTCGACATCGTCGCACCCGTGAAAGCAGATTCACAGGCCGAGATGAACAGCACGTTCTACGTGATGACGCCCGACGGAGCAGAGACCAACATCACGGTCGAGCGCAAGCTCTTTGTTGTGACCGGAGACAAGGAAGAACAGGTCGTATTCCCAGGTGATGCCACGCAGCCCTTCACGGTTGCAGGTGGCGAGCAGCGCGATACCGTCCGTATTCCTATCGCAAAGGACACGAAAGCCGGGACCGTCTATCGGGTTGAATTCGATATTGCGGCAGCAGGCATGCCGCCCTCGAGCGCGTCGAAGACCTTCACAGTCACAGAATAGTCCTGGATCAAATTAAGCGCTGCGGAGCAGGTGGCAGGTTCCGCACGCGCTTGTTGAGCGTGCCACCTGCTTTTCAAATTCGACCACTAGCCATATATGCAATCAATGATGACGCGCGTCACGCGAGGCTTGATCCTGCTTGCGTGCATGACGCTAACGGCTTGTGCGGCCAACAACTTGCCAGGATTCCAGAACGCCTACTATTCCTACAACGTGCCTCAATCCCTCGTTGACAGGATCAAGGTCAAGTTTCAGGAGCATGGACTTCAGCGTGCGAGCGTGACGCGCGACAACGTTGGTCGCGTACAGTTGATCGGCACTTATAAAAACGAGGATGACGTAGACAAAGCATTCAGCATTGTTCAATCCATCGTCGGACTGAAATCGACATCCCCATTCTATCCACAAGACGTACAGCAGAAACGGTGGGAGTTGGCTGCCGCGAAGGCGCTGGATTCAGACAACAGGCGTCGCAAGGATGCTGCGTCCGCCCCTAAGAAAATCGCTCTGGTGATTGGTATCAATCATTTCATGGACTCTGCACGTCTGCACGACATTCAAGGTGAAGACGATGCGACCGTCGTCCAACGATATCTACAGGCTGCCGGATTTTCGGTTACCGCCGTGCTTGGAAATCAGGCGACCAAGGTGAACGTTGAACACGCGCTTCACCAGCTTGACGATTCAATCGGCCCGAACGACAACGTCTTCATTTATATTTCCAGCCACGGAAACGCGCCGGTTCCGTCTCCTGCGGGACATGACCAAAGGAAGATGTCCATCATGGTCTTCGATTCCGGAGAGCCTGGCATCACGAAGGTTGATCAGGTGGATTACATGATTCGCCTGCAAGAAACCAGCGTCGCTGACACCTTGGTTCAGGAGATTGCGAAAAAGCCAAGCCGCATCACGCGGATGCTCATCGACACGTGTTACAGCGGCGACATGCTGGACGACGTGTCGGCAGAAAGTCAGGCTTATATCCTGAAGACCAACGGTGGTAAGGCCGAGCGAGCGGGCATTTCGCTCGCCTCCTGGACTGGACCCGCCTATACGTCCAAGGGCATCCACTTCGCCGCCGATTCCGCCGGGAACACTGCCACCACCACTATGCCGGGAACCAAAACCATGGTCGACCGCAGCCGCAGCGGCTACACAATCATTACTGCGACGAGCGAAAACGAAGAGTCATTGGGTCCCGACGCGAAGATCGGCGTTTTCCCAAGTCCGATTCCGCCGAACAAGCCTTTGAAGGGTTCCTTTTTCACGCAGTCGCTCTTTGATTATCTCGGCAAGTACAACGGGGACCTGGATACCTCGTTCCGCGACGCGCGGCGCTTCACATCCGAGAAGGCCGCCGAAGTCACCCGGGGCCAGAACCATCAGACGCCAAGGCAATACTCGACGATTCCGGCTCAACAAAATCAGTTGTTCCAATAAATCGCGCAATGCATGCGCCTGTGGGCGCGGCGGAAAACATCTTACGGAGAATGGATATGCGAAATGCTTTGACAGCGCTTTCCTTGGCTTTGCTTGCGACACACGCAGCAGCACAGGAAGGGTACAGCGCCAAATCGCTCTTCTTTGACGAAAGCGATTCGGTTGTCACCGTGGCGACTGGTCAGAAGGCTGCCACAGACACGACCGTGAGTGTCGCGGCAGCGCCGGCCGTGTCTGCTTCAGCCCCAAATGATGCCGCACAAACCGCGCTAGCGACGACCCCGGCCGATCAGCATCTGATCAAAGTCGCACACAAGAAGTCGAAGAAGTCAGGGCCGCTTGGTGCGAGCTACTTCATTCGCCTAAAAAGTCTTGATGGTTCGACCCAGGATGTACTCGCCTCGCGCACCTTCAAGAGCGGGGAGCGCTTCCAGTTGGGTGTCAAGGTAAGTCGCCCAGCGTATGTGTACGTTCTCAATCAGGCACCGGACGGCACGGTCTCGCAGATCTATCCGCAACCCTCGCAAGATAATTTCGTCAATGCGATGGGCGTGGTCTTTCTTCCAGGCAAAGGATCTTTTGAATTCGACAACAAGCCGGGTGTCGAACAGTTGCTCGTGTTTCTCTCGCCGGAACCCGCGAGAGGTGACATGAGCCAGCGAATCCGAACGATCCGTCCTGACCTGATTTCGGACCCGCGCGCTGCGTTACACACGGCGGATGCGGCATCGTGCCCGGCGACGCAGACTGCGGCTTTGGTCACCCCAACGGACGCACCGACGCCCGCACCCGCCACCCCGTCGACGTCCGCTACGATCTCGATCGCGTCGCAGCCGGGCAACGACCTCCAGATTGCCAGCAACGGTTCAGATTATTCCGCCAAGGGTATCGCGTTCGCGCCGGACGACAGTTGCGGCGGAGCCACTCAGCAAGTATCCGCTGCCGGGTATGCCGCTAAGGGCATCGTATTCAGCGATGACGAAACCCCTGCTGCCGGCGGTCAAGTCGCATCGTATGTGGTGAAGAGGACCGCCGAGACCGCGGCAGACCTCTATCTGAAGATCAACCTCGTTCACGAATAAGCCGATTCGTCAGGCGTTGCATCAGCACGCCGCTATTCGGGCTGAAAAAATCGACCAACGATCCAACCGATACATTGAGACTACAGATTATGGAACAGAACCATTTGATCATCGGCCTTGGCGGGTCGGGCGGCAAAATCATTCGCCACATCCGCAAGACTATTGAACGCAACAAGGATTCACAAGGCGCTAGCCCATCCGAAGCACGGTTTGAATTCCTGTACATCGATACGTCGACCGACGAGATCGATAAGCGCGAAGAATGGAAAGTCCTCGGCAAGGACATTGATCTTGCACGCAGCCAGTATCTGATCAACACGGCGAGCAACGTGCGTCCTGTGCTGGATGATCCCGACTCCTTTCCGGGTCTGAAGGACTGGATTGAGCCGCGCAATATCTTCGATTTCGTTAAACCAGGTATCGCTGGTGCTGCTCAGCGAAGAAAGCTAGGCCGACTAGTATTCGCGCAAAATGCGTCACGCTTCGTGAAGGCTGTCGAAGACCGGATGCGCGTGCTACAGGAAGGCCCCGGACGCACCGGCGCGGTGATCCACGTTGTCTGCGGTCTGGCTGGCGGAACCGGAAGCGGTTCGGTCGTCGACGCGGTCGCACAGATCCGTCACAAGTACCCGGACCATGACCGCTACCGGATCCTGATCTACGCGTTGTTGCCGGAGAAGGACTCGCGCCGGGTCAAGGACGTTGTAGGCTTTTCCAACTACTACGCGAATGGCTATGCAGCGCTCGCCGAGCTGAACGCGATCGCGGTCGGGAAATACCATCCGACCAATTTGCTCGATGGCACCCGTCTTGATCACGACGTCTATTTCAACGGCTGTTACCTCGTAAATAACGTCAACGAGCACAACATCCAGTTCGAGGTCGAGTCGGAAGTGCCCCGCATCGTCGCCGAGTTCATTTTCCAGAAAACGCTGAACAAGGAGTGGGAAGGGCTTGGTCGCGCCGAGAAAGGTGAGAATGACATCAAGAACTTCGAAAGCGAGGAAGACATTGGCAAGGCACGGGCAAAGCTCTTCCTGTCTTTCGGGATCAAGCGAATCGTCGTGCCCGAGCAGGAAATCAAGGAGTTCCTCGCGTACGGCTTCGCTGAACAGGCGACGCGCCAGTTAATGTTTAACAACTTCCGTCAGGGCGAGGGCTACGCCGACGAGCCGGTTGAGAAGGACTGGGGTTCGGAGGCTCGGAAGCCCGAAGCCGTTCAGGCCTTGTTGCTCAGCGACGCCCACCTGATGCTCGAATCGGGGATTCTCGAGGACGATGCCAGGAACGCCATGTGGAAGCCCGTGCGCGATTACTGGAAGCAGATCATCAATCGACTTGCGCCCGAGATCAAGGCAGATCCAGGCATCGAGCAGACTACATGGGTTCATGTCCTGAATTCCCGCCTAAGCAAAGTGTTCGACGATACCTATCGGACCATGGGTGGTGTTCGCAAGTTCTACGAGGTTAAAGGAAATGCACGCCTTGAAATGGCGCGGCATGTCGGTCGCCAGATCGAGAAGGAGCTCTTTAGCCGGTGGAAAGTTGGAACAGCATCGTTGATCCAGCTGCGTCAATTTACGGACGCGCTCGTTGATTCGCTCGACGAGCGCCTGGGCATCTTCACCGCTGAGATAGCGAAGGCGCCTGCTGCGTTGCAGGCAGTGCAGCAAAGCATGGCTGAGCTCAACGGGCAGTTCAACAAGGTCGGTTTTCTCGGCAAGCATCTGACTGACAAGCGCAGCGCGCTGTTTTCAGACCTCGCGATGCAGCATCAGGATTACTACGTCCTGAGCACGCAGCATGAGGGCAAGAAGTTCGCTGTCAGCCTGATTCCGTTTATCAAGGACGAACTCGTCACGCTTCGCGGCGTGATCGATGAGCTTCACCAAAACCTCGCAGCGGCCACCGAACGGGTCAATCAAGAGCAGGCGGCTCGCCTGGGCACAACGGACGCCGCGTATCAAAAACGAATCTTCGACCGTAACGCGATTGCGAATGTGATGAAGGCCGTTATTGTCGACGAGCCGAGCCAAGCCGCGCGAACGCAAAAAGTCCGTCAATCCATCATTGACCTCGCCGGAACAGACGTCGACTCGTTCGAAAAACTGGTCCACAGCGTGTCGCTTGGCGCCATCATTTCGACGCTCTCCCAAGCGTCAGCATCGATCGTGGAGATGGCTCATGCAGAGATTTCAAAGACGCTGCCGCCGGTATTGCACGTGAATATTGTCGAGCGGCTGCAGAAGAAATATGACGCAAATCCGAACGGTCTTAAAGCGTTTGTCTCCGAGCTGTACGACGAATCGGGAACGATGCTGCAGTTCAACAAGACTGAAGTCGACCGCTCCGTTGCCAATAACGCCGGTGGATCCCGTGGCACCAACCACACGATCGGCGTCTTTCTGCCCGAGTGTGAAAATCAGAAGGACTTCCACACGTCGTTGACCACGATGTTCGAAGAGCAGAAAGATCCCGCCTCGGACACAGCGGTCGCCGTAGGCAAGCTGCCTAACGAAATTGTGATCATGAAGATCGCGTCATTGATGCCGGCGCGTTTCGTTGAATCGCTGAGCGTGTTGAAAAAACACTACGACGGTCTCCAAAAAGACGTCAACGAATCGTATCTTTTGCACGGCGAAGGCGACGGAAAGAAACTGCCGCCGCTTTATGCCCGCTCGGCCGCTGACATTAGCGCACAAGCCAAGCGCAAGCCATTCCTGCTTGTTGCGCGCCTGCTCGGGATGATCAAGGAACGCCAAAACAAGACGACCGGACTCACGGAGTGGGTGTTCATCTACGAATCTGACGGGTTGCCCGCTGCAAAAATTCTCAAGGGCGCGCGCTGGAGCGATGTCATCGATGGCGACTATCCGGCAGATCTGCAAGCGCTGATCGAGCGAGCAGTCGGAAAGCGTATTGATAGCGATTTCAAGCATATCGAAAAGAAAGACAGTCTGTTGAAGGAGTATCAGGCGGTCGCTCGGGAGCGTTTCCAGGCTGCGGGTGAGGACGACCAGGACCCAGAGTTTTTGGCACTCAGCGCGATGAGAAAGCCCATTCGGGAAATCATCGGCTTTCCCGCTACCAGCGAGTAATCGAACACACCAGAGAAGGGAAGGTAAAAATCATGGCAACGTATAAGTGTCCCACGCTGGGTGATTGCGACCGTGCGAATCTCGGTGAGTTGTTTTCACGCGCACCGGGCGAAGACTTGAAATGCCCGTCTTGTTCGACTCTGCTTGAACTTCAAGTCGGTCAGCCACCAGCTCAAGGGTTCGACAAGCGCGTAATCGCTGCCGCAATTGCGTTGGGGATTGTCGTCATTGGTGCAGGCGCTGGCTACTACTACAAAAAAGTAAGAGCACCGGCTCTCGAGGCGCCTGGTTCGACAAGCATTTCTGCATCGACCGCGGATGTCGCCGGGCCGGTTGTGCCACCGATTAGCGCGTCGAGCGCCACGGTAGGCGTAGCCGCTTCCGACTCCGCGTCGTCTAGTGTCGCATCGGCGGGCGGCATTGCACCGACCGATGAGGATATCAAACAGACCCGCAGGGAAGGGGACAGCAAACTGACAACCGGCGACTCAGCGGGAGCTGCGACAGCCAGCAACCAGGCGGCAGCCAAGGAACTGGTCAAGTCTGCGATTGCGCAGATGTCTCAAGGCAAGCTTGACGAGGCCGACAAGGATTTGAGCGACGCTTTGGCACGCGATGGCAAGCAGCCATTGGTGTATTACAACGTCGCGATTCTTCGTCTCAAGCAAGGAAGCGTCGACGACGCTTTGAAGCAATTGGAAGCGAGCTTTCTAAACGGGTTCAAATTCTTCGATCAGATGGACAAGGACCCGGACCTCGACAGCATTCGGCAGGACCCCCGATTTATTGACCTCGAAAAACGGTATCGCGCGGCGGCTCAATGAAACGCCGGTGCGGCTTCGACCTTGTTGTCGGCATCGCGCTTGTCGCGCTGACATTGGTTGGCTGTTCGAAATCCGATGGTCCAGGCATTGTCGGCCACTGGCGGGCGGAGCGGCTCCAGGTGTTGAGTGCGCATTTGCCCATCGGTCCAGACTTTGTTGTCAGCGAGCACGAGCTTGCAAGTCCTGACGCCGAGGTACGGATTCCGATTGCTGCCATCGAAACGAAGCGTAACGAAGCGATCGTTGATTTTGCGTACGGCGTGGGGTTGTCTTTTTACTTCGACGGGCCCGACCGGATGTATGTACAGGTTCCGCTTGCAGGCAAGCTCTATTACCGGAGGGTGAAAGACGGCACCGAGGGCGGGGCGGTCGCGCAAACGGCGGTAGCATCGCCCGGGGCTGTGGCCCCTCCAGCGACCAAACCAGCACCAGCCCTCAATACGGCGTCGGGCGGGCACCCGGTCTCGGCGGGTGTCAGTACGAAATCGGAGCCGGCCTACAAAGCAGCGATCCAACAAGGCGAGCTCTCGATGCGTCAGGGGCAACTTGCGAGCGCAGAGGCATTTCTGATGCAGGCAAGTGCAGAGCCTGCCGCACATCCGACGGTCGACTACGATCTCGCGCTACTGAAGATTCGACAGGCAGATCCGGATGCCGCGATTCGTCATATGGGCGATGCGTTTGCCAAAGGCTTTCGTGGGTTCGATGTCATTGATCGAGACCAATCGTTTGACGCCATCAAATCAGACGTACGTTTCACAGCGTTAATGTCGAGGTACCGCTGAAAAGCCGTAGATCGAAGGTAGCAAACCATGGTCGAAAAAGTGGCGCTAGCGCGCAAAAAAATAACTACTCGAAGGGGAAAGGAAAATGAACGACACCGCACGCGACATGATGATGTACGACGCGCAAAAGAAAAGCGTAGGCGTTGCCTATCTTTTATGGTTTTTCGTAGGTTATCTCGGTGGCCATCGATTCTATGTTGGAAAAACCGGAACGGCGATCATCCAATTAATTATGTCGATTGTGGGCGCTTGCACGGCGATGTTCGGGGTTGGCTTATTTGTAATCGGTCTGGTCGGCCTCTGGATTCTCATTGATGCATTCCTTCTGCCGGGCATTGTCCGCTCGCACAACGTCCTGCTTGCCAGTCGTTTAAGTTAGGTTCGTCAGACCAAAAGCTTTAGTGCATGCAAGACCAAATTCAATAACGGGGAAGGACATTCATGTTGAAGAAATTGATGGGGATATTTTTCGTCATCGTTTTGCTTACGCAATATGGTTGCAATGAGCAGAAGAAACCTGAGTCGGTAGTTGAAGACATCACGGGTGTTTGGAAGGCAGAAAGTGAAGACACTTTGATGACCATCGTGTACGCGAATCATCAAGCAAAGATACTATTGGGCGACACATTTATGCCTATGACTCTTGGCGATGTAGACGCGGTAAATGGAACGGTCAACTTCAATGGCGTCATTGCCGCCACCGGCAAACCTGCAGTGTGGACGGTTCGTCAAGTATGGAACCATGACAAGACATCGTTCACGCTAAAGCTAACGATGCATGACGGCACACAGGAGGATTTCGGCTTCGTCCGAAAGGTATCAACAGATGATTTGAACCGAATCGCTAGCCTCGAAACACCCGCGAATCCCGGAGCAGGCGTTAGCGCGGTTGCTGCGCAAACAGTCGCACCAGCGTCTGCGCCAATAACGACAGTCGTTGCTACATCCACAGAACCGGCGCAGCCGCTCAAAGTTGCCGTTCCCGAGGCGCCTGCCGCATCGACGCCCACTGAAGCGACTCAACCCGCCGCTTCGACCAACACCGTTGCACCTGCACCAGGCGAAGTGCAATCAGCAATTCAGAGCTCAACGGGGTCTCCAACACCGGCGGGCAGCTTTGCGCCTAGCTTTGACTGCGCGAAAGTGTCTAATGGACCCGAGCGCCTTATATGCAATAGTCAAGAACTCTCCCAGTTGGATGTCGAGCTAGGTCAAGCTTATAAGAGTCTTATGGAAGTCACAGCTGAAAGCGACAAGGCCGAAACTAAGCGGGAGCAGATTGAATGGCGAAGGAGGGACCGGGACGCATGTTCAACTGCGGATTGCGTTGCTAAAGCGTACCAGGACCGTATTGCTGAACTTAACACGGTTGACATGCACCTTCGCAAGCCGGCCGAATTCAAATAAAACTTAGGCGAGAGTCGATAAATGTACTTTCGCTTTAACTTGATACTTGACCACGGCGACCTGACGTGTGAATTGCGATGGAAGGGGACAGGCTAAGCGCGTTTATATCGTTGCGGGCGCTGACCAGGCGACCGAAGCGTCCTCGAGTTAGAGCCGCCCCACGCTGTGGAAATGAATGCATCGCCCCGAGTCCGAGGGCGGTGGCGATAACAACCTACCCGTCCGACCCTAGAAAAGCTTGGAGACCCACTCACATGATTACGAGTATTGTTTGCGCTGTACTCGTCCCTCTACTGTTCCTCTCTTGGGTTTGGATCTTTCAGCGCCGGCGCGCGCGGCCCGAACGGGTCGCAACCCGAAAACCGGCGAGGCGCTTCAGATCGCCGCGTCGAAGACCGTCAAGTTCTCCGCTGGCAAAGGATTCAAGGACGCAGTGAACCGTTAGGGCGTTGAACACGTTTTCCGCCTGCGTGGGTTGCAGGCGGTTGCCATGAGCTCGGCTTGATAGCTGCCGGCTCAGACTAGAACAATTGATCGTCGAGCAATCTCAGGTTTTCCACTTCACCGCGCTGCGCCGCTCGACCCCATCGGCGTGCAGCGAACGGATCATGACGCGCTCGCCCCGTGCCTCACCGATCGCCATCGGCCTTTCGCCACTACCCTTGCCCACGGTCGCCGGCGGCGACCGCAATAGTGGTTGGTGACTCGGCAAGCGGCAAGAAGCGTCGTGTTTTGCCGTCGAGTGCATCGATGCCGCCCGTCTCGATCTCATAAACCCAGCCATGCAGATTCATGCGTCCCTGTTCAAGCGCGAGTGCCACCGACGGATGCGTGCGCAGATTCGCCAGCTGTGCGATCACGTTTTCACGCACCAGGCCGTCGAGCTTCGCGCGAGGCGAGTCGAACTGATGTGCCGCGTTGATCGCTTTGGCGGCGTCCGAATGACGCAGCCAGTTCGCCACCGCCGGCAGATGATCGAGACAGGTGCAGCGCGAAATTGCGCCCATCGCGCCGCAGTCCGAGTGACCGCAGATCACGATGTCCTGGATGCCAAGCACGGCGACCGCATATTCGACCGTTGCCGACACCCCTCCCGGTTTCGGACCGTACGAAGGCACGATGTTGCCTGCGTTGCGGATCACGAACAGTTCACCCGGCTCGCGCTGCGTGAGCAATTCGGGCACGACGCGACTGTCCGAGCAGGTGACGAACAGAGCCTTCGGGTTTTGCGTCGTGGCGAGCCGCTTGAAAAGCTCGACGCGATGCGGATAGACCTCGCTCTGAAAGCGAAGAAAGCCCTCGATGATGTCGCGCATGGCGTCCTCCAGTTTTCAATGCCCAACGCCAGCACGATCGTTCCGAAACGTCGTCGCGCCGCTGGGACCATGATTATCGCCGATACCAAAGGCGCGTTGCACGTACGCGTTTCGATGCGCCTCGGTCCGCATCCGGGCGGATCGCCATATGGGCGTAACGCGAGCGTGTTTGCCACATGGCCACCATCGCCTTTAGATCGAATCCGGAAGTTCGCCGTGGGACTGAGTTGAGCCAGTTTCTAGCAATACGTACATCGTCGACAAACGCTAGCGAGAGGCGTCAAAGTTGATGGCTCGACATTCGATTTTACATGTGCGTCTTCGCATATTTGCGGGTGGCCGAAGTCGCTCCGTCACTGTCGAGTATCCAACCATGGCATCAACCGACTTAGAAGCACCCATTGTGAGCATCGCACGTCAATCGACATGGTTCTGGCCTGCACTCAGGACGGCCCGTAGTCTACGTCTACCTTCTTGGTGTATCGGAGCCGGGGTAGTTAGGAACCTCGAAGCGCCGCAGTTGGCGCAGTTCGAGCGGCTCGCGATTCAAACGGCGCTCTCCGGCGAACATGGCAGGCTTTCGGGACTCCGGCCGCTGCCCGGGAAATGCCCATCGACGTCCTTCAGCGCATCCGCGGTCGCGCCGCGTTGCAGACCGCGTCTACTTACGTTCGCGTCGAACGGCCGCGCAGTGCTTGCCTTCCAGAAGCCGCCATCTAACGCGCTCATCTCACGAAGCCCCTTTCTCGGACCGCGATGCATCTTGCTCCGCTTCGAGTGCCGCGACCATCTCATCTGCGGCGATTTTAAGTTCGGGGACATAGCGACGTTTTGCCTGCGCAAGCTTACTGCAGGTGGTCGTGCTTGCGGTCATGGTCGGCATCGGCATCCTTGCGATTCCCGAAGGCCGCCGTGTCAGGATAAACGAAGGGCTCGATCTGATATCGGAAGTGCTGTTCTCGTTCATCAACCTGGTGATGAAGCTTGCGCCGCTTGGTACCTTCGGCGCGATCGCTTACTCCGTAGGCAGCAACGGGACCGCGGTGCTGATTGCGCTCGGTCCGAGAGTGCGTTGCCGCGCCTCTTGATCAAACTCGAACGGCTCGGCTGCGCCAAGCAGACCGTCGGCCTTGTACTGCCCACCGGGTACGCGTTCAACCTCGACGGAACGTCGCTCTTCATGTCGATGGGCGTCCTGTTTATCGCCCACGCGTACGGAGTGCCGATCACGTTCGAGCATCAGATTGGCTTGCTGCTGCTGATGCTGCTGACGTCCAAAGGCGCGGCCACGGTCTCGGGGGGATCGTTCGTCGTGTTCGCGGCGACGGTGGCATCGACCGGCATCCTGCCCGTTGAAGGGGTCGCGATCATCTTCGGCGTGTACCGCTTTATGTCGATGGCGATCGCTACCTGCAACACGATCGGCAACAGCCTTGCGACGGTCGTGATCGCCAAGTGGTCGCGCACGCTCGATGCGCAAGTTGCCGAGCGCCATTTTTATCCAGAGCGCTACCCGGACACCGCACAGGCCGACGAGCGTCTTGCGGACGGTAACTTGCTGCCCGAGGACATGAGCGATGCGAATCCACACCCTGCCGGAATTCCTTTGAAAAGCGCCGGCGGCACACCGTGATTGGATCGCCCGACCGGCAGCCCGCGCGCACTGAAGACACACGGCTGGCAACGGGCCGTTTTTGTCCGTTGAGCCAGGCCCGACGTTCCCAATGCGTGAGCGCCGCGTTGCTCAGATGCATGATGCTTACGGGACGAGGATTGGAACGGTACTCGTTCGATCAATCTGGCCGGAAGGGTCTCGACTAACCGCCGGTCGCTACTGGAGACGCCGCGCGCAGCGGCGCGCGTGACGTGCCTCGGCTCAGCCTGACGGTGGCGCCAAGATTTACCGTTTGGCTTCTTATTAAACGACGGTCGCCATCGCGGCGGACCGCACCACGTTGCATCACAAACCGGAACCATCGCGCAACCCTTAGGGAGTATCGCCATGACAGCAGCAACACGAATTGAGCAGGATGCATTTGGCCCTGTCGAAATTCCATCGGACCGGTATTGGGGAGCACAGACTCAACGGGCACTTGGCATATTCGAAATAGGCGAAGAGAGTTTTCCGGCGGTGTTAGTGCGTACGTTCGGATTACAAAAATTCGCTGCGGCACGCGCCAACGTGCAGTCCGGCGTGCTCGCCCCGGTGCTTGCCTCGGCGATCGAGACGGCCGCTCGTGAACTGCACGAAGGGCTATGGGACGACCATTTCCCGCTCACGATATGGCAGACAGGGTCGGGTACGCAAACCAATATGAACGCGAACGAAGTCATTGCGAACCGGGCGAACGAGCTGCTCGGACAGCCGCTTGGGACCAAGACGCCTGTCCATCCCAACGACCACGTCAATGCGTCGCAATCGTCGAACGACAGCTTCCCGACTGTGATGCACGTAGCGGCGGCGATCGAGATGACGAGACGTTTGCAACCCGCGCTAGATGAGCTGCGTTCGGCGCTCGCCGAGCGTAGCCACGCCTTCGCCGGAGTAGTAAAAATCGCCCGTACACACCTGATGGACGCGGTTCCGATGACCATGGGTCAAACGTTCGCAACGTTCGAGTACCAGGTCTCCAATGCTGTTGTGCGCCTCGACGGTGCGTTGCCGCGACTCTTGATTCTCCATCAGGGTGGAACGGCAGCCGGCACGGGATTGAACGCGCCTCGGGGTTTTGACAACGTCTTTTGCGCCGCGCTCGCAGAGGCAACCGGCCTGGCGTTTGCTCCAAGCCCGCATAAATTCGAAGGGATGGCGGCACACGATGCTCTGGTAGAGGTCTCGGGTGCGTTGAACACAATCGCCACCTCGCTGCTGAAGATCGCAAACGACGTACGATTTCTTGGTTCCGGTCCCCGTTGCGGGCTTGGCGAATTGCTAATCCCCGACGACGGGCTGACCTCGTCGATCATGCCCGGCAAGTGTAATCCTACGATTGCGGAGGTTCTTGTGCAGGCGTGTTTCCAGGTAATCGGCAATCACCAAACGATCACGCTCGCGGGCGCATCCGGTAACTTCGAGCTGAATGTTGCAAAACCGGTGTTGATCTACAATCTGCTGCAGTCGCTGCGTGTTCTCGCCGACTCCGCCCGCGTATTTTCACGGCGACTGATTTGCGGAATTGAAGTTGACCGTGAGCGTCTTGCCACAAATGTGGACCAAGCACTGCTCGCAGTGACGGCCCTAAATCCAATACTCGGATATGACCGAGTTGCGCAGATCACGGCGACAGCTTTGCGGGACCGGGTTACACCGCGTGCGGCAGCAATCGCGCTCGGTTTCTTTAACGGCGACGAGTACGATCGGCTGGTTGACCCAACTGTGCTCGCTCGGGGCAACGCTTCACGCTGATAGTGATCAAAACTGGCAGAGGCGGATGACCAGCCGAACACGCCGTACATGTCGATGGTTCACCGTTACAAGGGATGTTGCGGTCCCAGCCGACGAGCTTCGTCGAATCAAAGAGGCCGAAAGTCGGCTTCGGTAGCGGGGTAAAGATGCCGGCATGGGAAGGTTGGGGAGGACGTCGCTTCCGTCGTCGGAATCGGCACAGCCTGATTGCAACGGTCAAAGAGGTGACTGCTGTGCCTCGAAAGTTGCCGTTCACTTCGCGTTGCGTTGAGCGGCGGAAGTGGGTCCAGCTTGTGTGAAAACGCGGGCTGATCGGCTACACTGAAGTAACGCATTTATGTCGGGCGGGCACATGAAGCGATTCGTTGAAGGCGAAGACCGTAAGCAAGCTATCTTGCTGCCCGAGTATCTTGAGGACTATGTGTCCGACGACAATCCAGTGCGCATAGTCGACGTCTTTGTCGATGAGCTTGATCTTCATGATCTCGGCTTTGACGGAACCGCTCCGGCAACGACGGGACGCCCCTCATATCATCCATCTGTACTGCTAAAGATTTCTATCTACGGCTACCTGAACCGCATTCAGTCGAGTCGGCGTCTGGAGCGTGAGACTCAACGCAACATTGAACTCATGTGGCTGACAGGCCGCCTTTCACCGGATTTCAAGACCATTGCCGACTTTCGCCGTGACAACGGCAAAGCGATCCGCAATGTATGCCGGCAATTCATCGTGTTGTGCCGTAACCTAGACCTGTTCTCACAGTCGATTGTGGCCATTGACGGCAGCAAGTTCAAAGCCGTGAACAATCGTGATCGCAACTTCACGAGTGGTAAGGTCCGGGCACGCATGCAGCAGATTGATGAGAGCATCGCGCGTTACCTTGCGGCGATCGAGACAGCGGACCGGACGCAATCCGATGTCGCCGAGTCGAAGACGAGCCGCATCAGCGACAAGATCAAGAAGCTCAGGCAGCAGATGCAGGACCTCAAGGCTATGGAGCAGCGGCTGCGCGAATCACCAGATGGACAGGTCTCGCTGACTGATCCAGACGCGCGCTCCATGGCCACCAGCGGTCGGGGAACAGGGATGGTTGGCTACAACGTTCAGACAGCCGTTGATGCCACGTCGCATCTGATCGCACACGAGATCACCAATGTTGGCAATGATTGTAACCAGCTGACGAACATGGCCGGACAGGCGCGAGCGGCTACCGGCATCGAAAATCTGACCGTTGTTGCTGACCGAGGTTACTTCAAGGGCGAGGAAATCCTGCGATGCGATGAGGCGGGTATTACGGCCTTCGTTCCCAAACCACTGACGTCGGGCAGTAAAGCAGACGGGTACTTCGGCAAACAGGACTTTGTCTACGTTGCCGAAGATGATGAGTACCGTTGCCCAGCGCAACAGCGGCTCACCTGGCGTTTCACAAACATCGAGCACGGTATGACGCTGCATTGCTACTCGAGTTCGGCTTGTGCTACCTGCTCAATCAGAAAGCAATGCACATCCGGGAAGCAGGCCCGCCGGGTAAAGCGCTGGGAGCATGAGGGAGTAGTCGAAGCAATGCAACAGCGACTCCACCAGAAGCCGGAAATGATGCGCATACGCCGTCAGACCGTGGAGCATCCGTTTGGTACGCTCAAGTTCTGGATGGGCGCGACACACTTCCTGATGAAGACACGCGAGCATGTCAGCACCGAGATGAGTTTGCATGTGCTCGCATACAACCTCAAGCGCGTCATGGTGATCTTAGGCACTGCGGCGTTAATGCAAAAGATGAGGGAGGGGCCTTACATCAAACCGGCTGCGCCGCGGCGAACCGGAGAGCTTCTGGGCTTGTCGACGAATCTTCGCATTCTGACCGGCCTGAAGGTCCTCCAACCATGCAGCGGGCTAAAACGGCTGCCAATGGCCGTGATCGAAGGCGCGAAGTCGTCGAACCACATCGGTTCGTGTTTTTACACAGCCTGGGTCGCGTGCTGCCGATCGCCGGAAGGCCCCGGGCGGTCATCATCGGGCATTCATCCACGTCGCGCGGACATTTTGACGTCGGCTTCACGGTGACCGCGGCCCTTCGTCGAACGATGCCACCTGGCGGGTTGTCGGCCTTTTATGGGTAAATCGCTTTCGATTCTATGGGATGCACGCGAGCGCACCGTTGACCCGCGAACATTGAATCAAGCTTTCCAGCAGCCAAAGGAGGGGCCTCCATTCAAGGCGGCGCCGGTCAAATGCAGTGCTAAGCCAATTCGAACCGGAGCGGACAAGAGCCACATCAACCGAGCCCCTGCCGAGAACCGCCTCAACAACGGGACTCGTTCGCACAAGATGAAGCCTTCCCGGTTATTCCGGAATTGGCATCGTCGTGCTGAGGAGACTCTCCAGTGCTTTCATCGTAATCGGCTTGACGATGCAGTCATCAAAATCTGACATGCAACTGCTTCCCTTCAACTCAGCATGCCCTGTCAGCGCGACGATACGAATTCTTTGGGTGTGCATATTGCTCCGAAGCTCACGGCACACATCACGGCCATCAGTATCAGGCAGACTGATATCCATCAGAATGAGGTCGAATGTTTCTTCAGAACAACGTTTCAGAGCGCTGGCGCCGTCGTGCGCTGCGCACGCATAGTGCCCCGCACTCTCTGCGATGTCGACGAGCATCTCCGTACAGGCTATATGGTCGTCAACGAATAAAATATTCATGTTCCTGCTTTTCGCCGTAGGCGATCTGGAAAGCGCGGAGCATGCCGCAGCGAAGGGGACACCGACTGTCAACGCCGGAACGCACCTCCGAATCGGGAAAACCGAGCTTCGATTGCGAGAAAACGACTCGTTGCAACGGTGATATGAGCCGACGACCACCCTCTCGACGCCACATTCGCCGGTCCATTGAAGCCTTCTTCCGTTGCTTGGAAAACAGGGGCGACGGTAGGTCCGGCTTATACGAGACGGGGGTTTAAATCGTTGTATCTACCCAGATGCGGCCCCAACGAGTCGCGTAGGTCACAGCCTGCTCATGGTCGAAAAAATAGTCGAGCGCGGGAAAAGATTGCGGCGCAAGGCCTGGCTTTTGAACGACAAGGTCCGCCGCGAGCAGACCGCCATGTAACGGGCATGAGCTTGCCGTAAGCAGAAAACCGCGGTGAGCGGTTGTAGATGGTGCTGTCATCAATAACTCTCTCAGATAGCCGTCTTCGTCTTTGCGAAGGTGTTTGCAATGTTGCCGTCGATTATCGCAGTGACTTGTTCCGTCGACGAGGCACGTCCTCACTTAACACTCAAAGGCAGTCGCATTCTAGAGGAATGACTCTAATTCCGGCACTCGGATTAACGCTGAATTATCGGAGGAATCAAGGGTGAAGCAGTTCAAAGGTCGCCGACTGACGGGTGGGTTAACCCTGTATATCCGTGAGAGTTGTTTGCGGTATCTTGTTACCTGGTTTAGCGTTTTTAATAAACATACGACTAAATCAGCTATCGTGCCATTAACCGGCTGCAAGGTTGGTAATGGGCGTGTAGAAATGAATTAGCTGAGAGAAAACGATGAAAGCTGGCATCGCGAAAGGGACTAGTGTCAGTCCTTACACTCCCCAAAATGTTGACCTTGCCATCACACATCTAGAGCGAATCCTACGCTCACACGGTTCGGATTCGATCTTCGCTCGCACTTACTGGCGCGGTCGAATTCTTCAGGTATATGCGACGCTGGGATTGGTGCAAAAACAAGAGGAACGGCTACGTCGCTTGCTTGACCGTCTAGCGACCGGCCCCAATGATCTCAACCTCGGACGAGGTAACCATGAAAATTCTAGCTTCGGATAACTAACAATTGTAAGGCCAGGGGCACCCCGGAACACCTCGTTGTATTAGGCAGGTCGGACGCGCCGACTTCTTAGAAAAATCAAATACTCCACTCGGCGATACTTGAATTTCCGGCGCGCTTGCGTAGACACTGGATTTGTCGTCAGGACATTGCGCGATGACACCGCACTTATTACAACAAGACTCTCTCCTTACTATTTGGCGCACGTTGTCGGTCCGGCGCGAGTTCAGTAGCGTCGCATTTGAACTCAGTCCGGCCGGCGAAATGTTGGTTCGAGATGAAGACCCCTGGCATCAGATAGTTAAGACTGACGTGTTTTGCCAGCTCGCTACCCAACTGGGTCCTCGCGTAGCGCTACGCCTCCCTATCGTCACCCGGACTTTTGGCGTCCGAGTTCCCGATGTGGTGTGGATGCCGGAAGAGAAGTGGCCCGACGATGATGCAGAGGAAGCGACTAATCCCTTAGCGTTCGCGCCGGACCTGTGCGTGGAAGTTCTGTTCGGCAATGCCGTGTGCGCAACCAATCTCGACAGCAGGACGCACGCCTATCTTTGCAGCGGAGCGGAGGAGGTCATCGTGGTGGGTGCAGACCGGACCGTAGAGTTTCGTGGCCATGAAGGCGTGCGCAGCCGCTCGGTGTTCAATGTAACGCTTGACCTTGATACTTGCCTTCCTCCGTACGGTCGAACCGTAACGGAGTTCGCCGCTGCCTCGCTACGCTAGGGCGTCTCGGGAAGGCCCGTCGGCCGAGCTGCCGCATCCGTCGTCTGCCTTGTGACCCGCCGAGGATGTCAGCGCTCTTCTGGCGACCAACTTCGGAGGCCGACCCCCCCTTCCGAGGGGGCACGTAATGCGGGTACATCGCGGCGGGCGAGTCGGGTATGCTGAGTACAAGGTCGTCGCTGCAAGCTGCGCGCCGTCGTCTCCGATACCGATGTTGGGAGCAAGACCATGTATCTCGGCATACTCGTCTCACAAGCTCGGCAGAACCAGGAAATTGAAACTTGGCGTCGCGACATGATGTCGCTATGCGCAAAAAACCGCGCACCATCTCTCGCCGCGCTCGGGCGTGCGATGAGAGCTTGTTTTTTCATCCAGCCCGGCGTTAGCAACTTGAGACGGTCGGCGCTCCCGCGTTAAGGCCAAACAACTAGCGAGTGAGAGTGAGAGTGAGAGTGAGAGTGAGCGCTGCTGCAGACGCGGCGCGGGTTATCGCGCGGGATGACGGCTATAAGCAGAGGCCCGACGGTGCGCCGCTCAAATGTATTCGAGCCCTACGCTAGGGCATCTGTGTGCCTCAGAGCTTCTCGGGCGCGCGCGGTGTTCCTCTTTCGCGATTAGTCCCCAAACGGGTTGCCGGTGTCTTTCACTTCGGTATTAAGGTTGTATTCCGCACGCACGGCCTTGAGCACTCCCTCGACGTCGCGCTCGAAGCCGACCGCATTGCCGAAGTAAGTCATGTTCCAGTTGCAGCCGGTCGTGTCAGGCTCCTGTAGGTGCGGCCGCGGCACCCGAATCTTCACGCCATCCTCGACGATTTCCTGCAGTCGATGGATTCGCCGGTTGACCTCCTGCTGTAGTTGCGAGGCATTGAGCATTTTTCGTCGCATTGAAGTCTCCTTCCTGTTGCTCAAGCCAGTCTAGCGCAAGTGGCGTGGTGCGGCCCGCAACCCGACGCTAATGCAAAGCGCCTGAACCATAAGCCACAGTCCTGCGTCAGTTCGTGCGGATTTGCGAGACGCAACTGCTCCTAGGTCGCCAAGACGCGCTCGAATAAATGCACAATGGTGCGTGCGCGTGCATCCGGCCACCTGAAGGGGATGTAGTCTTTTCAAGGTAACCAGCTCGACCCAGCACGCCAATCGTCGAACAAGGCACCGGACACGCTTGCGTCGTTCCGGCCTTGGCTCGCATCTTCAAAAGCACGATAGGTCATTGCAGCTATGGACATTCGAATCTCCCCCGACGCCGTCGTTTCCGGCGACCGAAATTTGGTCGTCTTCGATGCTCATTTCTGTGAGCGTTCCGTTCGATGCTCCATCGCACGTGAGGTGTTGGAGTTGTACTTCTGGGTGCCTGCAGGAGCAAGCGATGCGCACTTGCTCAAGGCGTACGCTCACGGCCGCAATCGGATTGAGGCGATAGTGAGCCGAAAACTCCTCGCAACACCGGGCGAAACGATTGGGCTAAGCGTGGCGGATTTCGCGCGGTGAATTGCGCGCGAGTGCGAGCTCAAGTTGTTTGAACTAATGCCCGTTGCATTCCTCCTATCTGTCATACACCGATGGAGGGGCTAGTGATGCAGCTTAAGTTAGGAACCCGAGTCAAGCTAACCGACGAAAGAATTCAGCAGCTTGATAGCCGCTCCGCAAAGCGGTATCGCGAGCGCGTGGGCACGGTCGTCGGTTACCGGCCCGGCGCGAAGGGTCCGCTTGTCGAATTTGACGCGGACGAAGAACGGCGCTCCGAGATACTGCAGGATGTCGCGCCAACATACTTTACCGTGTTGCCGGCCTAACTGCGTCAAAGATTGCCCGCGGATGCCGAGGATGGTCCCGTGCCTGCAAAGGCAATCGACCGGGCGCAAGAACACCGCAGTCGGCCAAGCGTTTGCGCAAGTCGCGACCGGGACTAGTAGAACATCCCCAAAATAGATTTAATAATTACTTGGCCGTAAATAAGGCTCCAGAAGCGTGACGACGACCTGAGCCATCTCATCGAGCGGGCCTGAGCCCGGCAGAGGCTCCCATCGCCCACTATGACTGCGAAAAGCCGCACCGTAGAGATTGCGACCGAGATCGGTCAGACGAGCCACAACAATCGGATCCTGATCGTCCAGACGTTTGATCAGCAGGTGAGCTCCGTAGGCTTGCGTAACGATCTGATCATGGCCTAGCAGGGCGCGCAGTTGGCGCTGCAGTTCGCTTGCATGATGTTTCGCGGATAAGGTAGGCATGGCAAGTTCCAGTTCAGGATGCGCCAGTTTGCAACGGATAGCCCCGGAAGGTCCATTTGAA
>Ga0153932_1000189_pt1 | contig 24597 bp, 30 predicted proteins | sample TSNJ016MetaG_FD_102273 | JGI IMG/M metagenome (GOLD analysis project Ga0153932, IMG submission 102273) | Attine ant fungus gardens microbial communities from New Jersey, USA - TSNJ016 MetaG | ecosystem: Host-associated > Fungi > Mycelium > Unclassified | place: USA: New Jersey, Wharton State...
CACGCCGTTCTGCAGGTTTGCAAAGATCTTCGATGTATCGAAGTCCGGGCTCAGCGAGAACGCCCGCGCGAAACGCGGTTCACGAATCTCCGCGTGTTGCAGCCGCAAACCAGCGGGTGTCGGCACGACCGCTTCAGCTTCGATATAAAGATTGCCGTCCCGTGAGGGCTCTCGATGGCGCCGTTCTCGTGGGCGATGCCGCCGTTGTTGCGTGTAGGCTGCATACCGTAATGAGCACACAGCGCTTCATAACGCGTGGTTAGATCGTCGCGCGCCTCACGATCGAGGTTGCGAAACGCTGCCGAGAGACTGTCGCTGCGATGTTCGTGCGGCGCGCCACCCAGAGCCCATAAGCGTTCTACAGCCCTTCGGCAAGCGCGACGTAGCTCTCGCCACCGAGAATAACGTGAGCGTGCTCGAAGCCCGAGCATGCCAGGCGAAAGTGATACAGGCGATGGTCCAGCGCAACCCCCGCCACGGTGACGCGCAAGGCTTGCATCTCGGTAAAGTCCGAGAGCCCGAGGCGACCGGGTTCGTGTACCTGACGGAACACGACCTCGCGCTCTTCGCCATGGAGTGCCCGCCAAACGCGGATGCGTCGCTCAAGCGTGCGGCGCACACCGGGCGACAAATGCGGATGGTGCCGAAGCATCTCTTCCAGTACCGCCACCGGCCGAATGCCTGGAGCGGACTGCAGCAGCGGAACTACCTCAGCGTCAAATATCTCGGCCAGCGGATCTTCGCGTCGGCGCTCGCGCGGCGCCTTCTTCTGCGATGGTGGTTGTGGATTCTCTTCAATGCGGTAGGCCGTGGCGATGCTAAATCCGGCGCGCGCAGCCGCACTGGCCGGGCCGTCCTTCAGTCTGTGCTTCATGTAAAGCCTCATCTGGTGGTCGTTGACGTGTCGTCCGGGCACCGCAGCCTCCCTGGCATGGAAGGCTCGTTGATACCCGATCCACCGCGACCACCGACAAAGCTCTCCACTGGCGAGAACCTCTCCGGCGCGGCGTGGGGGCAGCGGTTCCGGGCTACGCCCGTTCCCACTGCCCCCACGCTACCTCTCTCATCCTGATTGACGCGCTGTTCTCATCTTGAATGCCGCGCTGCGTGCTTTCGCGCAGCCATCCAGAGATTGCCCCCCGGCAGCTCAATCTGGAGTTGCAACACGCGCACAGGCTGCCGCTCGAATTCTAGACATGTCGGCGCGATGAAACTGATGCGCGCGGACTTGAGGGGACGAGCGTGGGGCGACGATATCTCCGGCACCGTCTCGGCTGACGAGCGCGAACATCTGGATCTGAGGAAGATTGACTCTTTAACTGCAACAGCGAATTTCAGCTTCACGACTCGCTACGCCGCAAACAAAAATTATGGACTGACTCGCAGGCCCTTACGCGCCCGGCCGCTTCACCTTCGCATGCCCGTACGCTCCTGTGAGGTGCCCTCCGATAAAGGATTCATTTCGCGCCGTACGTTGCGTCAGAGCACCACAGAGGGGCTTGTAACTTTAAGACCGACGTTTCGTATTCAACGGGCACCGCAATGACGGCCTCCGCTTCAGAATGCGCGCGCACACTGCCCGCCCCCTCTTTTTACTCAAGAGCAACCGCCGACCTTGCCCGCCATTTCACGCCGCGCCCAGACCACGGCGAAACCAGTCCTCGCGGCTCCGGCCAGCTCAACGGGTTTCGGCGGGCTGGTAACGGCCCGCGAGTTCGGCATCAATCGCGTGCGCACCAATCTCGCTGTGAGGTTCCGGTTCATCAAGGCCGCACCTCAGTAGGCGCCCCTAGTTCGGAGAATCTCAACAAGAATTCAGCGAAAGCGCACGTTCCGTCCCCAATCTGCTCGATTTACACGATGACAAAGACGGCCATCGCGATTTCGCCAGGGCCTCGCTCAGCGGTTGATCCGACGTGGCATCCTCACCCATGTGGTGACCCCGGCCGCTTTTGCACGGCGCTGCAAGTAAGCGTCAGTTGACGATACACGAGGCTGTGCTGAGGGCGGCTCCGTTCACCGGACGGTCAAGGCCTTCTGCGAGCGCGACCGATTCGGGCCGACATGCGGTCAACGTAAAGCAAACTCTGCGATACCTGCTAGCGCAGACACTATCACCACGGCGAGCGGAGGCGCCTTCCAACGCGTCAGAAGTAAAAAGCAGATTGCGACAACTGCAAAATCGACGTTTGAAAGGACCGCGCTGGTCCAAACGGGTGAATAGAGCGCTGTGGCCAGCAATCCGACGACGGCCGCGTTCACGCCGCTCAGCATCGCCGCCGTGGTGGGGCGCGAGCGCAGCGATTGCCAGTGAGGCAGCGCGGCGATCACCAGCAACAGACCTGGCAAAAAGATACCGACGGTAGCCAGCGCGGCACCGGCCCAGTGATGGGGAGGCTCCGCCATCATCCAGCCAAGAAACGCAGCGAAAGTGAACAGCGGTCCGGGCGCGGCTTGCGCGGCGCCGTAGCCAGCCAAAAAGTCACTCGATGGGATCCATCCCGTCGTAACTGTGCGCTGTTGCAGCAACGGCAGTACGACATGTCCACCCCCGAACACGAGTGCCCCGGAACGATAGAACGCGTCGAACACCCGGACGCCACGCATGTCATGCAAAGTAAGAAGGACAGGAAGACCAAACAACAGAAAGCAGAAGACTGCGAGCGCACTCCACCCAGCCACTCGTGATACGCGCAACGCGCCAACCGCAGCGTGCGGCTCGTGGTTTCTCGGCGCGCACTGTGTCCGGCAAAAGCCGATGCCGAGTAAAGCCCCGAGCAAAATGACAAGCAATTGCGCATAAACCGTCGTCAGGACCGCAAGCACCGCGACCGCAATGAGCGCGATGGCCGCCCGCTGGCGATCCGGGCACAGGCGCCTCGCCATGTCCCAGACGGCCTGTGCAACAACCGTAACGGCCACCAGCTTGAGACCGTGGATCAAGCCTTGGCCCATAACGCGGCCAAGGTCAGGCGCGAGCGCGGCAAAGCCGATTAGCAAAATTACAGACGGCAACGTGAAGCCGCACCACGCGGCCAACCCGCCGAGCCAGCCTGCGCGCATGAGGCCGATGGAAAATCCCACCTGACTGCTGGCGGGGCCCGGCAGGAATTGACACAGCGCCACCAAGTCAGTGTAGGCCTCGTCATCGAGCCAGCGACGGCGCTCGACGAACTCCCGGCGAAAGTATCCGAGATGGGCGATCGGCCCCCCGAATGACGTCAGGCCCAGTTTCAGGAAAGCTTTAAGCACATCGAGCGCGTCTCCTGAGCGAGGGGAGCGCGGCGAAGAAGCCGGCGGAAGGTCCATAGGTCGCAAAAAGCCAAAATTGTTGGACGTTGCATGCGGGCGCACGTCACCGGTTACGCGAGTCTACCCGAAGTAATCTCTCACTCCGTTGCAGCCCTGCCCCGTAGTCGTTCGCCTCCACGCGATGGCTACAAGCTCGCAACACGTCTGCGCCACAAGGGCCAAAAGATTCCCGCGCTCATTGCGATCACGGGCTATGGCCAGGCTGAGGACCGCTTTCGGGCTCAGGCCGCCGGCTTCGACTACCACTTCGTCAAGCCAGTTAATCTCGAAGACCTGCTGAACTTGTTTTCAACGCTAGGACAACCAGATTAAGGTTTCGATAATCCGATAGCCGTTACGGCTGACGCGTGAAGCCGGACAACCGGCCGTCTATCAGCTTGAGGAAGATGAGACCGATCGGCGTCGTGCCACGCTCGTTGCGATCCTACCGGATACTGCTGCGACGCTAACAGATGCGATCCTCCATCTCCACCGTTGGCTCATTGGATAGGTGGGCACAAAATCTCAATGTAGCAGTCAAGTTCCCACCAGCGCCGGTGCGGGCGTTGGTTATTCGTTCTCGGCGGGGGTGTGCGAACTTACGGCCGCCGATAGCTCTGAAGTGGTACTTCGCAAAGCCGACAGCGCACTATATGCGGCGAAGGGTGCCGGTAGCAATTGTGTTCATTGTCGGTGAACTGCTAAAGCTCGTCGTTGCGTGACAGGCTGTGGGATGCGCGCTAAGCTCTGAAGATGGCCCCCTGGCTTTGGCCGCTTCTACCGTAGTCCGGCATGGTCGAACGCTCGCGCCGAGTGTTACGGCCGCGCAGAATCAGTACTCTATTCGGATGTGAGCCCCAATGCGGCTCAATACGTCAGACGAAGAACGTTAGCTGTCTGGGTGCAGTCCGTTGTAACTGAAATTAGCCTCCACGCTCCGCCTCATTAACCAGAAGATTTGGCCAGTGGAACTTTACGCACGGACTGTTTAGCGACACCGCGTAAACACCGGTATTGTGAACAGACTGTCTCCAGCAGAATCGACACTCGCGCGAATCCACACTAGATGGCATGTCACATGTAGGTAACCTCCTCCTGTAAAACTGATCCATCTGGGTTCGAACATATAAAACACCTTCGCGACGACGACGGGCAAAAATCTGAGAGACACGTCACATGGAAACTATTGCTTCGACATTGCATCAAGGGTACCGACTTATAGCCAGCGCATGCCCCGCGCACGGCGATCTCCACACCGCCGACCTCGTCATCGAGAAGCCCGGCGGAGCGCTCACAACTTTCGTTGCATTGGACTATTTCTTCGATCGCGCTACCGCATTGGCCTACGCGACTCGCTGGGGACGCATTTGGGTCGACATGCGAAGACAGGAATCTCACCGGGCCTGAGCGCCCGGTATCAGTGTGCGAATGAACGGAGACCACCTGCGCGAAGTGCCAGTCATTGAACCTGAGCTGTATACGCAAACAAATCCAGCGCTGCGCTTTTTAGCACGAGACTCAAAAGACCACATTATTGGTTTGGTATATTGGCTGGGCGAGACAAAACCTTCGCGCGAACCTAGCTTCTACGACGCGATGCAGAAGTACAATCCGCTGATGCAGTTGCTTCTTCCGGACGAATCCCCGGGCGTCTTCGTGAACCGGAGCGCTGTTCACTGCGCGCAAGATTTGGGCGTTGTAAAGCGCCTCATCTTCAAAGATTGGTCATCGCTCATTGTCCGCTACGTCGGGCCATGTAGTGACCTTTACTTCAAGTAGACGGCATGCTTACTTAGCCGGCGCGGTACAAACAGCATCCAATGCTCTGCATCGTCATCGCAGCGAAGCGGCGTCCGTTTCGCTGTGCTATCGACGTGCTTCGCATGAACAACTGCGATATGGCGGTCTCAAACCGAAGCGCAACACGAGGTCTAATGTTTAGAGCCATGAGTTTGGCTGGCTGAGGCAAGTGTCGCAGCGAAAACTTCGAAATTGAGAATGGAACGCGTGAGTGCCTCTGGACCGCCTAGCTCCTGCTTCCGCCTCCATTCTGGAGGGACTTTCTCTGACTTGACAATTGCATTGATGGTTCTAGGGTAGTGAAGCCAAACTGGCGTTCTTAGCTAAGCTCAATATCCGCGAGTCGAATATTGGTCGCGGCCTACGTACCAAAACAACAAAAACCTCGACGGCAAATGGAATCGAATTCGGACAAGCTTGTTGCAAGGTCATCCAACAATCAAATCCGTAGCTGATTTTTGCCTCGAGTCACCGTTGAGATGCCTAGGTAGGACCCCGTCATGAATGACGGGGGGGCAGTCCACCGGTACTATTTTTTCTCGGATGTCTCTTCCGATTCTGGCGCATCTCCTCGTTTCGAGACGTTCTCGGCCACGCTAGGGGCGGTGGCAGCATCGACAATTATTTTTTCAAACGACGCTCGCGCTTCTTCCCAATATTTATCCGCTTGGCCTGGCGGACTGCCATCCTTTTCCCAAAGCTCGTATGCCTGCTTGCGAATTTGTTCTTCCGTTGCATCGTTTTCCATCACATGGTTCCCCTTTCGATGGTTGAGAGCATTCAGCGGTATCTTCGCATGCGGCGTGAATGAGGGATACTGAATAATTCGTCTTCGTTTGCCGCTTCCCGGTGTGCTGGCCTTCCGCTTTGACAAACGCTGCCGCAGTTTCGGCACGCCAATGACTATTCACGATGCAGCCATTTGTTACGGTAAGCGTTACGATAATGAAATATCAATTCCCCTAATCATCATTGCTCCGCGTATTCTGGTGAAATCTGCATGGAGGGTCGGTAACGTTCGTCGCGGCTTAGGGTCAAGGACGATGTGGCGCAGAGAAAGCAGTTCCATCGTGTATCGTCGGGCCGCGATTGCGAATGCGTTTCCGGGCGAGTGCGGTGAATCAGGATGGCTTAACCAACGGTGCCATCTCTGCGTAGATCTGCAACTCACGCGTGCCACGGTAGGCAAGTGACGTATCCGATTCCCTGATAGAGCGCATGACGCGCTCTATAACGAAGTGCGTCCGGACAAGCCACACGCGATTGACGATGAGCGGCTGGCCGAGCTGATTCACAAGACCTTGCATATCAAGCCTGCGAATGGTTCCACACACTTGAGCGTGCACACGATCGCCGATCGTCTCATGATGCAACGGAAGCTTCGAAGACCTCACGATGCGGTCAAACGGCCCGCATTGAAACGACCCGAGCGGGTGGAAAGTTCAACCATGCAATCTCGCTGCAGTGTTCCGCAAAGCGGTCCGACAGATGGCGCAGTGGGCCGCGTAGCGCGTAGGTGAACTGCACTAGAGTTGTGCCAGTTAACAAAAGCCTGCGCCAATGCGCCACGATGGCCTCGGAATCCTTGAACGGTAAAGAGCGCAATGGCACGCCGGAAACCAGTGGTCGATGGACTGTTCGTCGGGAATCGTCAATGCAAGCAGTGCTGCGTCTCCGAGCAGCACGTTGAGGTTCGGGAAGCGCCGACATAAATGAGCAAAGAGCAAGGGCGCCCTTTCGACGATCAGCAGGCGATGAGCAGCAGTACCCCTATCAAGCAGCGCTTGCGTCACAACACCGGTACCGGCACCCACTTCGACAATCAGCCCTTCGCCGCCAAGCGGTACAGCATCGGTCATCTTCTTGGCAAGGGGGCGCGAGCTTGCACAAGGAGCCCCCGCGGCAGCCGCATTGACAAGCAGCTCACGCATGAACAGCAATGGTCCTAGACTGTATGCGTCTTTCAAAACATTTATTTTGTGCCGTCGCATCGCGGCCAGGAGTAAATTCACGCGTTATTCTTCGGTTCGTTTTGAACTGCACAATTGCAGGGGTCTGCTGCGTTCTCGTGGGTACTCGCCGCCTGCGGCGACCGTGCAAAAACACACTCATAGGGCGTCGCGACGACCCCCAATTCTGTTCGGTATCGCGCGAGAATTCCGTCGAGCGACGTGCGTCGAACATATTGGGCAGGAGAATGCCAGCATTGCCATCAGTCCCGTCTGGGATTTTTCCGATTGGTAGAAGGCAACGCGGCCTCGCTTGCTCTACCTTGGGTACACAACATGGCCGTCCTGTCAGGCGTAGGGTACAACGCGGCAGTCCGGGCGATCGTCGACCGTTGCGGATGGGCGGCCGCTCCTGCTGCGTGCCGTTTAGCTCGATGTGGTGGCGCAGGTGGCGCAATTGGCATTTCCCGCCAGATGTACGCTGGCGCACAAGTCGGCGAAAGAGGCTATCAGCGACGGCGTGTTGGCGTGTCCAACGTTCACGATTGACAGGCAGCACGGCCACGACCGGACCTTCACGGCGTGCGAGGCTTCGCTCGGCCATCGGCCATCGGCCGTCGACGCCGGCCTCGCTTCTGCGCCGGGTTATGTGGCGCCATCGGCCTCGGACAGCTGCATTCGCAGCGGGTCACATCCCCTCGAGTTTGAAATGCTTCCTGACCTCTTGGGATGCGGCGTTTTGTCGTGCAGTGGCTATAACGCTTTGATGTTGGCCGCTTGCTTGCCCTTGGCGCCAGCTTTCACGTCAAAGCTGACCTTCTGGTTTTCCTGCAGCGACTTGAAACCCTCTCCCCGAATTTCCGAGAAGTGCGCGAACAGATCCTCGCCGCCCTCGTCCGGCGTAATGAAACCAAAGCCTTTCGCATCGTTGAACCACTTGACTGTGCCAGTTGCCATTGTGAATTCCTGAAGTTAAACAACGCGCAAGCGCGATCCGCACAGCGTGCCACGCGGGATGTTGGCAAGTCTGACTGTCTGCACCAATCGGTGACAGATGGCAGGCTGGCGACAATTAAAACAAACATTCAAACAAGCCGACTAGGGTGTTTACCCTTTCTTAGGCCCGCGTGACAAGGCTCTTGGACAATCAAAAAATTGAATTCAAACGCTTGTCACAATTGCGGGCAGCAGAATGGAGTTAAAACCTCAGACAAAATAGGTCACAACATGATGTAACAAAAAGGGTTGATGCATCGTACAGCACCGCATTACCATGGACCCTTCTGAGAGATGTAATAAGCAACGCGTGTAAAGCGCCGCCGCAGTATGGGCCGACCGCCGATGACACGGCACCGACATGCGAGCTTTGCTGCAGCTAAAATCTAACGACAAGGACGAGAGAATGCTTAGTCCTCACGAATTCGCTACCCTAATGTTGGTCAAGAACTCCTCCTATCAATTCGACCTGAGCCGTGAGGATCTTGATGCGCTGCTGATGCATCAACTCATCGCGCTGGACAAAGACCCGCCAGGCCAGTTGCGCCCTTACGTCACTCGCCACGGCGAGGCGGTCCTTTGCGCAGTGGCACGGGCTCGCTGAGAACTCACCCTCCCCAAGTAACAGCGCCCGCCCTGCCGCACGACCAGGCTGCGGGATTCACACCTGAGCGTTCCCATCGATACCTCCGACTGGCGGTTTAAAGTCATTTATATGATTAGTAATACCGATAAATGATCGGAATCGGAACGTTGGTGTATCGGTTCTGAGCAGGGGATTCAGCGGTCATCAATCAACCCGGTCCATCGCGTGCAGGTTTGCGTCCGATTCCTCGGACACGCGACGGATCATCTTCAGGAGCTTCATTATGAGTTTGTTGTCACCCGAGCAAATTGCTGTCGCGCAAAAAGCCAATCTGGAGACGTCGCTGGGTCTGGCCAACACTGCGCTCGAAGGTTTTCAAAAGCTGGTCGGACTGAACGTGCAAGCGGTCAAATCGATGCTCTTCGAAAGCCAGGATGCGGTGCGCGGCGCGCTGTCGGTCAACGATCCGCAGGCGCTGGCCGCGTTGCAGGGCCGCCTGATGCAGCTGACTGCCGAGAAGGTGCAGTCTTACAGCCGTCAGGTGCTCGCGATTGTGGCGGCTACTCAAACCGAGCTCGCAAAGGTCGCCGAGTCGCAATACGAAGCGCATAACCGCCGGGTGCAAACGCTGGTCGACAGCGTCGCGCAGAACGCACCGGCTGGGTCGGAGGCCACCATTGCGGCGCTGAAGTCGACGATCACGGCGACAAATGCGCAATATGAAACAGTCCAACGCACCACCCGACACGCGGTCGAAGTCACCGAAAGCAACTTCAATGCAACGGCTGCCGCGACGTCGAAAGCGGCCCAACAGGCCGTCGAGCAAGCGTCACGGGCCGCGAGGAAATCATGAGAGAGATGCGCGGCCCCGTCTGTATCGTCTCGAGCTGGCGGAGTGCACGGATGGCTCGCGCAGCCGGTCTACTCGGTCGCACGGCAGGAGCCGTTGCCCAACATCGTTGAGGACTAACCCTTAGGAGGAGATTGAGTGATGGCCAAGCAACTGGTCCTGGTGACAGGCGGCATGGGTGGACTGGGCGAAGCCATCAGCGTCAAGCTTTATGACGCGGGTTATACGGTCGTGGTCACCCATTCGCCGACCAACACGGGTGCCAAGATCTGGCTCGCGCGGATGGCTGCTGATGGTAGACAATTCCACGCCGATGCAGTGGACGTGGGCGACTACGATTCTTGCCAGCAAGGTGCGCAGCAAATTCAGAATGAGGTCGCCCCGATCGACATTCTGATCAACAACGCGGGCATTACCCGCGATGCGACCTTCAAGAAACTGGACAAGGTCGATTGGGACGCGGTGATCCGGACCAATCTCGATTCGGTGTTCAACATGACGAAGTCAGTGTGCGACGGTATGGTCGAGCGTGACTGGGGCCGCATCATCAATGTGTCGTCAATCGCCTCCAAGGGCGGCTTCGGCCAGACGAACTACGCGGCCGCCAAGGCCGGCATGCATGGCTTCACGAAGTCGCTGGCACTCGAAGTGGCGAAGAAAGGCGTGACGGTCAACGCGATCTCGCCCGGATTCATCGCGACCAAGATGGTGGCTGCGGTTCCACAGGCCGTGCTCGATACCAAGATCATTGCGCGGATCCCCGTCGGCCGGCTCGGGCAGTCCGAGGAGGTGCGGCGCTCGTCGCGTATTTATGCTCGCGGGAGGCCGCATTTGTGACCGGAGCGAACCTTGCGATTAACGGTGGTCGGTACCTACAGTAAACCAAAGGCGCAATCGAACACGAGAAGAGGAGTTCGTGATGAGCGAATCGTTGATGGGAATGGTTATCGGTTCATTCGTCCTCGCAGTGGCGGCGACATTGATCATCGGTCACTATCGCCGCGAACATCGGCGCGAGCGGCTACTCCGTCGGATGGACCATCATCACTATTGGGACGTGATGCGTCGCCGACCTTGACAGCGCCTCTACCCACGGACGCCGATTCGTCACGCGGGACAAACCGGTCCCGCAAGGAATCCCGCAGGATGATGAGCATGGCACGGGCGTCGCGCCCCACTGGTTTCTGTCCTGCGCGCGTACGCTGCCCCTATGAGCGCCTACAACCCACCGTTGACTCGGCACTAACGTCAATGACAAGTCGATATGAGCATCCGGCTCCCCCAGCAACGCCGAGCATCACCGTGTGGACTGCGACGGACCAACTGAGAGTCGTTTCCGTCTGGCAGGCGATTGGACGGTGCGCGGCGCAGGCACAGCGGACGACCGCGCACTGCAAAAGGAAGAACGGCCTGGAGGAAATGACCGTGGTATTTGAAACTATCTCTCCCGCTGAGCTGCGCGAGATCATATGTCGCCTGAACGCTCTGTCGTGCGCGAGCGCCGCGTCGCTCCACGTCGCAACGGGCGTTGCCCCGTCGGAGCGAGACCGATCGTGAACTGAGGGCCAGTCGCGCGCGCCTGTCGGTGAAGAACAAGAACCTTGAGAGGAGTAACGTATGAGCGTCGATGACTATCCACAACAAGAGCTTGTTCATATCGAGAGAATGATTGTCGAACTCGAACGACTAACAAAAAACGGCCGAGTCATAGCGGAACAAAACGCCGTCACCCGACCTGAATACTGGCGAAATCGCATTCATGGTTTGCTGAATTCCTCGGAGGCGACCGTTTTTACGACGAAGCATGCTGCTGTTTTATTGGAAAGGCTGACGAGCCTATCGGAGGTCTTAGACCGGCATGATCGGCCCGATCAGATCAAGTAGATCTGTCCAGACAGGGGGTGCCGTCAGGCGATCCCGTGCCGGTTGCCTTTGCAACGACGGCCCGTCCCGGTGCAGAAGCAAGTCGGAACCGTCCATCAAAACAGGGAGGTTTCACTTGGAAGCGCATACGCTGGAGCAGCGCATTCGGACACGCGCGGATGAACTTTGGAAGCAGGACGGCAGTCTCGAGGGCTGCGCTGACGAATACTGGAGGCAAGCTCGACAACTCGTTGAACTCGAGGTAGCGGAAGAGCTCGTAGCGACTTGGGACGGGCACGGCGCAAAACATAGCAAATCTGACGTTGGGAACGGGCAAAGGGATCCTCCTCCTAAGGGCTTGTCGCACACGATGTGAATGCGGATGTCGCGAAGCGGGAAGGATGAATCTGATATGTTGGATTGTTTAGATAACTAATGGGACATCCGTCAGACAACGACGGTCGGGCTGGTGTGCCATTCATCTCGCGGTGGATTGCCTATCAGCGCGTGCCCACATACCGGTGGCCGTCTCAATCGGCAACGCAGAAATCTCGCCCCGGGAATCGCGGTGTAGGTCTTCGGAAGCGGCTGGTATGGGGATTGATTCATTATGGTGGCGACAGGGGGCTGGGTTAAGCTGCCCAGTGTGCGAGCACATTGCCGAGATTTCACCCGAGGAGCACCGCGCATTATTTCGACAAATCATCCACAGCTTAGGCCGATCGGTTGCTCATTTATGAATCTCCACACGTAAAGAATTCACTTGATGCGCCGTCACTGGTGCGGCATTGTTGCCCCATGTACTGCGAACAAATGTCAGCACCCTTGCCATTTCTTCGCTCGTCAACTTGCTCGCGAACGCCGGCATTTTCTCGCGCGGCGGACCGCCCTTGGTGTCAGGGCTGCTACCGCCCTCCACCAGCAGGCGCATCAGCGAAGTCGCGTCCGGCGCAAGGACAGCCGGATTGCCCGCCAGCTTTGGGTATTTAGGGGGTTTTCCGGAACCGTCGGCTTGATGACATTTGGCACAGAAGGATAAGAAAATGCCAGCGCCCGGCCGCTGCACGGCACCCGTGCGCATGGCTTCAACACCCTGTTGAGCCCCTCGCGAGTTGGGTTCGTAGGCGCCGGATTGCTGGTGGGCCGGCAAGCTCTTGAGATAATGCCCAATCGCGTTCCGATCGTCGTCGCTCATGTACTGGGTGCTGTCCTCAACAACTTGCACCATGCTGCCAAAGGTCGCCAGACCTCCGCCATGACCGCCTTTAAGAAACGAAGCAATGTCTTGCGCCGAAACACGGCCGAGTCCTGATCCTTGATCGGCCGTCAGATTTGGCGCAAACCAATGGTCGTTCACACCACCAGTAAGATAGATCTTTGATGATTCCGTGTAAGCCCGTTCTTCATAGGCTGGCCCGCGTGGCGTGTGGCACGCACCGCAATGCCCAAGTGATTGCACCAGATAAGCGCCGCGATTCCACTGCGCATCGCGGCCATTGCTCGGTTGGTACACTCCGGTCGGCGCGAAGGCAAAATTCCAGAAAGCCAACACCCAGCGTTGATTGAATGGGAATGGCAATTTTGTAACGGCAGGTTGCGTATGAGCAGGCTCTACGCCGCGCATGAAATACGCGTAGAGCGCGCGCATGTCCTCATCGGTTATTTTCGAATACGAGGGGTATGGCATGGCCGGATATAAATGCTTTCCACCGCGCGCGACGCCCTCGCGTAACGTACGTGCGAAGTCTTCATAGCTATAGCTGCCAATGCCGTATTCCTTGTCCGGCGTAATGTTGCTACTTACTATCGTCCCGAAAGGCGACGCCAATCCCAAGCCGCCCGCAAACGGCACACCACCCTTCGGCGCGGTGTGACAGCCAGCGCAGTCTGCCGCCTTCGCGAGGTACTCGCCACGCGCAATCAAAGCAGCGTCATCGGCGGGCGCGTTGAACGCAACCTGACGAGAACTTGCCGCATCTTGGCCGTGCATGGTTTCGGCGACACCAACGCCCGCAGTAACGCCAAGCGCCAGCAACAACATGACGACGCCTCGAAATCGAGCCATGGGATTCACCATTTCGCGCAGGGCGACACGACAAAAGCGGCCATCGCTGTCAGCAGCAATCCCAGCATGAAAACCGAACTTCCCATCACGCCAACAAGGGCAAGAAAACGGGTACGCCCCTCTCCCGCATCCAGAAGGCCTCGTGCTCCATTCCCAGCGTCCGCGGCGCGTTCCCTTCTGGTCGTCCGCCAACTTGCCCAGGCGGCTGCCATGCCCGCGCTACTAACAACGAAGCAAACGCCGCTGACCGCGGCAATCAGATGCAACAGCGAACCCAGTGCCGGTTCCGATAGAGGGTGTCTCATCGGAAAACACGCTTGCGAAGCCAGCGCTTCGCACGTGCAGATTTGAACGATCCATGCAAGCGGCGCGGCAATCAAGCCCGCTAGCAGATACATCGGGCGCGCGCGGGCGCGGTGCGGCGCAGGATGAGTACCACGCGCTTCCCGCACGATGTCATTGCGGGGCGAGGTTGCTGGTCCTGGCGGCGGTCGAACTGATTGCGCAAACACGTTCATTCTCCTAAAGCACGTAGGGCGACAGGTAGAGCGTCGTAAAGATGAACAACCACACGATATCTACGAAGTGCCAATACAGACCGCCGATCGTCAGCGCGGCGCATCGTTTGTCGTCGAAATATCCCAGCGCGGTCCAGGTTAGCAGCAGCATTAGAATGACGATCCCGACGAGCACATGCAGCAGGTGAAAGCCAGTGATGGTGAAATACAGCGAACCATATAAATGCGTCGTCGGTCCGTATGGATGGTTGTGCCACTCTTTAAGCTGGATGCCGACAAAGATGATCCCCAGCACGATGCCGACCGCCATCGAGGCCACCCCGAGGCGCAGGCGTTTGCGCCGAACGCATCGCTCGCAGAACCACACGAACCCGCTGCTGGACAGCAAAACCAGCGTGTTCGCGCCACCGAGCCCAAGCTTGGGCAAACCTTCGGGCGGCCAGTGTTGCGCAGATTGCGACGAGAGGTACAGGTAAGAGAAGATCAGATAGCCAAACAGCGCGGCCTCAGTAGCGATCATTGTCCACACGCCCCACCAGCCGCCGGAGCGCTTGCCCGCACTGCCAATCGGAAGTGCGCGGCTTGTGTCGAATACGTCAAATGCATCAGCCAATTACACCTCCTGCATCGGATACCGGGTCCGGCTCGCGCTGGATCAGCGCGCGCTCGGGCCATAGCCAAGCGATCAGTGAGACCGCGCTAGCGGCCAACATGGCAGCAGTGAACCACCACGCGTGCAGGACCATGCCTGCAAATACAAGACTGGAAAACACGCCCAGCAGAAACGGCGCATACGAGTCGCCGGGCATCTTAAGAATGATGTCGGGCTCGCCGTCAAGGACCGTCGTGCCGAGTGCCTCGCGGCCATGATCGAGAATGTAGCCCTCGTCCAGAACGGACCCAATGCGCTCCCCTCGTTCCTTGGGAAGCCGGTCCTCCCAGAGCGGGTGACGGCTTCCGACAAACGGGATCGTCGCGAAGTTATAAGGCGGCGGCGGCGACGAAATCGACCATTCCAGCGTGGGCGCGTCCCATGGATTGTCACCCGCGACGGGTCCTCGCTTGTAGCTCCAGACCAGGTCGATTAAAAAGATCAGTACACCGAACGCAAACAGAAACGAACCGAGCGAAGTGATGAGATTGACGGTGTTCCAACCCATGTCGGCGGGATAGGTATAAATGCGCCGAGGCATGCCGAGCAGCCCTGCAATATGCATCGGAAAAAAGGCTACGTTGAATCCGATAAACAGGACGACAAAACCGATCTTGCCAATTCGCTCGCTCATCATGCGGCCGGTGAACTTGGGGAACCAGTAGTAGATGCCCCCAATGACGGGGAAAACATTGATCCCAAGCAGTACATAGTGCAAATGCGCAACCACAAAGTAGGTATCGGTGAGTTGCCAGTCCAGTGGCACGGCAGCCGTCATGACGCCCGACACCCCACCAATCACGAACAGCAGCACAAACCCGGCGAAGTAGAAGAAAGGCACTTTAAACACGGGACGGCCGGTATAGATCGTGGCGACCCATGCGAAGGTGGCGACCGCGCTTGGGATCGCGATCACCATGCTGGCCGAACCGAAGAACGCCAATGCGAGTGCCGGAATGCCGGTGGCAAACATGTGATGGATCCATACGATGAACCCCACCACCATCGTGGCGACCGTCGCCAGCGCGACCGGGGTATAACCCACTAGCGGCCGCCGACAGAAGACGGGCAATGCGTCGGACACAATGCCCATGGCCGGCAATACGACGGCGTAGACCCATGGATGCGCGAACATCCAAAACATGTGCTGCCAAAGGAGTGGCCGTCCACCATTCAAGACGTCGAAGAAATGCGTGCCGAACTGGCGGTCAAGCCACAACATGAAGAAGGCGAGGCTAACCGACGGGACGGCCAGCAAGTTCCCGCCGGACGCCGTAAGCGTTCCCCACACCAGCACGGGCATCCGGTTGAGAGACATGCCGGGCGCACGCATGCGCGCGAGCGTGGCGACAAAGTTGACCGACCCCACGGTGGTCGATATGCCCAATAAGACCATTCCGAGTGCGTAGATGTCGATATTCGGGCCGGTGTTGTATTCGAGTCCCGAGAGAGGCACATAGTTGAACCAGCCAGCGTTCGGCGCCTGCCCAAATGGGAAACTTGAATAAAGAAAAATCCCGGCGAACAGAAACACCCAGTACGACAGCGCATTGAGGCGCGGAAACGCCATGTCGCGCGCGCCCAGCACAAGCGGCCATAGATAATTGGAAAATCCGGAAAGCACAGGCAACGCGTAGAGAAAAATCATCGTCACGCCGTGCATTGTGAAGAGCTGGTTGTATTGCTCGGGCGTGAGCAACGTGGCGTTCGGACGGGCGAGCTGCAGGCGCATGATCAGCGCTTCTATGCCGCCCATCAACAAAAAGACAAACGCCGTAACAATGTAGCGAAGTCCAATGGTCTTGTGGTCCACCGTGGAAAGCCAGCCCCGCCAGCCGGGTTTGGCCTCCCAGATCTCCTGAAGCCGCAGTTGCGTCGGGCTGCCGTGAACTACCCTGCCAATTTCCGGCACACGTGAATGTACCGCTACGCTTGGCAATTTCGACTTGCGATCGGGCTTGACGGAGGCGCTCATAGCTTCGCAGTGCTCGATTATTATTGCAGGGTGGCAAGGAAAGCAGACAGGTCAGTTGCTTCGTCGCGACTCAGGATCATGCTTGGCATCATGGATTCGGGTTTGATCTGCTGAGCATGCGTGATCCAATCGAGTTGATTTGCGGCGGTATTGGGAAGCATCCCGGCAGCAATCAGCCGACGCGAATCGAGATGCGTCAGATCAGGCGCCTGCGCACCAACGGCTAGCGATCCACGGACCGTGTGACAGCCAGCACAGCGCTCCTCGAAAAGCTTTTGACCCGCAGCAACGGACGGGCTTGCTGAAGATATTGATGAGTGCGGCTTCGCCTGCTGCGCACTCCAGGCCGCAAAATCAGCTCGATTCTGTGCAATCACCTCAAACGCCATATGTGCGTGCTGAGCACCGCAGAACTGCGAACATTGCCCGCGATAAATCCCCGGATGGTCGGCCTGGATCCACTGTTCATTTGTTTGACCCGGAATCGTCTGTGTCTTGCCGGCGAGCGTGGGCACCCAGAATGCATGGATGACATCTGCGCTATCGAGCTTGACGCGTACCGGTTCGCCCACCGGGATGTGGATCTCGTTGGCTGTGACGAAGCGCTGCGATGAATCGGACGCGTCGTCGTAAGCGACTTTCCACCACCAGTCATACGCGGTAACCGTGATAGTCAGTGTGGGCGGGTCGTTCGGCTCGGACACCCGTTCGAGCGTGATCAACGCGTACACGAGCATTGCAATCAAGACCACCGTGGACACGCCAACGCCAATGTAGATCCAATTCATGCCGCCTTGCGTGGCTGCCAACGCACGCACATTGCCGGGAAGAACTGGTGGACGCCGCCTTAGAATCGCAAGCGCCAGCAGTGCCGCGACGATGAAACAAACGCCGACACAAATAGCCGTAAATACCCAGCCGAGGCGAAGCGTCGGTGCGGACGCCGGTCCAGCCGCGTGAAGGAAGTAGTTAAGCGGCGCGCTGGGTTCGGCTGCGGGCGCTGCCGTGACGGCGAGCAGCGCCGCAGACGCCCCGAGAACCCAAAGTCCCCAGTGCCTACAGCGCGCAGGAAGTTGCACGGGAACAGCATCACTCATTTGGGCAACTCCTGCGCATTGACAGGCGATCCTAAGTCGGTAGCCGACGTAGCTGGCGACATCGCGATGCCGGCGTTGACGAGCGCGACATGTGAGAAAGCTTGCGGAAAATTCCCGCATTGCCGCTTTTGCTTGAAGTCGTACTCTTCCGACAAAAGGCCAACATCATTGCGCAATTCCAGCAATCGTTCGAACAATGATCTCGCTTCATTTTGACGGCCCTGAAGATGTCGAACATGAGCGAGCCAAAAACCGCAAGCGAGAAACGCGCCCTCTCCGTGTTCCAGGCCGTTCTTCACAGCTTCAGTGCGATAGCGCAGCACCAGACCGTCTTCCATCAAGCGGTTTTCGATGGCATTCACCGTCCCGGTTACGCGTGGATCGTCCGCTGGCAGGAAGCCCGTGAGCGGAATCAACAAGAGGCTCGCATCGAGCTGATCACCGCCGTAGATTTGTGTGAACGTTTTGAGGCTCCGATTGAAGCCGTGCTCAAGTACATCCTTGCGAACGCGTTCAGCAAGCCGCTGCCACTTGTCCGTGGGCGCCGGCATGCCAAACTCTCGGGCGGAGCGCAACGCGCGGTCAACCGCGACCCACGCCATGACCTTTGATAAAGTGAACGGCTGGCGGCCACTGCGCACCTCCCAGATGCCGTCATCCGGTTCGCGCCACACATCCTCAAGGTGCTCGACCAGACGCGTTTCGAGCGACCAGGCGTCCGCGTCGGGAGGAAGGCCTGCGCACCGGGAAATATATAGCGCGTTGAGGACCTCACCGTAGATGTCGAGCTGCATCTGGCCGACTGCTGCGTTGCCGAAACGCACCGGTGCGGACTGTTCATAACCCGGAAGCCATGAGCACTCCCATTCACCGACACGGCGTGCGCCGTTGACCGTGTACATGATTTGCAGTTGTGCTGGATCGCCGCCGATAGCCCGTACGAGCCAGTCGCGCCAACGCGCCGCTTCTTCGTGGTAGCCGCCGGCGAGCAATGCGTTGAGCGTGAAGCTCGCGTCCCGTAGCCAGCAGAACCGATAATCCCAGTTGCGATTTCCGCCTAACCTTTCTGGTAGTGAACTTGTCGGCGCGGCGACTACGCCACCCGTCTTAAGACTCGATAACGCCTTGAGGGTGATTAATGACCGCTGTATCGCGTCGGCGTAGTGCCCTGTCACCGCGCTGCGCGACGACCAGCCGGCCCAGAAGGCCGCTGTGCTATGAAGCGCAGTATTTAAATCAGGGACGGTCGGCGCCAGACCGGAAGAATCGCTGCATGTGAGCGAAAACTCCAGTTGTTCGCCCGGTTGCATATCGAAGGTCAGCCGTACGTCATTTCCGTCGCACGTCAATTCTGCTGATGAGTCCAGCCAGACTGCATGAGGGCCCGCGATCAGTTGCACGCGCTTACCCGCCCTCTTGGTCCATGGAACGGAGCGTCCGTAGTCGAAGCGCAATATCAACTCGCATTCGACGGATACCGGGCCGCCCGCGCAGCGGACTCGGCGCGCCAGCGTTGGTTGCGCTGCGCCCCACACCATCCAGTCCGTCAGGGTAACGGTGCCGGGCTCCGTCTCCAGTGTGGTCTCGAGGATAAGGCTGTTTTCGAGATAATGCCGTGCCGCACGGGTTACCGGTCCGCGAGGCGTGATTCGCCAACAGCCGTGGCTCCGGTCGCCAAGCAATGCAGCAAAGCAGGTGTCCCCGTCGAACGACGGCCAGCACAGCCAGTCGACTGAACCGGGACGATCGACGAGCGCGGCGGAACGGCCATCTCCAAGCAGCGCGTAGTCCTCGATCCGCATGGGCATGGCCTTCTCCTAATGGTTGGCGAGCCGGCGCCGAATACACGCTGCGGTTAAAAATCCGGTACTGGACGGCTGGCCGTAACGCATTTTCAGCTGTGGCGATGCGCACGTCTCCCTGACTGGGTCAGGATCGAGCACAAAGCGCGCCATCGTGTTCGCAAATAACGCATCAATGGACGACAAGGTCAAAAAAGTCTCTCGGCGCATGCGACCGCACGGCCAACGACATGCACGCACCGGGAGTTCCGGCTGAATTTTCGGCGCGACAGGCAGCGGTTTATGAGGCATGTGACACTCCACCTTTCAAAGCACGGCCCCTTTAGCACATGCATTTAGAACACTTCCGCGGTCCACAGCAGAGATGGGCGGCTAGAGTTCGCCGCGGGCAGCCAGCGCCTCAATCCGATCGGCGGTCCGACAAGCGATTGCCTGGATCGTGAGCGACGGATTGACACCGCCGACAGTGGGAAATACCGAGCCATCACAGATCCAGAGGTTGGAGATATCCCAGCTCCGGCAATCCGCGTTCACGACACTGCTGCGTGGATCGTCACCCATGCGGGCCGTGCCGTTCAGATGACATGTGTCGTCGTTCTCGTTCCATACTTCGCTTGCACCCGCCGCGTTGATCGCTTGCCCCATGAACTCGAGCGAATGCGCGATGAGCCGTTTATCGTTGTCGCAAAGGGAATAGGTGACGCGCGCGATCGGAAGCCCGTACTGATCCGTCTCCGCCGCAAGCGTCACGCGGTTGCGCTCCTGCGGCATTGTTTCACCCACAATTTTGAGCCCTGCCTGGTGGTTGTATTTCTGCATCTCTACCTCGAGCGCGTGACCCCACAGACCGCGCCCATTTTGCGTTGCTACCCAGGCGTTGGGTAGTGGTCCTTGGCTCATGTAGCAATAGCCGCCGAAGAAATCCTTACCTTTGTCCGTGTAATTCCAGTGCTCCGTGAGAGCAAGTGACGGCGGCCCCTTGTACCAACGGATTTCCTCGTCCATCACGCCCCACGTGGCCTGATTGGCTTGGACCATCAGATTTTTACCGACTAGTCCCGAACTGTTCGCGAGCCCGTCCGGAAACCGACTATTCGCTGACATCAGCAAGAGACGCGGGGTTTCAATCGCGTATCCGGCCACCACCACGTGGCGCGCTCGCTGGAATTGCCAGCGCCCTTCGCGAAAATACTCGACACCGGTTGCAAGCCCCGCGTCACTGGTCTTGATTCTGCCGACCATGGCCAGGTCCGAATCTCGGCACCTGCGGCCACCGCACGCGGGATCCACGTCACCAATGCGCTTTGCTTGGCATTAGTCGCGCAGCCCGATACACAAAAACCGCGATAGACGCACGGATGAGCTTCACCACGGGGCGCTGACAACGTGGCAAGGGGTGTGGCCGCCCACGGAATGCCGAGCGCCTCGGCGCCGCGTGCAAGGACGAGCGCTGCCGCATTCAGTTCATGCGCCCGATAGGGATAACGTCGCCGCTTCGGACCCCATGGATAGTTCACGGGTCCGGAGATCTTCAACGCTTCTTCAACTTCGGCATAGTAGCGCCACATCTCGTGCCAGCTAAGCGGCCAGTCCGCGCCGTAGCCGAGCAAGCTGCGAGACTTGAACCATTCCGGGCGAAAACGCAGCGACACCATCGCGAAATGCACCGTGCTGCCGCCGACGGCCTTGCCGCTATTGTTATTGCCGAGTTTGAGCGGATTATCGCCGTCGCAAATACGTTCATCGGTCCAGAAAAGTTTCTCCTGGTGGGCCTCATCGGACGCGAATTCTTCGAGCGGCCGCCACCACGCACCCGCATCGAATGCGACCACTTTGAAGCCTTTCTCCGCAAGACGACATGCAAGGGTGCCGCCGCCTGCGCCCGTGCCGACGATCGCGAAATCGACCTCCTCGGTCTGCGGATACTCACGCATTGGTATCCATGCGCCCGCGCGGAAGACATTCGGGGCGCGCCCATTCTTGCCGCGTGGGTGACGCTGTGCATCATCGAGCATTCTCGTTCTCCTTGCGCGCTTGCTCTTCGTGCCCCGGGTGCGCCTCGGACGCTTCCCACGGATCGCGGCGATTAATATTCATCCGCACATAACCGCGTGGATTGGCTGGTCCGCCAAAGCCGATTTCGCTCCATGCTTGCGGGTGGGAGTAGTACGCACCGCACACGTCATGCAGCACACGCTCAGCAAAGAATAGGTCGGACGGCATGCCGTTCCATGCAGCGCAGTGCAATTCGCCGCGTTGCATCGCCTCCAGCAGTTCAATCTGCTGCGCTCTTTCGAGACTCGCGAATGGCAACTCGTAGCGGGTGCGGCATTCTTCGTCTAATGCGGCGAGCCCGGTGCGCCATGCGTCCCCGAGCGGTGGCAAACGCGCGTCGCGATAGCCATCGCCACGGTTTTTTGCGAGCTTGGTGTCGACGAGTGCGGCTAAGGGTACAGGCTGCGCCTCGCTGCGCTGTGGCACGATACGGGCGCAAAGCGCGATCAGCGCGTGCCATTCGACTGCGTTCAGGAATACCGGATCGCGTGGCGTGGCGAGCCGCTCGTCAATCACACTTCTCGTCGCTGCGTCCCAGGAGGACGTGTCGCGTTTATTGAGGACGTCGTAGCCCGGATAACGTGTCACCGGTGGTACCGTCATTTTTCCGTCTCCCGCAGCCGTAACGCGGCCAAGCCTGCGAGCGCCAGCGCGGAAAAGCTGGGTGGTGCCGGCAGAGGCGGTCCGTTGAGAATGGTTTGGGTCCAATTGCGCCACCCGCCCTGATTGCGAGCGATCCCACGCGCATGGAAGCCCACGCCAACGAATCCCAGTGCAGCCGTGATACGCAACCACGCGCGCGTGACCCAGCGTTCACGAGGCGCGGCGAGAGCAGCGTGAGCGAGCAGCACGGACGCCACCGGCACGATGGTGACCGGGGCATACATCGCCGGATTCTGATACGAACCGCGAAAGTGCATAAGCGCTACCTCGCCCACAGTACCGATAAGACCAGCGGCCGCAAGTAAGCCAAGCGCGCGGCCCGCCGCCATTCCCAGCAATTGCGGTTCCACAGCGGGTTCGTCGCGCAGTCGCTCGGCGACCGCCCCTAGTGCGCCGGATAAGAGCAATGCCATGGGTGCCCCGATCGGCGCCGCATAGAACAGGTTTTCCCAACTCCAGCCGCCGGGTCGCTGGAGGACGTTGTAGAGATGGAAGCCCGTACCCGCCGTGCCGGCCGCTCCCGCCCCGAGGTAGATCGCATGCCTTGCCCAATGTTTGCGCGGACAGGAATCGGCAGCCCCATGCAGTCCGGCTGCGAGTGAAAGCGCCGACGTGACGAGCGGTGTGAACATCGCTTTATTGGCGAACGAGCCGCGATAGTGTTCTATGCCGCTGTCGGTGAGCACTGACAACGCGAGCAATGCCGAACTACGATTAAACGCACGCGCGGCGACTATGTGGGTCTCGGTTTCACCTCGCGGTGCGATATTCCTGCTTGAAGAACCTGCGCGTTTTTGCGCGAGCACAGCCACGAGCGTGGCGGCACCGGCTGCCAAGCCGACCAACATGGCCCCGCGCTGAGTTGTTTCACGCATGACTTCTCCTTCAACGAACTGCGTAGGGCTGCGCATCAGCGCGCCTGAATACAAGACCGCACCCAGGGCGCGTCAGATCTGGGGCGATAGCGCCGTGGACGGGGTGAGGCGCTCCGTCAAACAGCATGGCTTCGATGCGAACGTGATCGTGAAACCACTCCTGATGGCGCAATCGCGGCGCTGCGCACGCGACGTGAAGGTGCAACGCGGGTGCGCAGTGCGCGGACAACGGTATGTGATATGCGTCGCATAGTGTCGTCACCTGCAGGAAGCCTGTGATTCCACCGCAACGGCTCGCGTCAGCCTGCAGGACGTCGACCGCGCGCGCATCAAGCATGTTCCGAAAATAATCCAGCGTGTAGCCATACTCGCCCGCGGCTACCTCCATCGCGGCCGGAACGGCTTTACGCACCGAGCAGAGACCCTCGAGATCGTCCGATGAGACCGGCTCCTCGAACCATTCAACGCCCCATTCGGAAAAGATGGCGGCATAGTGAAGCGCCTGTTTCGCTGAAAATGCCCCGTTTGCATCGACGAACAGTCCGCTCTTGCCGATCGCCTCACGCGCCGTGCGCACTCGTTCGGGATCACGCTCGGGTGCGGTGCCGATTTTCATCTTGACCCAGCGGCAACCGTCCTCGGCAACCCACGTTCCGAGTTGTTTGCTTAACTGAGCATCGGTGTAGGTCGTGAAACCCCCGCTGCCGTAGATCGGCACGCTCTCACGCGCGGCGCCTAACAAACGCACGAGTGGCAGGTCCAAGAGCTTCGCTTTCAAATCCCAGAGCGCACAATCGACAGCCGAGATTGCCGTCGCTACTACACCGGCCCGTCCGAGATTGCGGACGCGCTTTTGCATGCCAGTCCATCGCGCTCGGATGTCCCATGCATCATGATGGACTACCGCCTCCGCTAGCACGCCCCGGATCAGCCCGACCGCGCTCGCATCCGTGTACGTGTAGCCGATGCCGCTCATGCCGCCCGCGTCCACCTCGACCACCACGAGCGTCGTGGTGTCCCACGCGATCGTGCCATCAGCCTCCGGCAAATCAGTGGGAATCGAAAAGGCATCGGCCCGGACACCGGTGATTGTTACTTCTTGAGTTGAAGTTTTCATGGTCGACTTCGCTTTGAAGGCGCGCTGCAATTAAGTCACCGTGTTACTCGCCCTTGTTTTCTTTATGACCGGGTAGCACGGCGCTCAGTACCTGCTTCGCGGTGTCGAGCAAGATGTGACTTTCATTGGGATCACCCTTTAACAGCGTTGACGTGAAAGCCTTGGCCTGCGCCAACGTGATATGCGGCGGCAAAGGCGGCACATTCGGATCGGCTTTCACTTCGAGCACAACAGGCCGGTCCGCCGCGAGCGCCTCGTCCCATGCCGCGCCCATCCGATTTGCATCGTCGACATATATTCCTTTGAGTCCAATGAGCTCTGCGAACTTGTGATACGGCACGGACGGAATATCCTGCGACGCCTCAAACTTCGGATCCCCCTCCATGACACGCTGCTCCCAGGTGACCTGATTCAGGTCCTGGTTGTTCAACACCATGCAAATC
>Ga0153932_1000190_pt1 | contig 24596 bp, 18 predicted proteins | sample TSNJ016MetaG_FD_102273 | JGI IMG/M metagenome (GOLD analysis project Ga0153932, IMG submission 102273) | Attine ant fungus gardens microbial communities from New Jersey, USA - TSNJ016 MetaG | ecosystem: Host-associated > Fungi > Mycelium > Unclassified | place: USA: New Jersey, Wharton State...
AAACTGCGACCATCCTGAAGCGTTCAGGCTTGTCGCCTCTTGGCCCGGTCGCCGTCAATACCGCCGCGCCGGACGAAGGCAACATGTACCTGATTGGCAAGATCGGCACTGACGCGCAGAAGGAGCGATTCCTCGCGCCGCTCGTAGCCGGCGATGCGCGCTCAGCTTTCTTCATGACCGAACCTGCATCCGATGGCGGCGCGGGCTCCGATCCTTCCATGCTCCAGACCACGGCGAGGCGCGATGGCGATCACTGGGTCATCGACGGTACGAAGGCCTTTATTACCGGCGCTGAAGGGGCATCGGTCGGCATTGTGATGGCGCGCAGCAACACGGGTGAAGAAGGAGACCCGACGGACCACAGCAACGCCAAGGTCAGGGCGACCATGTTTCTTGTCGACTTGCCGCATCCCGCCATTCATCTTGAGCGCATTCTCGACACCATCGACAGTTCAATGCCCGGCGGCCATGCAGTCGTACGTATTAGCGGATTGCGCGTGCCCGAGAGTCAGGTGCTGGGCGAGGCGCACGAAGGCTTCAAATATGCCCAGATCCGGTTGTCGCCCGCGCGGCTGTCGCATTGCATGAGGTGGCACGGCGCGACCGCGCGAGCGCACGAGATCGCGACACGGTACGCCTGCACCCGCCGGGCATTCGGGAAGTTGCTCGTCGATCACGAAGGTGTCGGGTTCATGCTCGCGGAAAACGTGATTGATTTGCAGCAGGCGGAACTCATGATCGATTGGTGCGCGGCCGTACTCGATAGCGGCTCGCTGGGCACATCGGAAAGTTCGATGACAAAAGTTGCCGTGGCCGACGCGCTGTTCCGCGTGGCCGACCGCTGTGTGCAGGTCATGGGCGGCACGGGGGTATCGCGCGATACGGTGGTCGAGCAAGTGTTTCGTGAGATCCGCGCGTTTCGTATCTACGATGGCCCCACGGAAGTCCACAAGTGGTCGATTGCCAAGAAAATCAAACGCGACACGCTCGCAGGGCTCTGAAGCCCGCCAGGTCAGCCGAACAACGCGCGCGCTTGCGAATACCCGAGCGCGCGATGCGACTCCCACTGGACGTCGTCGAAGAACTGGTTGGCAGTTGTTTCATTCGGGAAATCAGCACTGGTGTTTTTGTACTGACGTACGTCGTGAGGCGCCGCCGTGGTCAAGCGGGGTTTGATTGCGAGAATCTGGCCGCTGCGTCCGTCCGGAAACGCAACCATCAGGCGGATCGCGAGGTACTCGGGACCCTTCGCAAAAGCATCGAAGGAGTTGGCAATCACGCTTGGGTTCAACCGCAAGCCATCGGGCGAAGTGATCTTGCACGGCGACTCGAAAATTTCGATGCCGAAGTCCACGCGAACGCGCCGCATCAGGTTGGCGAGGTCATCGAACGTATAGAGCGGATCACAACCGTTGTCGAAGATGACAATGAACGCCAACTGGCGACGCAGTAATTCGTACGCGCCGGTGTTTTCGAAGTGTCCGCCGTCTGTCAGATACCAGCGCCGCCCTCGCGGCCCGTCGAACTGCCCGAGTAGTTCACTCGTCAGGCAGAACTGCGTGCCGAACACCTTCTCACGAAAAATGCGCTTGGGGTCTTTGTCGTCCGGAAGCGGGACGCGTGTACGCCGGCTGTTCTTTGCGCCATGGCGAAACGGCGCGGAATACGTGTCCCACCAGTAACCAAGGCGAATATTGGCAATGCCCAGCAACAGCGAATAACCCGGACGCGTCAGTTGCCCGAGTCCGGTGCTCACCGCCGCGCCCGAGATCGCGATCCAGTCACCTAGCGTCAGTGATTCGAGCCAGATGTCCTGCGTTGTCTGGCCGGACAAGGTATGCGAAGCAGGCGTTGAGATGTCGTTCGCTGAACGCCAGTCGCATTTCAGCACGCCCAGCTTCGCGCCCACGGTCATGCCGGCAGGGCCGATGCTCATGATCATGCCGCGCGCACCGCGCTGCACCAGCGACGAATTCCAGTCGATCGTCTTGTTGATCGTCGTGTTGATCAGGTGGACCGGTGCGCAACTTTGTTCGTGGTAATACTGGCTCATCGCGATGCTGTCGCCGGGCACAAGTGATGTGACGTCGCGGCGGTTCGCCTGATCGAGACGGACGCGATTCGTCGCGCCAATGAACGCACGCGTCAGGCGCGTGCTATAGAAGCGCTGGTAGGTCGAGAGGTTGAGAAACTGGATGCAAAGGCCATCGATGATCGCAAGCATCAGGATGACTAAGCAGGTAAGGCCGAGGAACAGCAGGCCGCTGCGATTAGCATCCCGCCAGACGGCCGGGAAGGCATCGAGGAGGGCGGTCTTGCGCGCATAGTGTCTTAACGCGACATCGGCGGCGCGGGCGGCGATCGACCAGAACGTCAGCGTGATCAGCGCGGCGAAAAAGGCGGCAACCGAGGCGAGTACGATCTTCGGCACTTTCATGATCTGATTCTTGACCGTGCTCCCCTCGGACAAAAGAAACTTCGCCGCTGCCCAGATCGCCGCGCCCGAACCCGCCAACACGCCGAGCGACGCGGGTACAGACGACGATTCGGCGGCGGCAGAGGCGGTGGTCGCGGTGGTCATTGCCGCCCCGCTCGACACCGCGAGCACACACATGTGCGAAGCGTCGCCTGCCAGGTAGGGCGCACACGCGTAGCCTATTTGACCGAGCGCATCAATCGCTGCTATGGCGGCAGCCCAGATCATGACCTGGACAGGGCCGGAGAACAAGCGATGCCGGCCGATGCGAAGCGGCGTGGTGTAAGCATTCGTCAGTGCGTTGCGCAAGCGGTCGGCGAACGCGCGGCTATCGAGGTGGGATGCCGGTTTAGCTCTCGGACCAACTCGCCATGCGATGCCCGACTTGCCCGGCGAGGCATTACGGTTCACGAAGCTCCATGCAATAACGAAAGCAAGGACGGCAAGAATTTCGGTCAGGATGACGAACCATGAGCCCGTTCCCACAAACGAGTAGTTGAGCAAGGACGACGAGGCAGCCGCGGAATGAACCGGAAGAATGGTCCCGGGCCGATTGATTTCCACGCTGATCAACGCGATCAAGGTCACGAGGATAAGCGACGCAGCAGGCAATACTTTGTAGGCCGAGCGTGTTCCCTGGGCAAGATTTTGCGTGAGCCAGTAAGCACGGCTCAACGGCGAAATGAGCAAGATTGAAATGGCTATTGCCAGCAGGCCCGGGACGGACTTGAGCAATGGATGCCAGCGGTCGGCGAAGCGGGCGAAATGAAAAATCGTGGTGTTCGCGAGGCTGATCCACAGCAACACAGTCAGCAGCGAAACGCCAATCACGTATTGCAACGCGAACCAGTTGCGCAGCGAGAACGCGATGGATTGCAGGACGTCGTTCATGCCGTTCGGCACGAGGTAGTTGCAGTTATCGCGGAGATAGGAAATTGGCGTGACCGAAGCGGGCGTGGCCGCGCAGGTCTTCGGGCCGAGTGCCGTGTCAGCGCTCTGCGCGCGTGTTTTGAATTCGGCCGCGGGTGTTTGCGCGCTGCCGGTACGCAACGAATCGGGGAGAAAGAGGCTGCCATAGAACGCGCCAATATAACTGCCGCCCGACACGGTCGATACATAACCGAAGTGCTTCAGCACCTGCTGATCCGCCATGGCCTGAAGCACGCCGAGCGAGAATACGGCGCTGCGAATTCCGCCGCCTGAGATGGCGAGGCCGGGTATGCCGGCGGCATCGAGCGTGTTGTCTGGCTGGTCGCCCGGGAACGGATCGAGCCCGACCGCTCGGCGATGGCGCCGCGCTTGCTCGATCTCAACGCCAATGAAATCCGGCGGTAATGTGGAGGAAGAATGATCTTCGCCGCCGGCCGCAGCGGGTGTCGATGGAAACCGTTCTCCGCGCGTGGCAAGCAGGCGGAGGCCGAACAAACAGGCGATGAGCTTCAGCATGGCGGATTTTCCCGAAAAACTTTCGTGACTCGGACGCTCTAATGCTTTGACGTGATTTCGATGTTCGTACGGCGCAAACGGATAAGCAGTCGCTAAAGGCCGCAATTGTCAGATGAATACATGGACTTTTTCGACTATTGGGGCGCTTGTCGAATGTACTGCAAAGTGTTTTACGTGGGGAGGGTTTTACGATGGCGCGGCAGCGCGTTAATCGAATAGAAGGGCGTGATGGCGAAGCGAGGCACGTGTGGTTTCAAGCCCGAACTCGCACCGGGCTTGGGCTTGAAACCGCTTTATTTCAGCCGTTCTGAGTACTGCTTTTGTAGCTTCCGGCGCTGGCGAATCCCTTGAGGATCAGCATCAGGTGGAAATACAGCCGTTTGCTAAGCCCATAGTTGTACGCGTACAGATGCCCGAGCGCGATGCTCAATGCCTGCACGGGTTGATGATTGCGTGCATACACGGAGACCACGATTGGCACGATCCGTTTAAGCGCCAGTTCACGCGCTGACTCGAGGCTGCGGTCAAGCTTCAGCGATTTAAGAAAGTCATAAGCCAGGACGGCCGCGGCAGTGGTCGAGCGCGCCGTGGTCTTGGACATCGAAACCTCGGTCTTCCGATAAAACGATACATATTCCTTGAGGTAATACACCTTCCGGGCCGCGATACAAATCTGCACGCCGAATACGAATTCGCAGCCAATGCCGTATTGCTTTCTATAGCTGATTTTCTTGACCAGATCCGCGTTGGCGAGCCAGCCGTTGTTCGGCATCATCTGGATCAGGCCGGTGCGTCCGGGATTCTCCTGCATTCCGACCACCGCTTCGGTGCGGTGGTAATCGGTATTGAGCTGCCGGCTGGCGTCCAGATCGACGCGGCCGGTATCGTCCATTTGATATTGGTCGCCGAATGCGATTTCCAGGTCCGGGTAAAGGTTCCACACAGACAGCAGGCGTTCTATGCAGTCTGGCTTGAGAGCATCGTCATCGTGAATCAGGAGGATTTTATCGCCGGTAGCACGGTCGAAAAGGCTGGCAATATTATCCGCCTGCCCGAGGGGCGGCTCATTCTTGACGTACGAAATGCGCGTTTCGTGCATATACGTGGTGTCGATCATATTGCGCGTGCGGCTGTCGCTGGAATCATCGCCAATGACTATTTCAATGTCCTCATGGGTTTGAGCAAGACACGAATTCAGCGATTCCATCAGCAGGTCGGGGCGGTTGCACGTTGGCAGGCAAATAGAGATTTTGGTCTGTCGCATGATGTCTTCACCGTGGGCTGAATGGTTGGATCGACCGGGCGCATTCGGGCTAAACCAGGAATAGCGGCGTTGGATAACTGAAAGACTGCGCAAGGACGGGAGGCGTTGCTGGTTTTATACGGTTGCGCATTTATTTCGTCAACGCGATTAAATGGCGCTAAAACCAACGTTGATTTATTTTCTATTTTTTACTCGGCAAACGCTTAATTGCCGGATTGATTTCGCAATGCGCAAGCGGGCGCTCGAATGATGACATTCGAGCGCCCGCGCCAAAGCAGGTACGGCTTATTCGCCTTCCAGGTTGTAACCGCTGAACCCCATGAGCGCGGACAAGCGCGCGGTCATTTCGCCGACCATCTTGCAGACTTCGTCGAACTCGGGATTGACCTTTTTATCGATACGTTCGAGATACGGCACGTTGACCGCCGCCACGGCGTCGCCACTGCTCCCGATCACCGGGAACGCCACGTTGGTCACGCCGCGCATTTGCCGGCTGGGCACGATCTCATGCCCGGTTTCGCGAATCTCGTCGAGCAGCGCCAACAGCGCCGCCGGTTCCACGTCGTTCTCGCCCTCCACGCGTGTGTGCGCAGCCAGCATTCGCTCCCGTTCGGCGGGATCGCGGAACGCGAGCAGCACGTGGCCTGACGAGGTATCGGTCAGGCCCATCACCGCGCCGACTTTCAGCCCGAAGGACCATCGCTCGGGACTATCGACTTGCGCAATCACCGCGACGCGGCCGCTGTGATAAATCGATAAATGACACGACTGCCGCGTGACGTTGGCAAGATCGCGCAACAGCGGCAGCGCCATGGCGGTCAGCGATCGAATGGGCTGCTGCCGGTGCGCCATTTCGAACAGCTTGAGCGTCAGCGTATAGCGGTCGTTATGATCGCCTTGCACATAACCGCGGCGCTCAAGCGTGACGACCATGCGAAAGATTTCGCTCACGGTGCGGCCGAGTTTCACCGACAGTTCGTTGAGCGTATAACCCTCGGCCGTGTCCACGAGCACGTCGAGAATATCGAGGCCTTTTTCAAGGGCGGGCGCGGCGTAACGCGGACTTTCGGCGTTCTCGTCGGACGCGTTCCGGGACGGTTTTAGCACTGTATTCATGGCAATGTCTTGAGCGAAAGAGAGCGCATCGTCAAAGCGCTTGATCGCGGTTGGCAATGCGAGCGGGCAAGCCGAACAGGATCAGCAAGGCAGCGAGGATCAGGACCGCCGCAATCGCGTACAGGCCGCCTGACGGCACACCGGTCATATCCACCACCTTGCCGACCAGATACGGGCTGATGATGCCGCCCAGATTGCCGATGGAATTGATCAGCGCAATCCCGCCGGCCGCTGCGGTGCCGCTCAGGAACGCAGGCGGCAAGGTCCAGAACACCGGCAGGCAGCCGATGGCACCCACCGCGGCAATCACGAGCGAGATCATGGCAAGCGTGGTGTCGTGCGCGAAATACGCGCTCAGCATATAACCGATGCCGCCCACGCCGACCGCCAGCCCAAGGTGCCAGCGGCGCTCGCCGTGCCGGTCCGAACTCTTGCCGAGCGCCACCATGCCGATGCCCGCCGCCGCATACGGAATGGCAGTGAGGAGGCCGATGGTCATCGGACTGGTGATGCCGGTGTTCTTGATCAGTTGCGGCATCCAGAACGTCAGCCCATAGAGTCCCATCAGCATGAAAATATAGATCAGCGAGAGCAGCAGCGTGCCGGGCTGGCGCATTGCGTCGATGAATTTGTGCGACGTGCCGTGGTCCTCGCGATCCAGGTTGGCTTGCAACACAGCCTTCTCTTCAGCGTTCAACCACTTCGCGCTGGCAATGCGGTCATCGAGAATGGCCAGCACCAGCAAGCCGAGCAGGGCGGTCGGCAAGCCTTCCAGCAGGAACAGCCACTGCCAGCCGGCCAAGCCGGCCAGACCGGCAAAGCGCGTCATGATGAAGCCCGACAACGGGCCGCCGATCACGCCCGAGATAGAGATCGACGTCATGAAAAGCGCATTGATGCGCGCGCGCCGCTTGGCGGGGAACCAGTAAGTGAAGTACAGGATGATGCCGGGCAGGAACCCCGCTTCTGTCGCGCCAATCACGAAGCGCAGCACGTAGAACCATGTTTCCGATGTGACGAACATCATCGCAGCCGAGGCGATTCCCCAAGAGATCATGATGCGCGCTATCCAGATACGCGCGCCCACGCGGCTCAGGATCAGGTTGCTGGGAATCTCGAAGATGAAATAGCCCACGAAGAAGATGCTGGCGCCAAACCCATACGCCGCGTTCGAGAGACCCAGGTCGCCCTGCATCTGCAGCTTGGCGAAGCTGATGTTGACGCGATCGAAGTAGGCGAAGATAAAGCACACGATCAGCAACGGCACGATCCGCCACACAGCCTTGCGATACGCATTTTCTTCAAGCGCAGCGGCGGCTTCCGGGCTCGCCGCCAGCGGTATCGATCCTGACATCTGGGTCCCCTCTGGGTTTTTTGTTTTAGTAAGCTATACGAATCAATAGGCTCAGTTCGACCAACCGCCGTCGATTATGTGAATCGCGCCGGTGGTGAACCCGGATTCATCGGAGGCGAGGTAGGTCACGAGCGCCGCGACTTCTTCTGCACGCCCGACCCGACCAATAGGCTGACGCGCGACGAACGCGGCACGAACCTGCGCTTCGTCCAGATGCGATGCCGCCGCCTGACTCGCGATCCGGCCACGCAGCGACGGTGACTCGATCGTGCCGGGGCAAATCGCATTGCATCGAATTGCCTGGCCAACGAAATCAGCAGCCACGGACTTCGTCAAACCGATCACGGCCGCTTTCGACGCGCCATAAACGAAGCGGTTCGGCACGCCTTTCACGCTCGACGCCGCCGAGGCCATGTTGATGATCGACGCGCCCTTGCCTGCATCGATCATGGCGGGGAGGAATGCGCGAATGGTCCGGTACATGGCCTTGACGTTCAGGTCGAAGCTGAAGTCCCAATCCTTGTCCGTGCACTTGAGGATGTTGCCGTCGTGGACGTAGCCGGCGCAGTTGAACAGCACGTCGAGCGGGCCGGTGGTCGCGGCGAACGCGTCGACATCGGTGGAATCCAGCACGTTCAGGCGTGCAGTGCGCAGGGTCGAGCCAGCGCCTGCGTCGCGGGCGAGCTCGGCGAGGGCGCCTTCGTCGATATCGGTTGCCCAGACGTGAGCGCCTTCGGCCGCGAGCATGAGCGCGGAAGCCCGTCCAATGCCTTTGCCGGCCGCCGTCACCACGATGTTTTTGCCTTCGACACGCTTGACCATTGATGCTCCTTTTCGGTGGTGGGTCCCGTCGATGCGGTTCCCCGTACGGTTTGATGTCCAATTTTCACATATGAAAAGAATTTTTATAAGTGAAGGTAAACGCGGAGAGGTGCTGGGACAGGCTGCGGGAGGTTTTTTGCTCCACACTAATGGACGAGGACGAAGATTCAGCCGATGCGGGCAAAAAGCGGCGTCAATGAAACTGCCGCGCGTGATACCGTTCCCCTTTTTCCAGCCAGGAGACGGCCATGCCGTTCGGACGAGTAAAGTGGTTCAGCGATGCAAAGGGTTTTGGTTTCATCACCCCGGACGACGGCAGCGAAGAGCTGTTCGCCCATTTCTCGGAGATCAAGACCGAAGGATTCAAGTCCTTGCTCGAGAACCAGAAGGTGAGCTTCGACGTGGGTCAAGGCCCCAAGGGCAAGCAGGCATCGAATATCCATCCTGCTTGAATCGCGGGTGAGAGCGGCTGGCCTGCGTCGTGCGAAGCGTGGGAACCCGCGAGACTCGTGGGACTCAGCAACTACCGCTGCACGACGCAGCCTTGGGCGACTTACGTGGTCACTCCACGTGCCGCTCCGGATGCCGCAGCCGCGAGTGATTGCGTCCAAACGAGACGTAGATCACGAGTCCGATCACTAGCCAGACCACGAGCCGCATCCATGTGACGAGTGGCAGGCCGGTCATCAGCAGCACACAAAACAGGATGCCGAGAATGGGCACCACCGGCACGCCCGGAACGCGGAACGGCCGGTTCGCGCCTGAATCGCTGCGCCGCAGATAGATCACCGCGCCGCACACCAGCACAAAGGCGAACAACGTGCCAATACTCACCATCTCGCCCAGTACGTTAATCGGCGTAAAGGCCGCGACGATAGCGACTACCGTACCGATCATGATCTGGCTGAGGTGAGGGGTCTGCAGACGCGGATGAACCCGCGCGAACAATCCCGGCAGCAAGCCATCCTGCGACATCGTGAAGAAAATGCGGCTCTGTCCGTACAGCAGCACCAGGATCACGGTCGTCAAACCGGTCAGCGCGCCGATCTTGATGAGGATGGAGAACCAGGTGAGGCCAATCACGTCCACGCCCTTCGCGATCGGATCGGGCACGTTCAATTCGCCATAAGGCACGAGTCCGGTGAGCACCCCCGCCACCGCGATGTAAAGGACCGTGCAGATCACAAGTGAACCGAGAATCCCAACCGGCATGTCGCGTTGCGGTTTTTTGGCTTCCTGAGCGCAAGTCGATACCGCATCGAATCCGATGAACGCAAAGAACACGACTGCGGAGCCGCGCAGGATTCCGCTCATGCCGAAGTTGCCGAACTCGCCGGTGTTCGCCGGGATGAACGGATGCCAGTTCCCGGGATGCACGAAGAACACACCCAGCGCAAGAAACGCCACCACGACAAACAGCTTGATCGCGACCATGACGTTGTTGAGCCGGGCTGACTCCTTGGTCCCCATCACCAGCATGAGCGTCAGGATCGCGATGATGAAGACGGCCGGCAGATTGACGACGCCCGCCACCGATGTCCCGTCGGCAAGCTTCACCATGGTGCCGGGTGCAGCCGCCATTTGCGGTGGCAGAGTAATGCCTACGTTATGAAGCAAGCTGACGATATAACCCGACCAACCGACAGCAACAGTGGCCGCGCCCATGGCGTATTCGAGTATCAGGTCCCAGCCGATGATCCACGCGAACACCTCGCCGAGCGTGGCATACGTATAGGTATAACTGCTGCCGCAGACAGGGAGCATGGCCGCGAGTTCGGAGTAACACAGGCCGACAAACGCGCAAGCGATACCGCCCAATATGAACGACAAGATGATGGCCGGTCCCGCGAACTGCGCAGCGGCTGTGCCTGTCAGCACGAAGATGCCGGCGCCGATGATGGCGCCAATGCCCATTGCCGTGATGCTGAGTGCGCCTAGTGTCTTCGCTAGCGGGCGCTCTCCGCCCTCAGCACTCTTGACTATGTCGGCAACGGATTTGCGCGCCATGTAACTCGTATCAGCCATGATGTCTCGCCTCGGTCGTACGTTGGTGGACACGAATTGAACGGGACGCAATGCCCGGATCAACTTGCGGATCACTACGAAAAACGCTTGATGCAAGACGGCTCACGGCGACCCACTACATGGAGTGAATCACGCTGACGCTTTAAGTCTATGCCTAATGAAATTTAATGGGAAGCGAAGCAATAACCCTATCTTGCGTCGTTATGGGTGCAACACAGGCATGGCATGCGCAGTGCTACGGGGAGAGTTCGTCATCGCGTAAGCACGCGATGTGTTTGCGGCAATGCAACGTTATACGAGACTCGCCGAGCCTCGTATTGAATCGATATCAGTGCTTGCGGCGCTCACGTACTGCAGCAGCAAGTGTCTGCAATACGGGTTCGGTTTGCGTCCAGGCGAGGCACGCATCGGTGATGGAGACGCCACGGCGCAGCGGTATACCGGGCTTCAGATCTTGCCGGCCTTCTTCCAGATGACTTTCGATCATCACGCCAATAATGCGCCGGTCGCCGCCGTTCAGTTGACGCGCGATGTCCTGACCCACGTCGATCTGGCGCAGATGCGACTTGCCCGAATTCGCATGCGAACAATCGATCATCACCTGCTCGCGAAGTCCCACTTCCTTGAGCGCGGCGCATGCAGCAGCTACGCCTTCGCTATCGTAGTTCGGTCCTTTCTTGCCGCCTCGCAGGATCACATGTGCGTCCGCGTTGCCACGGGTTTCGAAGATGGCGGCCATGCCCATCTTGGTCATGCCCATGAACGCGTGGCTTGCTTGCGCCGCGACAATTGCGTCGGCCGCGATCTGCACGCCGCCGTCGGTGCCGTTCTTGAAACCGATGGGGCAGCTCAGGCCAGAAGCGAGTTGCCGATGGCTCTGGCTCTCCGTCGTCCGCGCGCCAATGGCGCCCCAGGCGATCAGGTCCGCAATGTACTGCGGGCTGAGCAGGTCGAGAAACTCGGTGCCCGTCGGCAAGCCGATGCTGCTGATATCGAGCAGCAACTGGCGTGCGCGGCGCAGGCCTTCATTGATGCGAAACGTGCCGTCCAGAAGCGGGTCGTTGATGTAACCCTTCCAGCCGACAGTGGTGCGTGGTTTTTCAAAGTACACGCGCATCACGATCAACAGGTCGTCGCGCAGCTCGTCGGCGGCGGCCTTCAGGAGATGAGCGTATTCGAGTGCCTGGTCGTGGTCGTGAATCGAGCACGGTCCGACGACGATCACCAGCCGGTCATCGCGGCCTTGAAGGACGTCGGCTATCTCAACGCGGCTTTTTTCAACCAGCGTCTGCACCGCGAGCGGCACAGGCAGGTCATCTTGCAGCAGCGCGGGAGAAATCAGCGGGCGGACGGCGCCAATGCGGACATCGTCGATGCGGGTCGTATCTTGCGTCGAGTCGGCACGGCCGGCCTCCTGATCGTGAAACGGGTTGTCGAGGCGGCTCATGGGATGGGTTCTCCGGAAACAGGGTGACAGCCCGGGATTATCGCATTTGAGCCGGGCGGCGCCGGTGGGCACGTCGGGCAAAGCGGCAAACTTGGTGAGCCAGATCGTCAGCAACCCGGAGGTCTGTTTCGCCAAGCGGCCACACAAGCGCGTTTACCCTCAATTTAGTCATACTATTTGGAATTTCTGACTACCCTACTTATGCTGTGCTTAGGTCGGCTAGTTGCTCAGTTGCTCAGTTGCTCAGAACCGAGGCTCATCTTTTCATCGCATATGGACTATCGACACATCCAGCAAGGCAAAAGCATGCACGGGCGCATCGTGCAGGATCTCGGCATGGATATCGTCGGCGGCAAGGTTGCGCCCGGCGAACGGCTGCCTGCCGAGGTGCTGCTGTGCGAAACCTATGGCGTCAGCCGGCCGGTCTTGAGGGAGGCGACGCGTGTGCTGGTGGCGAAGGGGCTGGTGGTGTCGAAGCCGCGGGTGGGCAGTGTAGTCAGGCCGCGCGCTGACTGGCATATGCTCGACCCTGACGTGCTCCACTGGACGCTCAACAGCGTGCCAGAGGGTGAGTTCTTCCGTTCGCTGCTTACTGTGCGGCGCATTATCGAACCGGCCGCTGCGGCGCTCGCGGCCACGAGCGGCAGCAGCGAGGATCTCGCCCGGATCGAGGCCGCTTACACACGCATGGAAGGGGCAGCCACCGCGCCCGATTTGCTCGAGCCCGACTTGGAGTTCCATCGCGCGATCATGGCAGCCACGCACAACGACATGCTGGCGTACATCGGCAATATGTTGTCGCTCGCATTGTCCGAATCCATTCGCCTGACCAGCCGTCATCCCGATACGCACGCGCTCTCCTTGCCGCGGCACAAGGCGATTCTTACGGCCATTCAAAGCCGCGATCCGCTGGGCGCGCGGCAGGCGAGTCTGGTGCAGCTCGAAAGCGCACGAGTGGATGCGGACAGCGTGCTTGAAGAAGGCAGTGCACGCCGCGCTTAGCCGCCGTCTCATGCCCAATTATTGGGAATATAGCCAGACTATTGAACGGTCGAGCCGGGTTTACTCCGCTGCCTTACAGAGTCGTTGCGAAATATAGTGTGACTATTTGTTGCCCCGCAAAGAGTGTCCGTTGGAGGGCGCCCAGCGGCATGAACGAGGAGACAGATGTGGCCGACAAGCTCGTAGCCCCCGCCGGAGTTGCAACCGGTGCCGGCATGAATTTTCGCTGGACCGTGCTGATATGGCTGGTGGCGGGCGGCATCATCAACTACATCGATCGCGCCAGTCTCTCCATTGCGGCGCCGGAAATGATTCGCGAACTCGGGTTGTCGCGAACGCAGATCGGCCTGCTCGGCACGGTGTTCGCGTGGACCTATGCGGTGATGCAGTTGCCCGCGGGCTGGGTGATCGACCGCTTCGGCGCGAAGAAGGCCTACGCGGTGGCGATGATCTGGTGGAGCGTTGCGACCTACATGACCGGGGTGGTCGGATCGGTCAGCGCGCTGCTCGTGATGCGCGCGTTACTCGCAGTCGGTGAGGCACCGTGCTGGCCTACCTCGGCGAAGATCACAGCCGCGTGGTTCCCGATGAAGGAACGAGGATTTGCCACGGGCATCTGGGATTCGTCATCGAAATGGGGACCCGCGCTTGCACCCGCTGTGCTCGTTGCGTTGATGGTCGCGTTTGGATGGCGCTCGCTGTTTCATGTGGCGGGTTTTGTTGGCATCGCGTTCGCCATTGTGTTTCTTTTTCTCTATCGAAACCCTGAGCAGAGCAAGCGGCTTTCGAAGCAGGAGTTTGCTTATATCGAAGCGGGCGGCGGCGGCCGTGAGCGGTCGATCAGCAACTCGACCCACGAGTGGCGCGGACTGTTCACGCACCGCAGCGTGTGGGGCATGATCCTCGGATACTTCTGCGCGATCTGGCTGTGGAACCTGTTCCTCGTGTTCCTGCCGCTGTATTTGCTCGATCGCTTTCACATATCGTTCGTACAGCTGGGTATTTACGCGAGCATCCCATGGATCGGCGGAGCGGTTGGCGAGATTATCGTGGGGTATCTGACCAAGAAGATGGTTGATCGCGGCATGGCGACGCCTATTGATGCCAAGCGCATGTGGATCGTGATCTGTGCGATCGGTGCAGCGGTCTCGGCGGTGGCCATTCCTTTTGTCGATTCGTTGGGCGTCACCATTACGTTGATGACGCTGGGCCTTGCATTCCTTGCGGCGATTATTGGCGCCGCGTGGGCACTGGCATCCGACGTTGCGCCGAAGTCGATGGTCGCCTCCGTCAGCGCGATCCAGAATTTCGGCGGGTATTTCGGCGGTGCGTTCTCGCCGGTGGTGGCGGGGTTTATCGTCGATAAAACCGGCTCGTATTCGATCGCGTTGATTTCGGGTGGATTGATAGCGGGATGTTCCGCGCTGTTCTACTGGTTCATGGTGCGGCGAGTGGTGCCGGAGCGGGAAGCGATGTGAGATCGAAACGACTGCGTTAACCCCAAATCAACTTCAGACCGAGCGAACCGCATGGCCCGATTTTCCCAGGCCATGCGGTCCAATACTTCTACATACGCGACTAATTCAAACCCCGGTCGCTTGCCCCGATCCAAGATCGGCGCCGGTCATCGGATCCGAACTCTTGTCCGATGCCGTGCGTGCGGCCATGGCCTGCAACACATCCACTTCTTCCGCCGATACCCCCACGGTCGCGAGTCCATCACCGCCATCCACGGCCGGTTGCGGATCTTCCACGAACTTCCAGTCGCCGCCCTCATTCCACGGGCCGCGCACCGCCGGCTCGCTGCCTTGCGACATGTTGTAGTAGACGCTTGTAAATTCCGGCACGCCTGGCAACTTGCCTTGCGGGAAATTTGGCTGGATCGAATGCAGCGCTTTCTCGAACGACTTCTGGTGCGCAATTTCGCGCGTCATGAGGAAGCCAAGCGCTTCCTGGATGCCGGCGTCATCGGTGACATTGATCAGGCGCTCATACACGATCTTGGCACGCGCCTCGGCTGCGATATTCGAGCGCAGATCTGCAGTCGGCTCACCAATGGTGTCGATGTACGCCGCCGACCAAGGCACGCCCGCCGAATTCGTGAGGGCCGGACCGCCGCCGTATAAAAGGGCAGTGGTGTGCGAGTCGTTGCCGCCGGAAGTCATCGATCGGTACAACTCAGCTTCCTGCTCAACGGCTTCGGCGAGTTGGCCCTTCGCGCCCTTGTTCAGCATCGCGACAATTGAACCGATGATCTCCAGATGGCTCAGCTCCTCCGTGGCGATATCGAACAGCATGTCCTTGCGGCCCGGATCGTCCTCTCCTACGGCCTGGGTGAAGTAACGGCAGGCCGCGGCAAGTTCGCCTTGCGGGCCGCCGAACTGCTCGAGCAGAAGGTTGGCGAGACCCGGGTTGGGAGCCGCAACGCGGACAGTGTATTGCAGGCGTTTGTTATGAATAAACATACGTAGTACTCCTAGGATCATTAACCGCTCGGCTTTCCCAAAAGCACTCGAGAGGCGTGCAGAAGCACGCGACGTCGTCGCGATGAAAAAACAGAACGAAGGTAGCGGATTGCTCCGGACGGCAACGCGATGGCAAACCGTGTCGCACCCAACCCTGGGCGTCCGGGTCTCAGAGCGGCGAAATGCTCTGGCGTACAGGCGGCAACTTCGCCGCGAAGAAAAAAAGAACCACGACAACCACTTCAGCATGGGCCGTTCCCGAGGGCCCGCACTCCCGTTTTCATCGCTGGCTGACTATCGTAAATTGGCAAAAATCCTTGACGCACTGCGAAAACCAGCCTATAAACATCCCATTGGATGGTAGGGGGATGGTTGAATGATTCAAAAAGTTGAAGTGCTCAGGCCGAAGGGTGGTGAGACAGAGAAGATCACGATAAACCTCGGTCCAGTGGACTTGGGACAGATCGACCTGCTGGTGGAAGAGGGTTTTTACTCGAACCGCACGGACCTGATTCGCACGGCCATCAGGAATCAACTGGCCACGCACTCGCAGGTCGTGAACGAAACGGTGACGCGGCGCGCACTGGTGTTGGGCATGCAGCACTTTTCGAAGCGCGATCTTGAAGCGGCGCGCGAGGCGGGTGAAAAGTTCGACATTCAGGTGCTGGGACTCGCAAGTATTGCTGCCGACGTGTCGGTCGAACTGGCGCTCGAAACGATCGCATCGATCGTCGTGCTCGGCGCTTTTCATGCATCGCCCGCAGTAAAAGCGGCGCTGGCAGGCCGGATTAAATAGTGATACCGCTTGTGATGCTGGCGGATAAGCAATAGCAGCAACCAATGGGAAAGATAATGAAACTCAATGAAGGATTCCTGCATTCGATGCAGGATGCAATGAAGCTGCTGCGCGCACGCGGCCCAAAGGAAGCGACGGCGGCGCTGCAGCGTGCGCTTGGCGCACACGCTCAGCCAATGCATCAAGCGAATACAGACGCGCCGGCCGTCGCGGATCCAGGCACGCTCACGACGCATACGTTCACGAGTGCCGCCGGTCATCGGAACTACAAGGTCTATGTGCCGAAGCACCACGGCAGCCAGCCGTTGCCGCTGGTGGTCATGCTGCATGGCTGCACGCAGGATGCCGATGACTTCGCCGCGGGCACGCAGATGAACGCGCTGGCGGAGCGGGATGGATGCATCGTGGTGTATCCGGTGCAGCCGCAAGGTGCGAACGCATCGAAGTGCTGGAACTGGTTCAAGCCTGGCGATCAGCAGCGCGACAGCGGCGAGCCGGCGCTGATTGCGGGCATCACGCGAGAAGTAATGTCGAAGCACGCAGTTGATCCGGCGCGCGTATTCGTCGCCGGTTTATCGGCGGGCGGGGCAATGGCCGCCATCATGGTCCAGGCGTATCCGGATCTTTATGCCGCTGCATGCGTGCATTCAGGGCTGGCCGTGGGGGCCGCGCACGATTTGCAATCGGCGCTGGCGGCCATGCGAGGGGGGAAGTCGCCGGGTGTTCGTCGTGCAGCGGCTCCGAAGCGGCCGCTGATCGTGTTTCACGGCGATGCTGACACAACCGTACATCCATCGAACACGGCTGAGTTGTTGCGCGGTTTCGGCGCTCAGGCCGTTATATTCGACGAGACTTCTCGTGGAGAAGCGGGCAAGCGTAAAAGCACGGTGGAAAGGCTGAAATCGGCGGACGGCGTTGATGCGGAGTTGTGGTTGATTCATGGTGCTCCGCACGCCTGGGCGGGCGGTAGCGCGAATGGTTCGTACACCGACGCAACGGGTCCCGATGCCAGCACGATCATGATGCGATTTTTCCTTGAGCATCCGCTGCAGGGCTGACCGGAAAATATCGGCGACAACATAATGGCTGCGTGTTTAAAAACAAAAGGGCCATTTGCATGGCCCTTTTGTTCATCGTGCGTCTATGTCATCCTCTCAAGCCGGCAGCCAAAAGCTCCCAATCGCTTCACGCAGCACGTCGACCTGATCCTTCAGCGAATGCGCCGCCGCTGCCGCTTCTTCTACCAGCGCCGCGTTCTGCTGCGTCACCTGATCCATTTCACCCACTGCGCGATTGACCTGCTCGATACCCGCGCTCTGCTCATTCGACGCATGACTGATTTCATCGAGAATCTCGTTCACGCGGCGCACCGAACTCACGATTTCACCCATCGTCGCGCCGGCGTTCGACACCAGCGACGCGCCTTCTTTCACCGTCTCCGTCGATGTCCCGATCAGCGCCTTGATTTCCTTCGCCGCCGTCGCCGAGCGTTGTGCAAGACTGCGCACTTCCGCCGCCACTACCGCAAACCCACGCCCTTGCTCGCCGGCTCGCGCTGCTTCCACAGCCGCGTTCAGCGCCAGGATGTTGGTCTGGAACGCAATGCCATCGATCACGCCAATGATGTCGCCAATCTGCTTCGAGCTTTCCGTAATGCGCGTCATGGTATGAATAACCTCCTCGACCACGCCGCTGCCGCGCTGGGCCACGTCGGCTGCTTCGCCGGCCAGCTTGGCGGCTTGCGTCGCGCTGTCGGCGTTCTGCTTCACGTTAGCCGTCATCTCGTCCATGCTCGACGCAGTCTGTACCAGTGCAGCGGCTTGTTGTTCAGTGCGCTGCGACAGGTCGGTATTTCCCGCTGCAATCTCCGACGCCCCCACGTTAATGTTCTCGGTCCCGGTGCGAACACGCGTAACGGTTTCCACCAGGCCGCTTTGCATCTCGCTCAGCGCGAACATCAGGCTATGCGAATCGCCGTCTGCAAGCGGCACATGCGTGGTCAGGTCACCGCGTGCAATGCGCTGTGCGGCGATCACGGCAATCGACGGATCGCCGCCGAGTTCACGCTTGATGCTGCGTAACACCAGCAGCATGACCAGCGACGCGAGCACGCCGAGCACCGCGGTGATCCCGAACCAGCGCCATGCGCTCGCGTAGAACGCAGCGTTGATGTCGTCCGTATACATGCCGGTCACGATGAACCAGTCCCACGGCACGAAGTGCTTCGAGAAACTCATTTTCGGCACGGGGACGTCGCTGCCGGGCTTCGACCACAGATAAGTGATGAAACCGCCTTCGGGCGACGAGCTGCCGGCGTTGACAATATTGACGAAGAGCTTGTTCCCCGCCGGGTCGGTGAAGCCGCCCAGGCTTTGCCCGTTCATCGCCGGCTTGATCGGATGCATGATCATCTTCGGCTGCGAGTCGTTGACTGAAATGTAGCCGTCGGTGCCGTAGCGCATCGAAGCAAGCACTTCAAGCGCGCGCTTTTTCGCTTCGTCTTCGGAGATGGTCTTGTTCGCGGCGAGACTCTGGAAATGCGCCGTGGCGGTCATGCCTTCGGCAACCAGCGCTTTCAGTTGCTCGCGGCGATCGTCCATTGTCGATGAACGGCTTTGCCACGCCCCTATGAATCCGATCGCGACCAGTCCGAGCCATAGCACGGCGATCATCGATCCGAGCTTCTGATTCAATGTCATTTTCTTCATGTTTCTGCCGTCGCCTAGTGTTGAACCGTATAAGTGAATGTGCGGCGTCGGGCATTGCCGAACGCTATGCGTAGCTTCTTTACGGCAAAGCAGTGGCGGAATGTAGGGGTGGGATAACCCCTAGCAAAGAAATGAGCGCATCGTTCTATTCATCTGAAGATAAAGATGTGTCCGGTTGGACGGCTCCTGGCGCAACCGGACTTGTCGCTTTAGATACAGGCAGTGATCAGATCATCGAATTAAAAAGTGCTGCGGATACCAACCCGCCCAACCGCCTGCTTCTGGTTGCTTGAAGGATTGAAGCCTGCAATCTGGGCGGCTTCTGCGTCGCCGGCGGCTTTCTGGAATACGCCCAGCACATACACCGATGTCCGCTTCGACAACGCATATTCAGCCGTCAGGTTGAACTGGTTGAATTTGGGCTGCGCGCTGGTCGCATGGTCGCGGCCGGTGGTGTAGGTGTAACCCGCGCCGATTGTCACTGCCGGCGTCGGATTAAACAGCGTCGACAACTCGTAGTTCTGGAACGTCGCGTCATGTCCCGCGCTGCCTTGCTGGAATATCGTATTCGTGAAGTCCGCCAACACGCGCAGCGACGCGAGCACTTGATACGAAGCCCCTACACCCAGTACTTTTTGCGCGCGAGCGGCAGTCAGGAAGTCGCCATAGACCGCATTCGTGAAGCCCGGATAGTTCTGGTAACCCTGCGTCGACACACCTGGATTGTTAATGCGCAGATACGCCACGCCTGCGCTGATCGGCCCTGCAGCGTAAGTCGCACCCGCGCTGAACGTGGCGTTGTTCGAGAACTGCCCGGCGATGCCGCCTAGCGAATACAGGCCGCCGAAGGTAAATCCGGCAAAGGCGGGGCTGCGATATTTGATCGCATTCGCGATGGGGAAGCCGTTGTCGGTGTTGTCCATGTCGTTCGGATGGGCGAAATAATAGCCGCCGACATTGCCGTTAAGCGTATAAGGCTCGACGAAATCCACAACGGAGTCCCATTGACGACCGAGCGTCAACGTACCCGCCTGAACGCTCTGAAGGCCCACATAAGCGTTGCGGGAGAACGCGAGTCCGCTGCCGAGGTTTCCCGAGTTGATATTGAAACCGCTCTCGAGGCGAAAGAGGGTTGAGAGACCGCCGCCCAGGTCTTCGGTGCCACGCACGCCCCAGCGGCTGCCTGCGGTCACGCCGGATGCAAGCTGGAACAAGTGGTTCCCCTGCACGTTGCTGACCACATCGACACCGTCTTCCACAATTCCATATAACGTGACCGAACTCTGTGCATGCGCGAGGGAAGTGGTGGCCATAATCGGGATAATCGCTGCAAGTTTTTTTAACATATGTACGCTCGGTTTTAGACGCCTGGGGGATGGATTGATTTCGAGGACATACACTTAGTACAACAAAGGTCGGATAGCGAGCGATTAAGGTGTCAAATTTCGTCGATTGGGTAATCGACGTGGCATCTGTTACGGATCAGTCACGATCGCGGGAAGTTAGTTTGGATAACTATGTATTTAGATTCAAGAAAATCCCAATTGCCTGATCGAGGTCTTCTGGGGAGTGTTCCTTTGTGAGCCCACCGCCCGCGTCGATCGACGCGGGCGCCTCGTCAACGTGACGAACGCAAGGAGCTCATGCTTGAGGTTTCATCGGCCCGGCGAGCCATTCGCGGCCCTTCAGCATGCCATTCCAGTACAGCCACGGAAGGACCATTGTCTTGAGATGCCACGCGAGGGCGCGCGGCACGGTAGGATCGAGCGGGATGGTCGGCAGCAGCTTGCCGCCGTAGCCGAACTCCGCCAGCACGACCTTGCCTTTCTCAACCGTCAGCGGGCAGGCGCCGTAGCCGTCGTAGCGTGCGCTTAATGGTTTTTGCTCACGCGCAGCAAGCAGGTTTTCCGCCACTACGACTATCTGCTTGCGAGCCGCCGCGGCCGTTTTTGCGTTGGGTGCTGAGCACGCATCGCCGAGTGCAAAGATGTCCGGATAACGCGGGTGCACGAGCGTGGCGTGATCGACTTCGCACCAGCCGGCCTTGTCGGCAAGCGCGCTCTTGCTGATCACGTCCGGTGGTAGTTGCGGCGGCACGACATGCAGCATGTCGAACGGTTTGTCGACACGCATGACGCTGCCGGTACCGTCTTTCACGCTGAACGAAGCGATCCGGCGAGCACCGTCCACGCCGACCAGGTTCGATCCGAACGCAAGCGACGCATGATAGCGCTCGACATATTTCATCAACGACGGCACGAACGCAGCGACTCCGAAAAGCACGTCGCCGGCCAGGTTGAATTCGACGTCGAGTTGATCAAGCACACCTTGCCTGAGCCAGTGATCGCAAGACAGGTACAGCGCTTTTTGCGGGGCGCCGGCGCATTTGATCGGCATGGCTGGCTGCGTAAAGAGCGCCTTGCCGCGCTTGAGTTCGTTGACGAGTTTCCACGTGTACGGTGCGAGATCGAATCGATAATTCGACGTCACGCCGTTCGCGCCCAATGTGTCTTCCAGACCTTCGATTTTTTCCCATGCGAGCCGCAGTCCGGGACAGACGATCAGGTGCCGATAACCAACGGCGCGCCCATCGTCGAGCCGGACAAGATGCTGCCCGGGCTCGATCGCGCTCGCACTGGCATGCAGCCAATGCGCTCGTTCCGGCATGACCGACGACATGGGCCGCACGGTGTCGTCTATGTTGAAGGCACCTCCGCCGACCAACGTCCATGCGGGCTGATAGAAATGCCGCTCGCTCGGCTCGATGATCGCGATGCGAAGATCGAGCCGCCGGCGCAGCAAGCTTGCCGCCACGCCAATACCCGCAGCGCCGCCGCCAATGACTACTACGTCGAAATTTCCTGTACTGCCTGAAGCCGCTGCATTCGTGCTCATTGCTATACCCCTGCTTCAAAGTTCAATTTCTTACCCTGCCAGACTGCTTTTGCAAACGTGCTTTGAAAGGTGTTCAACGGCAGCGTCGGATAACTCACGCCGTTGGATTCGGCCGGTGGAAAAACACCCGCGCGGATGATCGCACAGCAGCTGACCGTTGCCTGCTCAACGATCGCACCCCTCCGAAAAACATCGGCGGCATTGATCGCAGATGCTCAAGTCCGAATCTCCGCGTGCCGATAAACAAACATGGCCGGCAGCAACTGATTTAAGTAACCGTTGCAAATCAGTGGGGGGATCAATTCGGCGCTTTCCTCTTTATGACAAAGTGTTGCGATTTTGCCGACAAGCCGCCCAAACGGGCGATCCAGGCATACAGTTAAAGTGTTTTATCAAGTTCAGGTTGCGGTGCGGGAGGTGTGTGATGAAGCGCAGGACAGCTAGGCAACTTGTTGCTCAACTCGCAGATTTAAATCATCTCGCGCGGTGTAGCGCACTGAGGGCGGCGGCGGTCAGCAGGACCATCACTCAAAGCTCGGATAAAGAAACGGGGCGTACCGCGGACGGCATCAAGCCCGCGCGAGACGAAGCCGGGCAGGCGTCATTTGCCGGAGCAGCACATGAAATCCACGCATGAATATTCGCTACGGACACAAGTCGACAAATGGTTGGCTCCCGGTCTTTCCACCCCGGTTCGAGTCACCGAGTTCAGCCGCACGCGTTTAGGCGGAAGGCGATATGTGTGTGTAGAAACTGCGTTGCCTTTTGGATCGCGCGCGCTGCTTTTCTTCCGGCATGACGACGGTTGCTGGTGCGTATTCCCCCCGGCTCTGGATCGGCCTAATATGACAATGGGACGGTTTGTTGGACATTGACCGGCGCTTTATTCGGTTCAGTGAATGCGCCAATAGTTCGGGATGCTTATTTCGTTAAGCTGTTTGTATTAAATCGATGACCACCAGACGTCGGCGGTTCGTGAGGCGGCGAGCTAATAAGCTAAAAAGGAGGGTTATGCCAGAAACAACAATATCTTTATACGCCAACCCCCTTTTAGCGGAAGCGGATAAGCCCATGTCGCCGCGCGAGTGCGCGCACGAACTCCAAGCTACCGACTTTCCACGAACTTAAAAGTCCAACGTCGGGAGAGTCACCATGTACATCGGGCTGCTTGTCTCACAGGTTCGGCAGGTTCGGGAGGTCCACTACCATCCGGACGAAGAGGTGCCGGCGGAAGTTGCGCACCCACACCGTCTCGCGTTCTGGCAAAGAATCAGGCGCTTGTTCGCGTGAAGGTTGTCTGCGGAAGAATCGTCTACTGAGTATTGAAACGTATTAAACGTCGCAGCGATGCTTGCAAAAGCCGTTTCCAACCATCGGGAAGAAACGTATTCGCTGCGATTTTCAGTTTACTGGCCCGGGTTCGACGCCTTGCACTCGCTGTGGGTGGCCGGCAATTGCCGCGGGTGGTCCCGTTCATATTTCTCGTTCTGTTGAACCACGCGGTCCAGCGCCCTTGGGCCGTCGGCTTGCGCAGCCAACGAAACGGCGGGCAGCATCAAGACCGAAGCGGCGATGACCGCGGACATAAGCTGTTTCAAGATGAACTCCCGGACCCCATGTTTGATGCAACGATCCCATCGTCGTGATGGTGTCTGTGTACGGCCGCTGCGTACGGCCGCTAAGACAAGAGTAGGCGGAAATTCATAACAAAACACGAGTAAATATCCGCCGATCCGGACGAATTGACTGCTCGGGAACGACAAGTCAGCCGGGCCGGTTACCCAATATCCTCGGCATCTTCGGCGAGCTCAGGCCGCAGCATGACGCGGCCCAGTAACTTACGAGCCTGGTCCGTCTGAGCATGCTCAAAGGCATCGTCGAAATCATCCAACTCGTGAGCGCCGAGACCGACGTCCGGCGTCACGGCCACTCGCCGCCAGTCCATTACCGCGTCCAGGACTTCCCCAAGGATCATCCTGGCCTGTGCATCGGATAGTGAAAAATAGGCGCACGTATCCAGAAGCATCTCGACCGATTCAATAGGACCCGCATCTTCAGTAAGCCAGGTCGTGGACTCTCGCACCTTGCCGGGCATCGGATTCACGTCGAATGCCGGCGAAATGCGCCACAGGCCGTTGCCGTCATACAGAAAACCGAGGTTCTGCAGATGGTCGTCGGTGTTGGTGATGAGCAGGTTGAAAACCAGGCGGCGCCATAACTCTCGAGCGTCGTCGTCCGGATGCGAGCACTTTTGCTGCATCACATCGACGATCTCGGTGTAGGCGTGGGCATTTTGCCGCGACGCCTGCAGCATGGACGCAGCCGAAAGATAAGGGACTCGCAGGTCGCCTTCCTCCCGGTCGAATCGTTCGATGATCGCGACCGGCGTGTCATTGAGCGTGACGCACCGCGCATTGGCGGTCGTAATGCCCGCCTGGCGCGCGAGCTTGAGCGCCAGGACTTCGGCCCGGGTGACATTGATCGTGTCATTGACACTCGGAAATTTGCCGATGGCGAGCTTGCCGTTTTCATCGAGTACGGTGCATTTGGGACGCATGCCGCCGAGTGAGGTGCCTTTACCTTGCAAGTAACGCAGGTCCTCCGCAGTTTCCCGGGTTGTCTCGACCGCGCGCGTGGCCCTGTACATGCGTTCAAGTTCGATCATGGGCGGCGTCGTGCGCCGGCCTTCATCAACCGTCCTCAGATAGATCTCTTCGTCGCAAAGGCGGAGCGCGCCAATGCGGCTGAAATCGTCCACTGCACAAAGATAGTCGAGCTCG
>Ga0153932_1000192_pt1 | contig 24288 bp, 23 predicted proteins | sample TSNJ016MetaG_FD_102273 | JGI IMG/M metagenome (GOLD analysis project Ga0153932, IMG submission 102273) | Attine ant fungus gardens microbial communities from New Jersey, USA - TSNJ016 MetaG | ecosystem: Host-associated > Fungi > Mycelium > Unclassified | place: USA: New Jersey, Wharton State...
GAAGCGGCGGCAATACCCTTGCCGAGGGAAGACACTACGCCGCCGGTGACGAATACATATTTGGTCATCGCTAGGTGCTCGCGGGAAAAACGGATTATACCCGAAAGGCGCCCCGGAACCCAGCGCCGCGGGGGCGGATTTGCAGTGCGCGGCGCATATTCATGGATGAATCAGATGTCCGCGCGGCGCAGCCCGTCAAGCGTGCGTTGTAACGCGCGGGCGGTTTCGATGGGACGCTCCATGGGGAACAAATGACTGCCTTCGATCCACTCCAGATGCTCGCCCACAATGCGCCGCGTCATATCCAGCCCGACTTGCCGCACTTCGCGCGAATGCGTTCCCGCGATAAAGCCGACCGGTACCGGCACGCCGTGCGTGACCCGCGCACCCAACGTGCGCGGCAAGGTCTTGTAGATGCGAAATTCCACCTCGCGATCAAAAGCGAGCTTGCGCAGACTGCGGGACGCCGCGGGGGCAGCCGTGTCCGGCGGAATCCCGAAGTCGATGTAATCCGACAACATCCGCTCGTCCCAGCGCGAGAACGCGCTTTTTGCATGAAAGTGGCGCCATGCTTCTTCACGGCTCGGCCAGTTCGTCCGCCGGTTTTTTGTCGCGGCGGCAGGCGACAAACGCGTGTCGAGACCGGTCCACTGGGATATCCGCAGCAAATGGCTGCGCCAGCCTGCAATGACGGGCGAATCCAGCATGACGACGCCCTTCACCCAATGCGGACGCTTGAGCGCCGCCATCAACGACAGATAACCGCCCAGTGAATGCCCGACGAGCCAGACTTTTGTATCCGGGGGACGGGTGGAATCGATGTCTTCGAGCAGTTCGTCCACGAGATGAGGCCAGTCGCGCGTGACCGGCAGGCGCGGATTGTGGCCGAAGCGCTCGACCGCGCGGATCTCGTAATCGTCGGCGAGCTCGGCGAAGATCGTCCGGTACGTCGACGCGGGAAACCCGTTCGCGTGTGAAAAATGCAGGATGTCTTTCAAGCGTCGTGTCCTCTTCTCGTGCCCTCTTCTTTCTTACCGGCCCATCCAGTAGCGTGCGTGCGTTTGCCTGAACCGTTCGATGGAAACATCCGCCGACATCTCCATGCGTGCAGCGCCATCTTCGTCACTGCGAGACAGCTCGATACGACGCAGCCGATACCGCTCGAAAACAGTTGGATTCGGGTGGTTGAATCGGTTGCGGTAGCCTACCTGAAATACGGCGACGCGCGGCTCGACGGCGTCGAGGAAAGGCTCGGTAGACGACGTCTTGCTGCCGTGGTGCGGCACGACCAGCACATCCGCCTGAAGCAACGCGCCATCTTGTGTCAGTAACTGGCGCTCGACGTCCGCTTCGATATCCGCCGCGAGGAGCGCCGAGCGCCCGGCCGCGCTCGTTATTTTCAGCACGCACGAGGTCGCGTTCGGCTTCGCCGCAAGCGGACCGGCCATTGGCCACAACACGTCGAACTTCACGCCGTCCCACTGCCATTGCTGACCTGCGATGCATCGCAGGGAGTCGCTGCCCTCTTCCCGGGCGATCCGCCACAAAGCTTCGTGCGGCCGCATCGACGCCACGAACTGGCGCACCCGGATGCTTTCGAACACGGCGGGCGCACCGCCGGAATGATCGGAATCCGAGTGGCTGACCATGAGGGTATCGAGTGTGGAAAGGCCGTGCGCAAAGAGATATGGCACGACGAGCCGCTCGCCGGCGCGCGTGGATTCCGGGCCCGGGCCGGCATCGAAGAGCAAGGAATGACGCGCGGTTTCTATGACAATCGACGAACCCTGTCCGATATCCAGCGCCGTCACGCGGAACGTGCCGGTCGCAGGCGCATGCGATGGAGGAAAAACCAGCGGCAGCCACGTGAGCGGCGCGGCGAAGCGCAATGGCCAGCCGCGCGGCGCCAGCGCCCAGATCACGCCGAAGGCAGCGGCGGTCATCGCAAAGGTGTCCGGTTGCGGCAGACGCCACAGCGTCCACGCGGAGCCGGACAGATGCGCAAGCACGTCGCACATGATCGTCAACAGGCCATGGGCGGCGCGGTAGGCGAATTCGTCCAATGGTGCGGGCAGCAAGACGGCCACCAGTACCGTTGGCGTGACCAGAAGACTGACCCACGGAATCGCGAACGCGTTGGCGAGCGGTCCGAGCAGCGGGATCTGGAAAAACCAATAGGCGGTGAGCGGCGCAAGCCCGATGGTGATGGCGTACTGCACTCGTGCACTTGCAGCGATCCGGCGGCCGATGTCTCGTGCCATACGTCTGAGCCGCACACTCGAGCGAATGCTGGAGCGACGAAGCGCATCCGCGATCCGGTCACGCATGAGCCGGCGTGCGCGCGGCTGATCGTGGGGAATATCAGGGATCAGGTCTTCGTCGCGATCTGGCTCAGCCTCGTCCGCGATGCCGACCGATGCCCTTCTTCCCCGCGATGCAATCGCGAACAGGATCGCAGCCACGGCGCAAAACGACAGCCAGAATCCCGCGGCCGTGACCGCCCACGGATCAAGCAGCAGCACGAGCGCAAGCGCCCACGTCAGCACCAGCGACGAAGCCGGCCTGCGCCCGCTCAGAACGGCAAGCGCAACGAAGCACAACATCCACATCGATCGTTGCGCCGGTACGTTGAAACCGGCCAGCGCGGCACAGAACGCTGCGAACGCGGCCGCCGTCGCCGCCGACGCCTTCTGCGCCGGTACGATCAACGGCAACGGCATGCCGCGCCATCGCAGGCGTCGCCAGAACCATCCGCCGATCAACGCGGCGAGCCCCGCGACAAACCCGATGTGCAGCCCCGAGATCGCGACCAGATGACTCGTGCCGGTTGCGCGCAGCAAGGCCCAGTCGGCATCACTGACCACGTCCTGCGCGCCGACCGCGAGCGCGACCTCGATTCCCCGGTGCGGCGCGCCATCGAGTGCGCTCAACACCCTTGCGCGCAACCGGGCGCGCCAGTGATCGATCATCAGCGTAAAACCGCGGGCATCGGAGGGCATTCGGCGCGCGGACTCCGGCATCGATACATACCCTGTCGCGCGAATGTTGCGGGCGAGCAGCGCCGCTTCGGCATCGCGCCCTCGAAAATTCGCGTTTCCGTGCGGACGTTTCAACCGCGTGACGAACGTCCAGCGCTGCCCGGCCCAAAGCGGCGGAGGCGGCGAGGCGGCAGGCCTGCGTTTCGATGCATCCACCGCCATCCACGACAACTGCACGATGCGCGGAAACTTAGGTATCCGTGCTTCGTTCGATTCCACTTCGAACAGGAAACGCGTGCCGTCCTCGCCTTGCATTGGCAGACCGCGCACAAAGCCCGTCAGCTCGATATTGCGGTTCTCGAATGCTGCGGGCAACACGAATTGCAAACGACCTTCGGCGCGCGATGCGGCGTAGCTAAAACCGACAATAAACGCGGCGGAGATCAAGCACGCGTAACGCCAACGCGGCAAATAAACTGAGAGCGTACAAGCGCACGCAACCGCGCATGCAGCGGCGCAAATAACCCACACGCCGGGCAGCGCAGCCTGCCGCTGCAGCCACACGATCCCGAGAGCAAACCCGATCAACATTCCCCGCACGCCCGCTCCTCAAAACCTTGACGCGAGCGCAAACGCATCGGCGAGAAAGCGTTTCTCCACGACGCGTGCAATCGAACAAGTCAGAAGAACTGATTATGCGGAGATAAGTGCAAGCCGCGGCAGTGCCAAGTGCGCGTTAGCCGTTGTGCCTATGGAAAGCGTCTCTTCGCTGATACCGCGCAATTCAGCCAGCACCCGCGCAATGCCCGCCACCTGATCCGGCGCATTCCGATGTTTGTATAACCAGGAGGGCGCAATATCCGGCGCATCGGTTTCGAGCACGATTGCATCGAGCGGTAGGTCAGCCGCAAGGCGCCGGATCTGCCGTGCGCGCTCAAACGTGAGATTGCCGCCGAAACCAAGCCGCATGCCATGCGCAATGAACGCTTCGGCCTGTTGAAAACTGCCGTTGAACGCGTGCGCGATACCCACTTTCACGCCGTGCACACGCAAGCCTTTGAGCACTTTGTCCTGCGATTTACGCACATGACAAATGACCGGCAGATCGAAGTCACGTGCAATCTTGAGCTGCTCGTAATAGAAGAAGGTCTGGCGAGCGTCATCGAGGCCAGGCACGAAATAATCCAGCCCGATCTCGCCAATACCCACAAACCGAGGATCATCCATGCTCGCCGCGATATGCTCGCGCAACACGCGTAGATCGTCGTCCTGTGCACGCGGAGTAAAGAGCGGGTGGATGCCGAGTGCATAAGCGCCGCCCTCGATCCGATGCGCAAGCTCGCGCACCGTACTGAAGTTCTGGCGCTCGACGCCCGGGATCACGATTCGCCCGACGCCCGCTTTCAGCGCCGATGCCGCGACGTCTTCGCGGTCGGCATCGAATTCGGAAGCATCGAGATGGCAGTGCGTATCGATCCACATGATCGCTCCGTGATTCCCGCAACTAGACAGGTACGACCGGCTCCTCGAACAGCACGCCATCGCGCAGGCGCATGATGCGGTCGCAGCGCGCGGCCAGATCAGGATCGTGCGTGACGATCACGAAGCTCGTTTCAAGCGTCTGCGACAACTCCAGCATCAGGTTGAACACGGTGTCCGCCGTGCCGCCGTCGAGGTTGCCGGTAGGTTCGTCGGCGAGTACGCAGGCCGGATGGGTGACCAATGCCCGCGCGATGGCCACACGCTGGCGCTCGCCGCCCGACAACTCGCCGGGCCGATGTTTCGCCCGATGCCCGATACCCACGCGCTCGAGCATGTCCATGGCCTGCTTGCGGGCATCGACTTCGGTCATGCGGCGAATGCGCAGCGGCATCGCGACGTTATCGAGCGCGCTGAATTCAGCGAGCAGATGATGAAACTGGTACACGAATCCAAGCGCCTTGTTGCGCAGTTCGTTGCGCTCGCGTTCGCGCAACGCGGTGAACGGCTTGCCCAAAAGCGAAACCTTGCCGGCGCTGGGTTCATCGAGCCCGCCGAGCACGTGCAACAACGTGCTTTTGCCGGAACCCGACGCGCCGACGATCGCAAGCTTTTCGCCGCGATGCACCTGCAATTCAGCATTGTCCAGCACTTGCACGTTGAAGCCGCCCTGCACGAACGTCTTCGAAATGGCCGATGCTTCCAGCACGATGTTGTTCGACACCTCACTCATACCGCAATGCCTCCGCCGGACGGACCTTCGCGCCGCGCCAGCTCGGATAGAGCGTGGCGAGCGATGACAAGACAAACGCGATCAGCCCGATCCGGATCACGTCGGCGGGGACGAGTTCGGACGGCAGTTCGCTGATGAAATACACCGACGGCGGCAGGAACTGCACGCCGAACAGATGTTCGATACCCGGCACGAGCCACGGGATGCTCCAGGCGATCAGGCATCCGAGCGTCACGCCGATTGCCGTGCCGATAAACCCGATCGTCACGCCCTGAATCACGAAGATCTTCATGATCGACCCGGGCTGCGCGCCAAGCGTGCGAAGAATCGCGATGTCCGCTTGCTTATCGGTCACGGTCATCACCAGCGACGAAACCAGGTTGAACGCCGCGACCGCAATGATGAGCGTCAGGATGATGAACATCATGCGTTTTTCGATTTGCACGGCCGAGAACCACGTCTTGTTCTGCTGCGTCCAGTCGCGAATGTAAAGGTCGCCGGAGAGCGTGCGCGAAAGCTGCCGCGCGACTTCCGGCGCGCGTTGCATGTCCTTCAGCTTCAGCCGCACGCCCGTGGGCGCCGGCAGGCGAAAGAGCGCCTGGGCATCGGAGATGGAAATCAGTGCGAGCGTGGAATCGTATTCATAGTGCCCGGACTCGAATACGCCGACGACCGTGAATTGCTTGAGCCGCGGCAGCATGCCCGCTGGCGTGATCGTGCCTTCAGGGGCCACCAGCGTGATCTTGTCACCCGTTCCTACGCCGAGATTGCTCGCCAAGTCGCGTCCGAGCACGATGCCGAACCCGCCCGGCACGAGATCCGTGAGCTTGCCGCCCTTCATTTCCTTGCCGATATCGGACACTTGCGGCTCGAGCGTCGGCTCGACGCCGCGCAACGCCACGCCGCTGACAGCACCTTGCCGCGTGAGCAGCGCCTGCGCGTCGACATAAGGCGCCGCGCCGATCACTTCCGGATTCTTGCGCGCTTCCTGAGCGGTCAGTTGCCAGTTGGGCATGGACCCCGTCGGCGAAAAGATTTCGACGTGCGCGAGCACCGACAACATGCGATCGCGAACCTCTTTCTGAAAGCCGTTCATTACCGAAAGCACCACGATCAGCGCGGCCACGCCGAGCGCGATGCCGGCCATGGATACCAGCGCAATGAACGAGATGAAACCGTTGCCGGTGGTGCGTTTGCCGGCGCGGGTGTAGCGCCAGCCGATCTGCCATTCATAGGGAAGTTTCAAGCGATTCCTTTCAGCGTCTAACGTTCTTCGATCCGACCATCGCGCATTCGGTGCACGGATGGACGTTCCGTGCGACTTGCGCCGTTTTTATCACCCGATCCGTCGATCAGGCGCGAACTGGACGCGCCGTTGCGCATCCGATCAAGCGCGAAGTTTGCCACACAATGCTTAAGCCCCCCTTTAGACCGAGGGACGCAATGCGGCGGAAAACGCACGCGAAACGCGTGCAAAACCCTTGACACAGGCCATTCGGCCAATTTCGGGAAGCGAGACGTCAGTCCATACTCGATCAGCTCGCCAGCCGCACGAACCCTTCCAAAAAGACTTGGCGATGCCCGCCGCGACGGCCTTCAATTTAACCCTTTACGTATTACGCAAAACGTAATACGATGACCATAATGATTCAAACGTTCCGATGCAAGGACACCCAGGCACTTTACGAAGGTGAAACGCCGAAGCGGTTCGCAGCAATTGCAGATGTCGCGACCAGAAGGCTTTCGGCGCTGGATGCTTCGCACGAGTTGCGCGACCTGAAATCACCGCCCGGCAACCGTCTCGAACGGCTGTCGGGCGACCGGCGGGGCCAGCTCAGCATTCGGATCAACAGCCAGTGGCGCGTTTGTTTCAAATGGACGACGAAGGGTCCTGTCGACGTCGAGATCATTGACTATCACTAAGCGGGTTGATTCAACATGTCGAAGAACGGAATGCGCGCAGTTCATCCCGGAGAAATTCTCCGGGAAGACTATCTGGTTCCGCTGGAGTTGAGCGTCAACGCGCTGGCGCTGGCGCTCAACGTGCCGGCCACGCGGTTGCACGAGATCGTGAAGGAACGGCGCGGCATCACGGCGGATACGGCTTATCGCCTCGCGCGCTACTTCGACACCACGCCTGAATTCTGGTTGAATCTGCAGGCCATGTACGACCTCAAGACACTGCCCACACGCAGTGAAATCGATCGAAAAGTCGAACCGCGCGAGCCTACTCGCGCTTAAAACGCGCAATCAGCCAGCAGAAGCGCCGGGCCCTTTGCCATACAATGCCCAGCATCATGCCCACGCCCAAGCTCCACGATCTCCATCTTCTTCTTCCGTTCGCGCTGCCGTCCGCCGCCGACGCGGCAACTGCGCTTCACACCCTCGCGCGTCCAGCGCTTGATCGGCTGCTTGCCCGCGCAACGGTCGACGAACGCGTGATCGGCGAGGATTTTCAGCGCACCTTGCCGCACGAACGCTGGATTGCGCGGCAATTCGGCGTGGTGAATGACTCATCGAATACGTCATCAAGGCAGGCCGCCGACGAAGCACCGCTCGCGCCCTACATGCTGCTCGCCGACGGCGGTTCTCCGGCCGATGCCACATGGGCTTGCATCGAGCCGGTTCACGTTCGTATTGCGCGTGACCACCTGGTCCTGATCGATCCGGCGACGCTCGGCGTGGAGAACGAGGAAGCACGAACGCTGTTCGATGTCGTCAAGCCACTAATAGAAGACCTTGGCCTGACGATCCAGGCGCCGCAACCGGTGCGCTGGTACGTCACGGGCGAAAGCCTCGGCACGCTAGCCGGGGCGTCGCCGTTGCGGGCGAGCGGGCGCAACATCGAGATCTGGCTGCCGCACGAAGCCGGCACGGGCGAGCGCTCGCGGGCATGGATGAAGTTGCAGAATGAAGTGCAGATGGCGTGGTTCGAGCATCCGCTCAACGAAGCGCGCGAGATGCGCGGCCTGCCCGCGATCAACTCGATCTGGTTGCACGCACAAGGCGCGATTCGCAGCGCGACAAGTCCGTTCGCGCGGGTCATGTCGAGTGCGGCAGCCACACGCGGCTTGGCACTCGCCGCCGATATCGTTCCGGAAGCGCCGCCGGCATCGTTCGCGGCGCTTGCCGCAGATCAAAACCAGAACAATGGCCGCACGCTGGTAGAACTCGATCCGTTCTCGGCGCCGTTTATAGAACAGGACTGGGCGCGGTGGAATGAAGCGCTCGGTGTTCTCGAGCGCGACTGGTTCGCGCCTGCGCTCAGCGCGCTCGAAAATGGCTCGCTCGGCACGTTGCGCCTTACGTTGTGCAGCGATACCGGCTCCGTATCGCTGAGCGTTACACGCGGTGCGTTGCGCAAATTCTGGCGGCGACGTCCGATTGCCGCGTTGTTCATCGAATAGAAACTGGAACGAATGACCCGAATCGTCACACGTGCCCCCTCTCCCGCCGATGCCGCCGTTCTCGTGCGTCATGGCGTTCATCCGGTTATCGCGCGGCTGTATGCATCGCGCGGTGTGTGTTCACCGGACGAAATCGAAACCGAGCTCAAGAAATTGCACGCGCCCATCGGGCTCAAGGGCTGCGATGAAGCGGCCGCTGTTCTCGCCGATGCGCTCGCAGCGAAGCGCCGCATGCTCGTCGTTGCCGACTACGATTGCGACGGCGCGACGGCCTGCGCGGTGGCCGTTCGCGGACTCCGAATGTTCGGCGCGCAGATCGATTATCTGGTGCCGAATCGTTTCGAATACGGTTACGGGTTGACGCCCGAAATCGTGGCACTGGCGGCGGGTCGGGCCGGAGGCAAGCCGGATCTGCTGATCACGGTCGATAACGGCATCGCGAGCGTGGATGGCGTCGAAGCGGCGAACGCGTTGGGTATCGATGTGCTCGTGACCGACCACCACCTGCCGGGCGACGATCTCCCGCCGGCGCGCGCAATCGTGAATCCGAACCAGCCGGGCTGCAGCTTTCCGAGCAAATGCATTGCGGGCGTGGGCGTGATTTTCTACGTACTGCTGGCGTTGCGCGCGGAATTGCGCCGCCGCAATGCGTTCACGGACGAAGCGCCCGAACCGCGTCTGGACGGCCTGCTCGATCTCGTTGCGCTTGGAACCGTCGCCGACGTGGTGAAGCTCGATCCGAACAACCGTATCCTGGTGGCGCAAGGCCTGAAGCGGATTCGCGCGGGACGCATGCAGCCGGGTATCGCGGCGCTGTTTCGCGCAGCGGCGCGCGATGCGCGCGTTGCATCCGGCTTCGATCTCGGCTTTGCGCTCGGCCCTCGCCTGAACGCGGCGGGACGCTTGTCGGATATGTCGCTCGGCATTGAATGCCTGATCACCGACGACATCGGCCGCGCGTGGGAACTCGCGCAGCAACTCGACGGCATCAACCGCGAACGGCGCGAAATCGAAGCCGGGATGCAGGAACAGGCGCTCGAGGAACTGGCGAGCATCGATCCCGCAGACTCCGCCACGCTGACGCTGTTCAATCCCACCTGGCACCAGGGTGTGATCGGGATTGTCGCCGGGCGTTTGAAGGAGAAATTTCATCGTCCGTCGTTCACATTTGCGCACGCGGATGACAGCGGGGTTTTATCGAAGGGATCGGGACGCTCGATTGCCGGTTTCCATTTGCGCGACGCCGTGGACCTGATTTCCAAGCGCGAGCCCGGAATGATCGTGAAATTCGGCGGACACGCAATGGCCGCGGGCATGACCATCGTCACCGCGGACATTCCCCGCTTCACCGCCGCGTTCGAAGCGGTCGGACGCGAATGGCTGACAACTGAAGCGTTATCGCGGGTGGTTGAAACTGACGGCGAACTCGAAGACGCTTATTTCACGCCGCAATTCGTCGAACTGATCGATAACGCCGTCTGGGGCCAGGGCTTCCCCGCACCGGTTTTCTCTGGCGAATTCGAAGTGGCTTCGCAGGCGCTGGTGAAGGACAAACACCTGAAACTGCAACTGCGGCGCGGCCAGCAGCGCTTCAATGCGATCTGGTTCAATCATACGGACACGTTGCCGAATCGCACGGTGGTGGCGTACCGGCTGGTTTCAGATACATGGAATGGTGTGGCGCGTGTGCAGATGATCGTCGAGCACGCGCTCGCGTGAAACGCGGGGTCCCGATCGTCCGCGCCCGCCCAGCGCAGGTTGCGGCTAAGTTATAATTTCCCTCTTAGCCAAAAAACCTGAAAACGATCACATGGAAGCGGAACGTCTAAACGCAATCGAGAATCTCCTCGCCGACCTGCGCCATCGCGCCGGCGAGCTCCGGGGGTATCTTTGACTACGACGCCAAGGCTCTTCGCCTCGACGAAGTCAACCGGGTACTAGAAGACCCGAACGTCTGGAACGACTCGAAAAACGCCCAGGCGCTGGGCCGCGAGAAAAAGCTGCTCGACGGCGTCGTCACCACGATCACGGACCTCGATAACGACCTGCGCGACACGCAGGATCTGTTCGACATGGCCCGCGAAGAAGCCGACGAAGACACACTCGTCTCGTGCGAGACAGACGCGGCAGCGCTTCAAAAACGCGTCGAAGACATGGAATTCCGCCGGATGTTCTCAAACCCGGCCGACCCGAACAACTGCTTTATCGATATCCAGGCAGGCGCCGGCGGCACCGAAGCGTGCGACTGGGCAGCCATGCTGATGCGCCAGTACCTGCGCTACTGCGAGCGTAAGGGCTTCAAGACCGAAGTGCTGGAAGAATCCGACGGCGACGTTGCCGGGATCAAGAGCGCGACCATCAAGGTGGAAGGCGAATACGCATACGGATTCCTGCGCACGGAAACGGGCGTGCACCGGCTCGTGCGCAAGTCGCCCTTCGACTCGTCGGGCGGGCGCCATACGTCGTTTTCATCGATCTTCGTGTACCCGGAAGTCGACGACTCCATCGAAATCGATATCAATCCGGCGGACATTCGAACCGACACGTATCGCGCGTCGGGCGCGGGCGGCCAGCACATCAACAAGACAGATTCCGCTGTGCGTCTCACGCACGGACCGACGGGGATCGTCGTGCAGTGCCAGAACGACCGCTCGCAGCACCGCAACCGCGCCGAAGCCATGATGATGCTGAAGGCAAAGCTGTACGAGTTCGAAATGCGCAAGCGCCAGGTCGAGAAAGACAACCTGGAAAACAGCAAGACCGACGTGGGCTGGGGTCACCAGATCCGCTCGTACGTGCTCGACAACAGCCGTATCAAGGACTTGCGCACGAACGTGGAAATCAGCAACACGAAATCCGTACTCGATGGCGATCTGGACGACTTCATCAGCGCCAGCCTGAAACAGGGCGTGTAACCGAAGCACGCTTTCAAGCATCTTTTGCAGCGACGTTCTGCAGCAATTCACCGCAGCATTGCGTCGCTGATATTTGCGGCCAACGACCGAATCAGGTCCCAATTCAGCCGCAGTCACCGTATTCATCGCCGAAGACATCATGACCGAACCGACTCAGCCGGGCGCCGCTCCCGAACTGGAAGAAAACCAGATCCTCGCCGAGCGTCGCGACAAACTCCGTGCGCTGCGCGAGCAAGGCATCGCGTACCCGAACGATTTTCGTCCGACGCACCAGGCCGCCGCGCTGCAAGCCGATTACGCCGATAAAGACAAGGAAGCGCTCGAAGCCGAGCCGCTGCAAGTCGCTGTCGCCGGTCGCATGATGTTGAAACGCGTGATGGGCAAGGCAAGTTTTGCGACAGTGCAGGACGGCAGCGGCCAGATCCAGTTCTTCATCACGCCCGCCGACGTCGGCCAGGACGTCTACGACGCATTCAAGAAGTGGGACCTGGGCGACATCGTCGCGTCGAAGGGCGTTTTGTTCCGCACGAACAAAGGCGAACTTTCTGTCCGATGCACCGAACTGCGTCTGCTGACGAAGGCGTTGCGCCCTCTTCCCGACAAATTCCACGGGCTGTCCGATCAGGAAATGCGCTATCGCCAGCGATACGTCGACCTGATCGTGACGCCGGAAACGCGCCAGACGTTTATTGCGCGCACGAAGGCGTTCGCGTCGATTCGCAGCTTCATGGCGAAGGCGGATTTCATGGAAGTGGAAACGCCGATGCTGCATCCGATTCCCGGCGGCGCCGCGGCAAAGCCGTTCGTCACGCATCACAACGCGCTCGACATGCAGATGTTTTTGCGTATCGCGCCCGAGCTGTATTTGAAGCGGCTGGTGGTCGGCGGCTTTGAACGCGTGTTCGAGATCAATCGCAATTTCCGCAACGAAGGCGTGTCGCCGCGACACAACCCCGAGTTCACCATGATGGAGTTCTACGCCGCGTACACGGAATACACGTGGATCATGAACTTCACGGAAGAGCTGATCCGGCAGGCGGCCATCGATGCACGCGGTACCGCCAACATCACCTATCAGGGGCGCGAGCTGGATTTATCGAAGCCGTTCCATCGGCTGACCATTTGCGAGGCAATCCAGAAATTTGCACCGCAATACACGGACGAACAACTTGGCGATCCAGCGTTCCTGCGCCCGGAACTGAAAAAGTTTGGCGTCGATGCATCGCAGCCGCAGTTCCTGAATGCCGGCGTGGGCGCGCTGCAACTCGCGCTGTTCGAGGAAACCGCGGAATCGCAATTGTGGGAGCCGACGTTCATTGTCGACTATCCGCTGGAAGTGTCGCCGCTGGCACGGGCATCCGATACGGTTCCGGGAATCACCGAGCGCTTCGAGCTGTTCATCACGGGCCGCGAGATCGCGAACGGCTTCTCCGAGCTGAACGACCCTGAAGATCAGGCTGCACGCTTTCAAAAGCAGGTCGACCAAAAAGATGCCGGTGACGAAGAAGCCATGTTCTACGACGCCGACTACATTCGCGCGCTCGAACACGGCATGCCGCCGACGGGCGGCTGCGGGATTGGTATTGACCGGATGGTCATGCTGCTCACCGACAGCCCTAGCATCCGTGACGTAATCCTGTTCCCACATTTGCGCCGGGAAGACTGATTTCGGCAAACACGGCTGGTTTGTAAAAAAGGCGCGAAAGCGCCTTTTTACGTTCAGATGGGTCATAAAGTTTCTAACTTTAGGTAAAAGGTAATTGCTGTTGAGCGAAACGACGGACCCAGTACAGGCAAAAACCCTTATAAAACAAGCACCTGTAGCACTTATCGATCCCGGTGCGGTTCTTGCGTCAATAGATCACACCGAAACGTTACAAATTGATAAATCCGGCGGCGGATACTGCCGCAAACTAATCACCAGACACCCAGCAACATCGCACTCTGCCTTGAGACGGAGGTTCAAAAATGGATAACAGCAACAACAACATGACCACCCCAAATTCACCCAATCGCAAGATTCACCCACTGGTGGCTACCGCCGCGGGTGCGGTCATCATTGCGAGTCTCGCGGCTACGGCCGCCGTCACTGGACTCTTTCCGAAGGCGTCCAGCACGTCGCCTGTGAACGACCAGACGCAAGCAGCACAGGTCGCGACACAACCCGTGGCGCCGACAGCGGCTCAAGCACAGGCGCAGCAGCAAGCCGCTCAACAGCAAGCGGCGCAGCAGCAACAAGCAGCGCAGGAACAGCAGGCCCGCCAAGTGGCTCAACAGCAACCCGCGCAACAGCCGAACTATGCGCAGCAGCAACCAGTGCAAGCCGCGTACTGCTCTACTTGCGGCACGGTTGAAGGCATCTCGGCGGTGAAGCGCGAAGGTCACGGCACGGGTATCGGCGCAGTTGGCGGCGCGGTCGCGGGTGGTCTGATCGGTAACCAGTTTGGTCGCGGAGGTGGCCGTACCGGCATGACGATTCTCGGCGCTTTAGGCGGCGGCCTTGGCGGTAACGCGGTGGAAAAACATCTGCGCAGCGAGACCGATTATTCGGTGCGCGTGCACATGGAAAACGGCAAGACGCGTTATTTCACGTATCGTGAGCCGCCGCCATTCAGCCAGGGCCAACGCGTGCGCATCGAGAACGGTACGCTGGCTGCGGGCTGATATCGGTTGGCTGGTTGAGCTGGATAACAAAACGGCGACTCCTCGCGGAATCGCCGTTTTGTTTTGTCTTGGCCGACGCCAGATTCAGTAATCCGCGTCTTCAATCCATGCCGCCTGGATCGCCTCGAGAATCCTCTCGTTGGATTTCTCAGGATCGTCGTCGAAGCCTGCCAATTCCGTCACCCAGCGATGCAAATCCGTAAATCGCACGAACTGCGGATCGACGTTCTGATGCGCGTCGGTCAGTGCCATCGCGATGTCCTGCGTGTCTGTCCACTTCATGGCAAGCGCTCCTGTCTCAAGGTCCCTGATAGTTTCAGTGATTCTCTTTAGCGTGATTGATGGTGTAGCGCGGAATCTCGACCACGAGATCCTCGTCGGCGGGTGCCATCGCCTGACATGATAACCGCGACGTCGGCTCGAGTCCCCATGCCTTGTCGAGCAAATCGTCCTCGTCTTCTTCCGATGGAACCAGCGCGTTGAATCCTTCGCGGATGATCACGTGACACGTCGTGCAGGCGCATGACTTCTCGCACGCGTGCTCGATCTCGATGCCGTTATCCAGCAAGTTGTCGCAAATACTCTTCGATAAGTCCGCGTCGATCACCGCGCCATCCGGGCACAACTCGACGTGGGGCAAAACTACGATCTGGGGCATGACTTCTTTCCGTTCTATGTCGTTATGGGCTCAGACTTCGTCGAGCCGGCGGCCGGCGAGTGCGCGGCGAATACTTTTGTTCATGCGGCGGGCGGCGAACTCGTCGGTGGCGGCGGCCAGTTCCTTGGTCGCGGCTTCGATGGCGTCCGTGCTGTCGCCCGTCGTGACCGTTGCCAGCTGGCCGATCAACATTTCGATATTCGCGCGCTCGGCGTCGTCCAGCAGTTCGCTGTCCGCGCCCAACGCCGCTTGCGATGCTTCTACCAGACGCCGTGCGTCGACTTGCGCTTCGCGCAGCGCGCGGGCGCGCATATCGACTTCGGCGGTGGTGAAGCTCTCTTCCAGCATGCGGGCAACGTCGTCATCGGCAAGACCGTAGGACGGTTTCACGACCACCGATGCCTCCACGCCCGACAATTGTTCGCGCGCAAACACCGACAGCAAACCGTCCGCGTCCACCTGATACGTCACGCGAATGCGCGCAGCGCCGGCGGCCATGGGCGGAATGCCGCGCAGCTCGAAACGCGCGAGCGACCGGCAGTCGGAAACGAGCTCGCGTTCGCCCTGCACCACGTGAATGGCCATTGCGGTCTGGCCGTCCTTGAAGGTTGTGAAGTCCTGCGCACGCGCGACCGGAATGGTCGAATTGCGCGGGATGATTTTTTCCGTCAGGCCGCCCATGGTTTCGACACCGAGCGACAGCGGAATCACGTCCAGCAACAGCCAGTCATCGCCCTCGCCGCTTCGATTGCCCGCGAGCATGTCGGCCTGGATCGCAGCGCCGAGCGCCACGACCTGATCGGGATCGAGATTGGTCAATGGCGGCTGGCCGAAATATTCTTCGACCGCGCGCCGAATCACCGGCATACGCGTCGCGCCGCCAACCAGCACGACGCCCTTAATCTCGGACGCCGAGATCTTCGCATCGCGCAACGCCTTGCGGGTCGGCGTCAGCGTGCGTGCAACCAGCGCTTCAGTCAGCGCGGCAAAGTCGGTTTCGGTGATTGTCAGATCGATTTTCTGACCATCGGAGAACGCGGCTTCGATGCGCGCTTCCGGCGCATCCGACAACGCTTCCTTGGCCGTACGCACATGATCGAGCAACAGCCGCACGTCCTCAGGCGTTGCCGGCTTCACCTTCGCTTTTGCGAGCACGTGCCGATAAACCATGGCATCGAAATCATCCCCTCCCAGCGCTGAATCGCCGCCTGCCGCGAGCACTTCGAAGACGCCTTTGGTGAGCTTGAGAATCGACAGGTCGAAGGTTCCGCCGCCGAGGTCGTACACGGCGTATAACCCTTCCGATGCGTTGTCCAGCCCATAAGCAATCGCGGCCGCAGTCGGTTCGTTCAGCAAACGCAGCACGTTCAGGCCGGCGAGTTTCGCGGCGTCTTTCGTGGCTTGACGCTGGGCTTCATCGAAATAAGCCGGAACAGTGATCACCGCACCGACCAGATCGTCGCCAAGCGAATCTTCCGCGCGATAACGCAACGTCGCCAGGATTTCCGCCGATACTTCCACCGGGCTCTTCACACCATCGATAGTACGAATCTGCACCATGCCTGGCGCATCGACAAAATCGTAGGGCGCGTTCTCGGCGCCTTCCACTTCACTCTTGCCGCGGCCCATGAAACGCTTGACCGAAACAATCGTGTTGCGCGGATCAAGCGCCGCTTCTTCCTTCGCAACACGACCGATACGCCGGCCGCCTTTCTCCAGATACCGGACCACCGACGGCAGCAGGTAATGGCCGTCCTCGTCGGGCAACACTTCAGCTACGCTGTTGCGCATGGCGGCCACGAGCGAATTCGTCGTACCGAGATCGATGCCCACGGCAATGCGCCGCTGATGCGGCGCCGGAGCCATGCCGGGTTCTGAAATTTGCAGTAAAGCCATCGTTGCTCTATTGGGGGTTGGTGACGCCTGTAGTGTCGTCTGGTGGTCTAAAATCAGTCGAGCTTTTCGATCTGGTTGCCAATCTCGCTCGCCACACGTTCGATAAACATCAACTGGCGGACGGCTTCACTTGCCGCCTGATCGGCGTGACTGTCGATCAAAGCCGCCAGCTTTTCGAAGCGAATGCGTTCCTGGTCGCGCATTTCCTCGAGCAGGGACTCGAGCGCGCCCACGTTCTTCGCCGCCGCCGCGTCCTCGATATTTTCGCGCCATTCCATTTGCTGCATCAGGAAGGCCGGTTCCATCGCCGTGTTGTTCTCGGCGTCGGCATGCACACCGCGCAGCGAGAGCATGTACGTGGCCCGTTTGAGCGGGTCGCGCAGCGTCTGGTACGCCTCGTTCGCGCGCGTGGCCCACTGCATCGCAACGCGCTTTTGCGCATCGCCCGCGGCTGCAAACCGGTCGGGATGAACCTGCGCCTGCACCGTTCGATACGCTTCGTCCAGCTTCGCGGAATCGATGGCGTAAGTCGGCGGGAGATCGAACAGGTCGAAGTGACTGTCGTTGAGCGTGGCCATGGGAGGAGGATAGATGGACTTAAAAAGCAGTGACGCTAAAGAAAAAGGCGGCACGCGCCGCCTCTTTGCTGTTCTTCCACAATGCTATACGCGAAAAGATTCGCCGCAGCCGCACTCGTCTTTCACATTCGGGTTGTTGAACTTGAAACCTTCGTTCAGCCCTTCGCGCGCGAAATCCAGTTCGGTGCCGTCGATATAAGCGAGGCTCTTCGGATCGACAATGATCTTCACGCCTGCTGACTCGAACACCTGATCTTCCGGCGCGAGTTCGTCCACGTACTCGAGCTTGTAAGCGAGGCCCGAACAGCCGGTCGTGCGCACGCCAAGACGCAGCCCTACGCCCTTGCCGCGTCGAACCAGATACTTCTGCACGTGCTGTGCTGCCTTGTCCGTCAACGTGATTGCCATAGTCTCTCTTCAGCAGTTGCTTGAATCCGGATGGTTGCTCCCGGTCGCATGCTGCAGCCTTGCTTTGAATCCAAAACCCGAGCGCCGGATCTCTCTTGCAGACCCAGGCGCCCCTCCCTGAATTGCTTACGCTGCGTGCTGCTTCGCTTCAACCGGAGCCGCTTCTGCAACGCCCGCACCATGACGTTGCTTGTAGTCTGCAACGGCGGCCTTGATTGCGTCTTCGGCGAGAATCGAACAGTGAATCTTGACCGGCGGTAAAGCCAGTTCTTCAGCAATATGGGTGTTCTTGATCGTCAGCGCCTGGTCCAGGGTCTTGCCCTTGACCCATTCGGTCACGAGCGAGCTGGAGGCAATCGCCGAGCCGCAGCCATACGTCTTGAACTTCGCATCTTCGATCACACCGTCCGCGCCCACGCGGATCTGCAGCTTCATCACGTCGCCGCACGCGGGCGCGCCGACCATGCCGGTGCCGACCGTGTCGTCGTCCTTGCCGAACGAACCGACGTTGCGCGGGTTTTCGTAATGGTCCAGAACCTTGTCGCTATAAGCCATGATTCAAACTCCTTGAATTCGTATGCGTGTGCGTTCAACCGGGGCGCAAAGTGCTGCTTAGTGCGCGGCCCACTGGATCGACGAGATGTCGATGCCATCCTTATGCATTTCCCAAAGCGGCGACAAATCGCGCAGCTTCTGAATCTTGCCCTTCAACAGATTGATCACGTAGTCGACGTCCTGCTCGGTCGTAAAGCGGCCAACCGTGAAGCGGATCGAGCTGTGCGCGAGTTCGTCGTTGCGGCCAAGCGCGCGCAGCACGTATGACGGTTCCAGCGAAGCCGATGTGCAAGCCGACCCGGAAGACACCGCCACATCCTTGACCGCCATGATCAGCGACTCGCCTTCAACGAAGTTGAAGCTGATGTTGAGGTTATGCGGCACACGGGTTGCCATGTCGCCGTTCACATAAACCTCTTCCATCTCCGAAAGACCCCTCAACAGGCGGTCGCGCAACATGCGCACGCGCTCGTTTTCGGTCGCCATTTCTTCACGCGCGATGCGGAAAGCCTCGCCCATGCCAACGATCTGGTGCGTCGCCAGCGTACCTGACCGCATGCCGCGCTCGTGACCGCCGCCATGCATTTGCGCTTCAATACGGATGCGCGGCTTGCGACGCACGAACAACGCGCCGATACCCTTCGGGCCATACGTCTTGTGCGCCGAGAACGACATCAGGTCGACCTTCAGTTTTTGCAGATCGATCTCGATCTTGCCGGTGGCTTGCGCTGCATCGACATGCAACACGATGCCCTTCGCACGCGTGATCTCGCCGATGGCGGCAATATCCTGGATCACGCCGATTTCATTGTTCACGTTCATCACGGACACGAGGATGGTGTCCGGGCGGATCGCCGCCTGGAACACGTCCAGATCCAGCAAACCGTCGTCCTTCACATCCAGGTACGTGACTTCGAATCCTTCGCGCTCGAGCTCGCGGCAGGTATCGAGCACGGCCTTGTGCTCGGTCTTCACCGTGATGATGTGCTTGCCCTTGCTCTTGTAGAAATGCGCAGCGCCCTTGATGGCGAGGTTGTCCGACTCCGTTGCGCCCGACGTCCAGATGATTTCCCGCGGATCGCAATTGACCAGCTTCGCGACGTTCTCGCGCGCTTCTTCGACTGCCCGTTCCGCATCCCAGCCGTACTGATGGCTACGCGATGCCGGATTGCCGAACTGCTCACGCAGATACGGAATCATCTTGTCCACCACGCGCGGGTCGACCGGGGTCGTTGCGCTGTAATCCATGTAAATGGGCAGATGGGGAATGTCGTTGTTCATCAGTTGCTCCGGGAATTGACTCAATTGGCTTTTCCAGGCGAGACAGCCGCGTCAGCTTGACGGACGCGCGGCAGCCATCAGCCGGCCAGGTTGAAAACGGAATTCGGTCCTTTTGGCGCCACGCGGGCAGGCTCCACGGTCGCCGTATCGGCACGGCGATCGCGCAATACCGCCGGCGAACCATCGCGCGCACGCTGCTGGTCGACCAGGTCTTTCAGCGAGACGGAGTCGAGATACTCGACCATCTTCTGATTGAGCGTGGACCAGAGTTCGTGGGTCATGCAATGGCCGTCGTGCTGCTTAGTGCCTTCGCACGCGCCCTTGCCACCGCACTGCGTCGCATCGATAGGTTCGTCCACCGCAATGATGATGTCCGCGACCGTGACGTTTTCAGCACGGCGAGCGAGATTGTATCCGCCACCCGGACCCCGCACCGACTCCACGATTTCGTGGCGGCGCAGCTTGCCGAACAACTGTTCAAGGTAAGAGAGCGATATGTGCTGGCGCTGGCTGATTCCGGCCAACGTCACCGGGCCCTGCTCCTGGCGCAATGCCAAGTCGATCATCGCCGTAACGGCGAAACGGCCTTTCGTGGTGAGTCTCATAATTTGTGGCTACCGGGGGCTACTGCTAATACTCGATGATTTTGCTCAAGTATAAATAGCCTACGGATTTAGTCAAGTATCTCAGGTTCATTTATTAGGAATTTGCTGAGACGTTTCGCGGGCCGAAACCCGCTCGGCTGCCATGCGCCTAGGACACCAACTGGGTGCGCAGCGCTTTCAGCAGGCCTTCGCAAGCGTCCTCGCACTGGTCGAGCACCCGCTCGAAACCTTCATCGCCCCCAAAATAAGGATCGACGACAACGCGGCTGTCATCGCGCGTGGCGAATTCCATGAGCAAACGGATCTTGTCGCGGTACTCCGGTGGGCAGAGTTTTGCGAGCGCGGCAGCGTTGGCATCGTCCATTGCGATCAGGAGGTCGAACCGCGCGAAATCTGTTTCGCCGACTTGCCGGCCACGCAGCAAGGACAGGTCATAACCACGGGTTCTGGCCGCGCGCTGGGCGCGTTCATCCGGCGGCTGGCCGATATGCCAATCACCCGTGCCCGCAGAATCCACGACGATCCGGTCCGAGAGTCTTGCCTTCCCCACTTGATGAAGCATCACCGCTTCGGCGCTGGGCGAACGGCAAATATTGCCAAGGCACACAAAGCAGATGGCGATCGTGTTCATCGGGTTCCGGATATCGTTGACTTGAGGCGTCGATAAAGTACCGCCTGCCGTCTCGCATCCCCTCAAGGCGAGCGCACGCGAACGGTCCCGAATTATACAAAGGACGTCGCTTTTGCGCCCGAACGACGCTTGTTCAAAACGTCTGTGTGACCGACGGCGATGTTGCCGGTGCGGCGCTGTCCGAATCTACAAGACCCAGCGAAATGGCACGCGCAAACTCCGCGCTGACTGTAGCGGCGCTTTGCGGGTGTGCTGCCGCTCCCACCATGGGGTGGATTGCGTGGCAATAACCCGCAAGAGCGAGCGGTACAAGCATGGCAACAGGCCAGTAGGTCGATATTGTCTTTTTCATTTCTAACCCCTTTCTCGTGTCCCGTGGGCTGACGGGCCCACTGCAGGACAGTTGAATTGTAAGGGTTAGTCCTGATCCGATAAATGCGTTAAGGCACAAAGCATTGTTGCAGTTGTGTCAACAGCGCATGTTCAATCGGCGTTGTAATGCGGTGCAAGCCGCGTCCCAAGTGGGTCTCGACCTTTATGCGCGCGTTACCAGCGAGATAAAACTTTACAAGTTTCTTGCGACAACCCTTCGTCAATGCTGTCAGATACGGTAATCAACCACTGTTTGCAATATCAAATATGAAACTCGCTGCCGCAGGACTCATCCTCGTTTCGTCCGCGCTCGTCGCGGGCTGCGCCGTTTATCCCGACGGCACGCCCGCCTATGCGGGTGGCGGTTACTCGTCTTATCCTGCGTACCCTGGCGGCTACGATCCCGGCTACTATGGCGCGCCGGTTGTTCAGTCAGGCGTGGTGATCGGCGGGGGCTATTACGGCGGCGGTCCCGGCCCGCGATGGGACGATGGACCTGGATACCGGCGCCCGCCGCCTGGAGGCTGGGGCGACCGGGGTGATCGTGGCGGATACCGCGGCGGCGATCGCGGCGGTGACAGAGGCGATCGCGGCGGTCATGGCGGACAGCAAGCAGGCGGAGGCGGTCCTCAAAGCGGCGCCCCTGGCGGTCACGGCGGACAACAAGCCGGAGGCGGCGGTCCGCAAGGCGGCCGCCCGCCGCAAGCCGGTGGCCCTGGCGCAGCGCCACAACCGCAACCGCAGCAACAGCAAGCGCGCACGCCGTACGTTGGCCGTTCGAACTGGGGGAAACCTTCGCCGCAGACTTCAGAACGCAATCACTGACGTCTCGCTTTCTTATCACACAAAAAACCGTCCTCGATCCACATGAGATCCCGGACGGTTTTTTTTGTTTTGCGTTTTACCGTTGGCCCCACAACCCGAGCGTGACTGCGTTCGACCGCCTTTCGCTCTTTTCACAATACGAGATACAATCACAATTCCGCTGTTTGACGTATCAACTGATTTTCTCCATGAGCGATACGAGCCCGGAATCCAGAACGTCCATTCAGGTGATCGAGCGCATGATGCGCCTGCTCGATGCGCTTGCCGCGCACACCGATCCCGTCAGTCTCAAAGAACTCTCGCAGAGCACGTCGCTGCATCCTTCGACCGCGCACCGCATCCTGAACGACATGGTGACTTGCCGGCTGGTTGACCGTTCCGATCCAGGCACTTACCGGCTCGGCATGCGTCTGCTTGAACTCGGCAATCTGGTGAAGGCGCGGCTGTCGGTTCGGGAAGCCGCCATGCCGCCCATGCGCGAACTGCATCGCGAAACCGGGCAGACCGTGAACCTGTCGGTGCGTCAGGGCGACGAAATCGTCTATATAGAACGGGCTTATTCGGAGCGTTCGGGCATGCAGGTCGTGCGTGCCATTGGCGGACGCGCGCCCTTGCATCTGACATCGGTGGGGAAACTGTTTCTCGCGGCCGACGAATCCGCCCGAGTCCGCGCCTACGCTACGCGCACCGGCCTCTCCGGCCACACGCAAAACAGCATTACGGATCTAGCCAAGCTGGAGCGCGAATTGTCGTTCGTACGCAGCCAGGCATGCGCGCGGGATAACGAGGAACTTGAACTCGGCGTGCGCTGTATCGCGGCAGGAATCTACGACGATACCGGCCGGCTCGTCGCGGGTTTATCGCTGTCCGCGCCGGCAGACCGGCTGCAGGATTCTTGGCTGAACCAGTTGAGCGGGACCGCGCTCGAGATTTCGCGTTCGCTGGGGTACCGGCCGGAACCAAGCGCCGATTCCCAGCAGCGCTAGACACGCCGTCTGTTCGGGCCAGGTATGCAAAAGCCGGTTTATCTTTCGATAAACCGGCTTTTTTACGCTTCTGGCGTCCTCGCAGATCAGGTACCACCACCGCCGGCATCGGCGCTGGTGATTTGCGGTTCTCCGGCGGTTTCGAGGAAACCGCGCAGACGCCCGGCATCGGCGAAACGTGAATATTTGCCCGACGAATCCAGCAGTACCATCACGACCGGACGGCCGTGGATGGTCGTCTGCATCACGAGGCACTCACCCGCCTCGTTGATGAAGCCGGTTTTTTGCAAGCCGATGTCCCAGCTCGGATTGCGAATCAAGGCATTCGTGCTGTTGTAAGCCAGATTGCGCTTGCCGGTGAATACGTCGTAGCTGCGATCGGTCGAGAACTTCCGGATCAGCGGATATTGATACGCCGCGTTGACCATCTTCACGAGATCGCGTGCGCTCGACACGTTCAGGCTCGTCAATCCGGTCGAATTTTCGAAGTGCGTGTCGGTCATGCCTAGCATCCGCGCCTTCGCATTCATCGCAGCGATGAAACCCGGCCGGCCATTCGGGTAATAACGCGACAACGCTGCGGCGGCCCGATTCTCCGATGCCATCAGCGCAATATGCAGCATGTCTTCGCGATTCAATTCAGAACCGACGGACAAGCGCGAGCCGGTGTATTTCTCATAGTCGCGGTCTTCGTCGGTGACGTCGATTTCTTCCGTCAGCGGCGCTTTCGAATCGAGCACGACCATGGCGGTCATCAGCTTCGTGATGGAGGCGATGGGCACGACGGCGCGCGAGTTTTTATCGAAGAGAGTTTCGGACGTGTTCTGGTCGACCACGTATGCGACGCTCGAACGCAGCGCAAGGCTATCTGGCGTTTCATGCAAACCAAACGCCTGTCCGACGGTCGGCGGGCGTGGCTGATACGCAACCGAACGCACGGCGGCACGACGGCCATGTGCATCCATCCGGTAGCTCACCCGATGCCGGCGGGTACCGCGCGCAGCGGGCACTGCATCGTCATCGGCGGGAGCAGCAGCAGCGACTTTAGCCGTCTTTGCGCCTTTGGGCGCACGCGCGCCGACCTTCGACAGCTTGGCGGACTTTGCTTGCGGCGCGGCAGCGGCGGCCGGCTTGGTGGATTTTTTTGCGGTTTTTGATGTTGGGGTCTTGGCTAAAGCGTCGACCGGTGCGGCTGCGAAAGACGTCGCGAGCGCCACCGACACGGCAACCGACAGCGCAGTGCGGACTGCAACGCCGTGGATCACCCTGAGCGACGAAAACATTTCGGTTTTCATTAGTGTTCTGTTCTGGACCGGC
>Ga0153932_1000193_pt1 | contig 24227 bp, 25 predicted proteins | sample TSNJ016MetaG_FD_102273 | JGI IMG/M metagenome (GOLD analysis project Ga0153932, IMG submission 102273) | Attine ant fungus gardens microbial communities from New Jersey, USA - TSNJ016 MetaG | ecosystem: Host-associated > Fungi > Mycelium > Unclassified | place: USA: New Jersey, Wharton State...
AGGTCATGGTCGTCACCGGCGCCGCCCAGGGCATCGGGCGCGGCGTGGCACTGCGTGCGGCCGCGGAAGGTGCCAGAGTGCTCTTCGTTGACCGGGCCGGCTTCGTCGCCGAGGTCGCCGCCGAGGCGAAAGGGGCAGAGACAGCAGGTTTCGTCGCAGACCTTGAGACATACGAAGGGGCGGCGTCAGCATTGGCGTTCGCAGCTCAGCAATTTGGGGGCATCGACATCCTGGTGAACGGCGTAGGCGGTGCAATTCGCATGCGTCCCTTCGCCGAGTTCGAGCCCGCGCAGATTGACGCCGAAATCCGCCGCTCATTGATGCCCACCTTGTATGCCTGCCATGCAGTGCTGCCGCATCTGCTCAGGCGCGGCGGCGGCACCATCGTCAACGTGTCCTCCAATGCCACGCGTGGCATTCGCCGCATACCGTATTCGGCTGCCAAGGGCGGTGTCAACGCCATGACGCAGTCGTTAGCAATGGAATACGCTGAGCACAACATTCGCGTGGTTGCGACTGCCCCGGGCGGGACCGATGCCCCGCCGCGCCTTGTCCCGCGTAACACCGCGGGCGACAGCGAGCAGGAAAAGGCCTGGATGAGCGAAGCGGTGAAGCAGGTCACCGAATCAACTTTTCTCAAGCGCTACGGCAGCCTCGATGAACAGGTGGCGCCCATCCTGTTCCTGGCTTCAGACGAGGCTGGGTACATCACCGGTTCGGTGTTGCCGGTCGCCGGCGGCGACACAGGCTGAGCCCCGCCCTTTCACCTTGACGATTATCCGAATAGTGACGGCGTATTCGCGAGGACCTACAGACGTAGGTGGAGATTAGACTTCAAGCCCGAAGGTGCGCGCCCTTCGAGCGTTGTATCACGGGCTGTGCGGCTCACCCAAATCGCAAATCACATGGGCGGTACGACGCCGTTTTTCTCGACGAGGATCCGTTGCGCCGTAAATTGGCCACCGGCGGCTGGGGCGGCCGTGGCAATGACCTTCTTGCCGGCGGTGAGGTCGGAGCGATCCGCGGAAATGAATGACACGACCGGTACGTTGGCCGGTACGGTCACCGTGTTCGTGCCGCCCTTGTACGATAGTTGCAGGACATTTCCGCTCGTCGACTTCACCACGGAATCGACATTGGCGTTCGTCATCGTGCTGTTCGGACCCAGGTCGAACGCGCGGTGCCCCTCGCCGGTACCACGCGCGGATTCGTCGAACACGTGCACTTCCGTAGCCGTCATCTCGCCGTTCACGCCAGTCGTGGCCGCGGTGCCGATAAAGGAGCCGGGCTTGATGTCGGATAACTTGATCCTTTTCACGGCGCCAATCTGCACATCGGGGGGGAGCGTGATCGAGACCGTGTCGCCGCTGTTGCGATGGACAACCAGCGTATTGCCGTTTAGCGAGACGATGTCGCCCCGGATGCGGGTGATCTTCGGCGCGGGAGCCTGCGCCAGTGCGGCGGTGCTGGAGACCGCCATGACGATGATTGCGATGCCGATTGTCGAGCGAGTGAACATGTGCGTCCCGTGATATGCAATGAGTGACAGTGCGCGGCTCCCGTTGAGCGGCTGCACGCAGTGAGCGTACTCGTTTCAGCTTGCAATCACATGTCAGGGACGCTTTGGGCTTCGTGATTTGCCAGGCTCATTCAAAAGCAGCCATCGGTGTCTTCTCGACACCGGCCTGACCTACGCAGCAGATCACCTCCGTTCGGCCGCGCGACTATTCAGGCCGGGTTGGAAGCGGGCCAAAAAATATCGACTTCAGCTTCTGACGGCCAATGACCCGTGCCAATTCCACGATCACGCAGTACATGAGGATGAGGGTAGCCAGCAAGATCTGGATCGCCCAGAAGCGCGGCCAGCTCAATTCAACCCACAAATTGTGATTCGCCGCCGCAATGCTCGGTGCTTCCTTCCAGTAATCGAAGAGACGCTCCAGGAAATGGACAACAAGTGCGACAAGTGTATAAATCAAAGTCTTCCATCCGACGTTCCATACAAGCGGTTTGTCAGGGAAGCGGTTGATAAAAGGAAGCATGTCAGCGACCAGCACGGACTTGCCGAGCACAAGAGATGCGATCAATACAGACGCTGATGCGGGAATCGAAACGCCCGTCCCTCTGATCATGAGGGCGCGTATGAGTGCAACAATGTGCAGAATGACGAAGAAGAAGATCGTCGGCGGGATCGCCTTTTTGAACTCGTCCTTGAGTCTGATTATCAGGGTAGTCACGACGCAGTCCTGTCAAGTAACCTGTCACATCGAAAGCCCGAGCCGTGCCAATCAACGCAGCGTGTAAGTGCGAAAATCCAAAGCAGCATGTTGCCTCCAATGGTGACCGGCGAAAGTCGGCATTCATCGCGGCGACCAGTAGGAGCGTGTTTAACTGCTACCCTTCCAGCGAATGAAGAAGCCTCGTAAGATCCTGCGCTTGAACGCGAATGATCCCTCCTCGCGGACTGTCGATATCCGCTATCAAAGCAAGCGATAACGCGACCGTGACGGGAAGAACGGTAATGAGCAGGCCCTTGCGCACATTTCCCTTGGCACCGTATCCCTGCACAGCGCAGCCAAATAGTGCAATCAAGATCATGAGAAACCATGCGCCGAGGGGAATATGGTTTATGCGTGCTGCCTCGGAATAATCTTGAGAATTGAGCACGTCGTTCATCCCCGCGACAACAAGCGCTCCAATTGGCGTTGGCTTGTCTTGCGCTACCTGAGTGGCGAGGCGCCAAAGTTCCGTTTGAAGCGCTGCCGTATCTCGGCCAATGCTGGCGAGTTCCTGCGGGTTACGCGTCCCGAAGTCGGCTAGTCTGAGCTTCGTGTAGCTGATGAGATGGGCCTTCATCTTTGCGCCGACAATAGGGTCAGCTAAATCCGATCGCGCATATTCGGTTCCAATCGCGTTGGCCTCGCCTTCCTCCAACGTCTTGCGCAGATCGTAGCGGCCTACCGCCATTGACAGGCTAAATCCAACGAGGAGCGCGAGCAAAGTCAACGTAGAGGTCTGGATAATGGTGAAATCCTCGCGGTCCTGTTCGGACAGCACGGCGATACGCCGTAGGACAAACGCACCAAACGCAACTGCGGAGACAAACAGTGCGAAAAGCACTATGAAAAGAACCGCTGGATGATCGACGAACGCTGCCATACGTTCCGTACCCTATGAAGCCTGAATAGCGAGCCGCCTGAGCATTGCGCCCACGATCAGCGTGTTGAATTTGACGTCATGGCGCGTGCTTGAATAGCAACACTCATTAGGCTAGCCACGACAAGTGTCATCGAGATCCGTAACGGCGGTTCAAGCTGGCTCAGGAGGCGCATACCAATTTTCATGAAGTATTCCTATGTAGTTCTCATTGCGCGAGGTAATGACGCCTTCAAATTGACCAGCGTGTCACATGCCTTGACACGTGATCACGTCGCTTTAACGGTCGGCGACGACCAGAGGAGACCGCTGCCCCTGATTCCACAATCGATGAAATCAAGTAGAACGTCGCATAGGGCGCAGATAACTTTAAGCAGAAAGGTAACTAACCACATCACCGTGTTTCACCCGCGACGGTTCACCTGAAGGTACCAATAGTAGTTTCGCAGGCAATTTGCAACTGTTTTTCAACCGGTTTCAATGTAAAAAATTACCACGAGACGATAGATCTTTGCCCGAATCTGGAAATTTTAGCTTCATACAATTCGCGATGCTTTCCGTTTGCAAAACGGGGTTTCCTTGCTCATGTGATGACTAACAGGCCGGTGAAATATCGGTCGTTGATGCGCTCAGATGCATTACGACGGATGCCGGGTTCGCACTTTTGAAACGCGGAACACGTTTTCGGGCCCTCCACGTTGCTCGCGGGTTCACGATATCGGGGTTACTCGTTGCTTCCTACCCCTCAACCCGCAAGTGTGCGCATACGCGTCAAGTTGTAGCCGACCTGCGTCAGCACGAAGAGCTGGTCTACGCGTTCAAGTCCTCGATACATCGCTTGTCGAATTCGTCCGCGAATCTATCGAGCCATGCGTCGCATATATCAGGCCCTTTATCGCTAAAAGCCACGAGCTCGAATTTGCTTACCATCGATAACCGATACCAGCCAAAATGACGTCAGTGTCACGGTCATACCGCGAGACCACACGATTCCACGTGAGTCGGGCAGACCAGTGTTTCGTGACCCGATATGCGCCTGAGATTGAAATCAACCCTGAAAACTGATGTTCACCCGGCCCGCTTGCAACGTCTTTCATCAGTGCCTCATCGATAACGTCAACATGCATCATTTCCCCAATGACAGGAGACGTCTCACCAGATTCTGTGGTTGAACATGGACGATCCCCCACCCGGACTGTCAATGTCCGATATCAGTGCAAGCGAGAGCGCCACGGTCACTGGCAGCGCGGCAACAAGCAGCCCTCTCCGCAAGCTGCCTTTCGTACCTGGTCCCTGCACAAGGCGCAACCGAATAGCGCAATGAGGATCATGAGAAACGAAGCTCCTGGGCGAATGCGATAGGTCCGCGCTACCTGAGTCGCGGGACTCCACAATTCTGACATGAGTTCGCCGGTCTCCCGTCCGATGCGTTCACGCTCTTTCAGGCGTACAGATAGACAGACAGTGAATCAGGCAGCATCGCAAACCAAACTCGTAATCGAGCATAAAACCGTGACCATTCGCCGACCAATAACTGTTCTCATCCAAAAATGAAACACCCCGAGCGCACATAATTCAAAAAAATTTTAACCAAGGCGCTTTTTTCGCCAACGGATTTCCGCCTTCCAGCGCAGACGAGCGTGAACCAAACCGCGGGAGGCTATTTCCTTAGACTTGAACGAAGTAATAGACGGCGAGACCACGCTCTATCCGATGGGATACTGCGTGTGGAATCTGCGAAGCTTCCAATAAAAAGAGCCCGGCTGTTCCGCCTTGGCACGCTCGCTGTATCAGCTAAGTTGGCGACGTTGCCAACCGATCGGAGTCGCTATGCGGCCGATCGAGGTACGCCTGGAGGGTGGGGAAACGAGTGAGACTGAAGCGACGATGGTTGCCGTGGAGGAACGAAAAGACCGGAACGTCACCGGCCTGAGACTTGCACCTGCCGAGGGTCACGCCTTGTTCGCTGAGGTTCAATCGTAACTGGCGTCGGAGCAAACTACCGGCGACGAGGCTGGCCAAGCAAGTGACCGTTACACCGCGTAGCGATTGCGCCACTTCAAGCCGCTCTCGGTATCGCTCGCCGGACGGTATTCACAGCCTACCCAACCCTGATACCCCAGCTCGTCGATACGTCGAAACACGTAGTCCCACGCAATCTCGCCGGTTCCGGGTTCATTGCGTAGCGGCGCGTCCGCGATCTGCATATGCGCAATCAAGGGCATCACTGCTTCCATTCGACGCGTCACATCGCCTTGCGATATCTGGCAGTGGTAGACATCGAATTGCAAGCCGAGATACGGCGATCCAATCGCCGCGATAACAGCGGCTCCCTGCTCCTGCGTCTGGAGGAAGAAGCCCGGAGCGTCATGCTGATTGACTGCCTCTAGCGACAACCGCACGTTCGCCTGTCCGGCGAGTTCGGCGGCCCACGCGATATTCGTCAAATAGACCGCGAACGCAGCGTCGCGGGACGTTCCAGCCAGCTGGATTCCGGCCATCACATGCACCAGGCCGCATTCGAGTCCGACCGCATAATCGAGCGCCTTTTTAACGGAGTCACGGAACTCCTGTTGACGTCCCGGAAGGCAGGCAAGTCCGGATCCCGCACCGCTTGCCGGATCGCCAGTCGGCGTATTGATCAGAACCTGTGTCAGGCCATACGCTTTAAGCAGCTCCCTGAGCCGGGGAACGGAATGCTCATACGGTGAGGCATATTCAACGGCCGTGAATCCCGCATTCGCGGCAGCGCTGAATCGCTCGAGAAACGGGCGCTCGGTAAATAGCCACTTCAGGTTCGCGCATAGACGCGGCATGGTCCACTCCAATGATGGTCCAGTTTCATTCAAAGACCGCTGCCCACAAACTGCTGCAACTCTTCGGTTCTCGGTTGCCGCAACATGTCGCCATTGCCTGTTTCCCAAACGATGCCTTGATTCATAAACACTAGCTGATCCGCAACTGAGCGGGCGAAGGCCATTTCATGCGTGACGATCACCATCGTCATGCCGTCCGCTGCGAGCTTCTCGATCACGCGCAGCACTTCGCCCGTCAGTTCAGGATCAAGGGCAGAGGTCACCTCATCGAACAGCATCAGGCGCGGCTCCATGGCAAGCGAGCGTGCGATCGCAACGCGCTGTTGCTGGCCGCCCGACAACTCCGATGGATAGGCATTCGCCTTCTCGAACAATCCGACCTGATTCAGCACGCGCAACGCCAGATCCGTCGCCTCTTTCAACGGTAAACGCCGTACCTTTCTCGGCGCAAGCGTGATGTTTTGCAGTACGGTCAGATGCGGAAACAGGTTATAGCTTTGAAATACGATACCCACGTCCCGTCGCAGCGCGCGCAGGTCAATGTGGGCGTCATGCAGCGCGCGGCCGCATACATGCAGTCGCCCTTCGTTAATAGCCTCGAGACCATTGATGCACCGTAGCGCGGTGCTTTTGCCGGAGCCCGAGCGACCGATCAGCGATATCACCTCGCCGCGCGAGACATTCAGGGAAATGCCCTTGAGCACTTCGATTTCGCCGTAGAATTTCCTGACCTTCTCGAACCGAACCATCGAATCGGTTGCTTCGTTTTCTTCGTTTGCCATGACATCTCCTGAGTTCAAGCCTGCCTTACGATTCGCTCAAGCCTGAGGCTCAGGACCGACAAGGGATAGCACATCATGAAATAGAGTCCGGCTGCTATCGTGAAGATCACGAACGGCTGGAAGGTTGTGTTGTTGACCACTCGAGACGAGTACGTGAGCTCCGACATGCCAATGACGACCGCATACGAAGTGTTCTTGACCAGCGCCACCACAAATCCCACGGTGGGCGGGATGGAGATCCGCAACGCCTGCGGAAGAATCACGTATTGCATGCGTTGCACATAGCTCAATGCCAGAGACTCGCTCGCTTCCCATTGCGTCGACGGCACGGATTCGATCGATCCCCGCCATATCTCACCGAGATAGGCCGCCGCATTCACCGTCAACGCAAGTGCCGCAGCCACCAGAACAGGCACGGTATATCCGCCGATGCTGATGCCGAAATACACGACGAACATGGTGACCGGCAGAGGAATTGCCTGATTGATCTGCACATACAGACCTGAGGCGCGTTTGAGCCAGGTATGCCGCGACACGCGTGCAAGCGCGATTGGAATGCCCAGCAGCACACCTCCTGCAACACCCAGCATGGACAGCACAATCGTCCAGCCGGCGCCTCTGAAGATATAAAAAAACTGTTCAGGAGTCAGATTGAATAGCATGATGTCTCACAGCGGGGAGCGGAGCGCGCGAAGGCGCGGAAACAGCATGGCTGCGCTCGCCAGCATCACAAGGCGCATCAGTGAAACGATGATCAGGTAGATCACCGCGACCACGATATAAGCTTCAAAGCCGCGGAACGTGAACGACTGAATCAGGTCCGCCGCGCCCGTCAATTCGTCAGCGGAGATCTGGGACATGATCGAGGTCGCCAGCATCATCAAGACGAACTGGCTGACCAAGGCTGGATAGACGCGTTCCACCGCTTGGGGCAACTCGATATGCCAGATCATCTGGCGGCGGCTCATCGCCAGACAGGATGCTGCCTCGAGCTGGCCTTTAGGGATAGCCTCGAATCCGGCGCGCATGATCTCCGCGGTGTAAGCGCTCACATTGACAACCAGAGCGATGACCGCCGCCGCCAACGCGGAGATCCGAAAGTGCAAAGCCGATAAACCGAAAAATAGCCAGAAAACCTGAATGATCAGCGGCGTATTTCGAATCAGTTCCACATAGGTCTTGATGGCTCTGGCGAGATTGACCGGTCCGTAGATACGCCCGAGCGCGCACAGCGTACCCACGGCAAAACCCGGCAATATGGAGAGTAAGGTCATGCGTAGTGTCAGCCAGACACCGCGCAGTAGTTCGGGCCAATACTGCAGCAAGAAACTGAAATCAAACTTGTAGATCATGACTACCTCATCGGCTTATTATCAGGATTGCTATTTAAATAACTGATATTTAATCTAGAGAATCTCAAGACCGAACCGGCGATACTCGCGCTGCGCATCTTCCGAGACCAGCAGGGAGACCAGCTTGATCGCTGCCTGGCTGTCCAGAGCAGTGCAAAACAGCGCGACCGAGAAATCGGTGGTGTGCTGAATCTCCGCGGGCAACGGTCCGAGCACATCAACACCAGCAACGGTTGCGAGTTCGCTCAACTGTTGCACGGCAATATCGGCGGTTCCTGTCAACAACGCCTCGGCTATCAGCCCCTTGTCGATAATTGTCGATCGCGAATTGATTTCGTCGGCAATGCCCAGCTTTTCGATGAGTGCCGCGAAGTAGATACCACTCGCACCTGTGCGCGAATAGGCAACGGAACGCGCATTGAGCAAAGACTGCGTGAAGCCCGACACCGTGGAGATGTCGGGCTTGGGCGCACCTGCGCGCACCGCTACACCCGCTCCGGTACGCACTAGCGGCACACGCCCCCGTTCGCTCACTATTCCCGCCTCAATGAGTTCGTCGATGTTCCTGTCGATTGCGACGATCACATCGCCGCGCTCGCCGCTCTTGATCCTCGTCATCAGAATTGATGTCGGATCGAACTTGACGATAAGCTTTATCTTCGTCGCGTCCGTATAGGCAGGCACGATGAACTCGTCCACGACACCCTGGATGACCAATGCACTCAAAAGTGAAACCGCGTTATTGCCAGACTTGGCGGGGGTTGACATGGTGCTCCCTAGTGACGTATCCGTGACATATACTGGCACGCGTCAAAATCGCGGTCAACACTTTAAGTGACGGAAATTGCTATGGTTTTTACGATTGAAAGATGACCTAGGTCAGCCTCCTTGTGGAAGCACAAGGAGGGCATGCGGACGCTTTGGACGGATTGAGAAAACGACCGGGCGGCGAATGCCGTGCCCGGTTAAGAGCGAGTTTTAGCTGTGCTCTTCCAGCGGCTGAAGCAGGATGGGAAATGGATCGACCGTCTTACCGGCAAGAATGTGGACGAACCGCTCTTGTGTCGCGCGCGCGTGCTCGGGAAGAAGCTCGACCAGTGCGGCGCGGTCTTTGTTTCTCACGATTTCGATAATGCGGTCGTGTTCGTCCAGGTTGCGCTTGAACTGTTCGTCTTGCTGGCCTGGTTCGGCCGCTGCTTCGAGCTTGTAAAGATGCACGAGAAGTCGCCGGACATGCCGATGCGTCGATTGAGCGAATTCATAAAAAAAACTGTTCCCAACTGATTGATTCATGCGCATATGAAACTGCTCGTTCAACGCCGTGATGTTCAGATACCGGCGATCCCGCACTTCCTTGCGATACCGCTCCTGGATAGCGGAAAGATCGTCGGCAAGCGTCGCCTCGAAACGCAACAATTGCCCTAGAATATTTTCTGCCAGTTGATGCGCGACGAGAATCTCACCTATCTCTTCGAAGTCGAGCTTGCGAACAAATGTGCCACCGCGGTTTGGCACAATATTGACGAAACCTTCCGCGACCAGCCTGTTGATCGCCTCGCGCGCCGGTGTTCGGCCGAGCAGGAAATTGTTGAGCAGAAGCGGCTCATCGATCCGGCTTCCCGGCGGAATTGTCAGATCGATGATACGGGACCGAATGGCATTGAGCGCTGCATCAGTCTGCGACATCCCGAGCTCGGGGCTGGCGGCCTCCTCTTCCACGTCTGCCTTCGCGCGTTTCGTGGCACGGACATCGGGGCTCGTCTTGGCAACCTCTTTAACGCGAGAGGGTTTGGTGCGGGATACAGCGGCTTTGCGTGTTGCCATAATTTCCTCTTCTGCGATCAGGCCTCGCTGCACTTCACCGTAGCGTAGATTTTTCACGCCGAACGTTACAAGTGGCTCCGCCGTCCCGATCTGTCGTCAGCACGCGATCTGTTGGACCGAGCATCCGCTCCAAGGGATTGAGGAAGCACTCGGCTCGCAGCGAAATCGTTTTAGCGATAACCATTTCCCCGGCATTTCACGGTGTGTTGCGGCTTGATCGGATCATACATTATGGCGTTATTGCCGGAAAAGTTAGTTGAACGAGATCGTTGCATAACCGATCAGCGTATGGCGGCAATCAACTCCACTTCAACGCAAGCGTCGTGGGGCAACTCCGCCACGCCAACGGCACTGCGCGCGTGCCGGCCGGCATCGCCGAGCAGTTCAATAAACGTTTCCGATGCTGCGTCGATTACATTAGGCTGGCCATTGAACCCTGGCGCGGATGCGACGAAGCCCGTGATTTTCAGAATCCGAACGATCCGGTCTCGTCCCCCCAACTCTCTTTCCAGCGCTGCAACACATGCCTCGGCGCAAAGCCGCGCGGCGGCGCGAGCCGAAGCCACGTCGACCTGAGCGCCAACCTTGCCTCGATACTCAATCTCTCCGTTCTTCCTCGGCAATTGTCCGCTAAGAAATCCAAGCCCATTGTGCACCGTCAAAGGTGTCACATAAGTGCTAGGCTGCGGCGCAGAAAATATGGAATTTTCCAATCTGGAATCCTAATTAGATAGATAAAAACGGATGACACAAGGCATGCCCGATCAGTTCATCACCGTCTTCGACAACGGCACACCAAAGTACTTTATATAGATGTCGTTGAGCTTGCCGTTCTTCAAATTCTTGCCCACCCAGTCATTAAGCCACGCCAGTAGTTGCGGATCGTCCTGACGCAAGCCAATGCCGAGCGGATCTTCACTCATTCTGAACTGCAATTCGAAATGCTGATTAGGACTAGCTTGCTTGACCGCAATGGCGTCGGCGAGCGATGCCGCAAAGATGCTTTGCTGCCCGGATGAAACCGCTGTTCTGGCTGTTGCTTCATCGAGGTATCGAACGATCTGCACGTCCTTGACATCTTTCTCTTTGATGACGTTAGTCAGGTCCAGGTCCGCCGTGTTGCCTCGCGCCACAGCAACCGACTTCCCGGCCAGATCAGCCGGCGTCTTGATGCTGTCCTTACCCGGCGCGAGAATCAGGATTGGCTCCGTTGCATATGGACGCGTGAACGAGATCACCTTCTTCCGATCATCGGTGATGGAGAACGACGCAATGACAATGTCCGCCTTGTTGGTCAGCAGGAACGGAATGCGGTTGGGACCGTTCACCGACAAGACCTGAAGCTTGACGCCAAGGTCACTGGCGATGAGCTTCGCGATATCGAAATCAGTGCCTGTTTGCTCGGCTTTCGTGTCGAGCATTCCATAGGGCGGATGCGTGAAATCGATCGCAACAACAATGGTGCCCCGGTCCTTGATCGCCTTCAGCGTATCCGCCGCGAGGGCCGCGCTGGCATTCATGACAAAGGTCGCACCTAATAGCATGCAGGCGGCTAATTTTCGAACGTTCATGGCTTTTCCTTTGAGGTTTGGCTGATTCGCCGCTTGTGCGGTATTGACGACCCATTGAAGGCCGACGATTAATTTATGGCTCACTGCCGGACCAACCCTCCATGCGTGAACAGCGAGGCCCATTCACGTATCCGTTACATATACTGTCATGGGAAAAAAAGCCGGTCAAGCGCGAGAGAGCGATCATTTGCGTAACTTCCATCGAGGCAAATACGGTGTAGAAACCTGCAGGCATTCGATGGCGAAAACAAAAATTTTCCACAAGTAGCCGGTCAATACATCACGAAAAATGAGTTGGCTCCTTCAGAAAAATCGCTACTGCCAAAGTGCTGCACGACACAGTAATGCCCGCATATCGGATCAACAGTTAGCTCCAAGGTCGACAAGTTGCTGCAAACGCCGCACGGCCGCCGCCGGTGCGCTAAGCACTGGATTGCTAATGCGTTGCTGCACCAGGGTCGTCGCCCGCGATGTCGAGAAATGAGCGAGCAGGACCACATCGCAATGGGCAAGCTCGGGCGCTCGTTCGGCGATCAACCGGTCGTGTGCCTGCTCCTCTCCTTTGCGCAGCAGATCGATGGCATCGTCGACCACGATCATTTCCAGTCTCGCCGATGACCCGCGTCGTGCGGCTTCCTCGGCGAACTCTGCTTCCATCGTGACCACTGCAGGGGCGAATGTCGCGAGCATGCCGATCTTGTTACCGTACTCAAACGCGGCGCGAAACATTGCTTCGTTGGGCTTGAGCACCGGGACCGGCAACTCCGACGCGGCTCTTTCGATCGCAGGCCCGAACGCGGAGCAAGTCGCGAGGATGCCGTCCGCGCCGGCCCTATGCGCGTAGTGCACGAGGTCAACGAAGCGTTCAATTAAACTCTGCGAGAGGTCATGCGTTTTCGCCCGTTCCGCGGTCAGGCCGTCGTCGAGCAGATTGACCAGTTCGGCCTCGCCCCATGCCTCTGAAAACGCGTGATGAATCGGCGGCATGGCGACGGGCGTGGCATGGATCAAAACAATTCGAGGCGATCGCTTCATGGTCATCGGGCCTCTGTTACCAACGCCGCGATCTCGTCGATCACCGCAATGTGGTTATCGAGCGGCAAGCGGTCGATGGTCATCTGCAATTGCCCCAGACGGTCCACCCTGCTGTCGTCGATTGCCTGGCCGACGTGCACCGCGGCATCGAGGATCGTGAATTCCATTTTGCCGTTGAAGTGCTTGAGCAACTTCGGCGCGAGATCGGGACGAAGATGCGCGGTCGCGCCAAGTAAGCCATACGCCCCCCAGTTGGAGACGCCCGCCACGATAAGGTAATCGGCTGGCGTGGTGGCGGCGATCAACGGCCCGTTGGGAATATCGGATTCCACCAGCGACTTTGGCAGCACGCCCATGCCGATCTCGTTGCCGCCATCGCCAACGCCGATGGTCGTCCATTTCGGCTCCCATCCTTCGTCCTTGAAAAGCAGGTCCAGTGGCGCGGTGTCGTTGGAGATATCCCAGCCATGCTCGCGATGCGGCTTGCCGTCCGATCCAGGCGCGCATCGCTCGATTGCGATGATATGCGTCAGTGGTTTTTCCGAGGTTTCGAGGTGCTCGCGAAGACGCCGGACCGACGCGGCATTCACCGACACGATTTCCAGAGCCACCTTGCCGGGCAACACGTCGGTGACGGCCCACGCAGCTTTCCCGCACGGAGCGTCCGAGATCACCGTTACCGGAATTCCCGCCTCTACCAGTCCCGCGGCGAGTTGACCCATGCCATTGAGCCCGTCTGTTTCCGGTGAAGGCGGCTCGGCGTGCCGCACAAAAAACCCACATACGATTCCCACGTGCGGCGCCGGATGTTCAGCGATGGATCTCGCGGCCTTCTCAAGGTTACCCTTCGCGAACGCGACGAGACGGCTTATATCGCGACGCACGGTACGTCCGACAACTTCTTCAATGGCATCGATCACAACAGGCATTTCAATTCTCCGGGGTTTTTCGACTGACAGTCCTGAACTGATGGGTTTTCGTAATTTATTTAGTAATCCGTATTTCTTGAAATGAGACAATTTTTTTTGAAGATCGCAAAGTGCTAGCGGTCTCGGTGTTATGGCCGGTGCATGAGTAAAAGGTCCAGCCGATTGCATTGCGGACCCGACGGAAAATCGGACTGGTGAATCCGATCTCCCTGGATAAGCTCCCGAGCGCACTCGAGCGCATCAACAACCTGCGCGGCAACATCGAGCAAGCGCACTCCGGCTTCCGTCAATTCGAGCGATGGACGCGACCGGTCGAAAAGCGGCGCGCCGACCCAATTTTCCAGGCCACTGATTCGTCTGCTTAATCCAGACGTCGACACGTGACAACGCTCGGCCGCCCGGCCGAAGTTCCTTACCTGGCATAAGACAACGAAGTTCTTGAGATTGAGCAAATCGACCATTCCGTCCTCCCGTCACGAAATATACGTCAGGTATTTCTATCAGAATAACTCGAAACAAAACCTGTTGCGTGCAAGTTCAAGCGTCCGCCGTTGCGGATTAAGCAACGGGAGCTTTTGGGACTCTCTGCGAGGAAACGCCTTGGACGGCGGTGCATGCGAGTAGCGGCGCTTACGGCTCCGACTTATTTCCTCTTGGCGAGAGAACTCGTCGCGCAGAAGTCGCCCTAAGCAGCAGCCGGGGTTGGTAAAACATATTGGGTCTTCGCCATTACGGTTCGAAATGACAAAGTGACGAACATCCGGGAGTACATCGACACGCTTGCACTGCCGCGGGCCTCCAAAATTTGAGGTTGCAGATGACAACCCATCTCTTAGCCGTTGCTCGACGCGTCCGGCAATACTGTGTTTGTCCTTAAATGCAAAAGAGAGCATCGGCGTCCTAGTCAACTTACTCGTTGTCTCGACCGTCTTCTCGATCCATAGATGCATGAACGGCCGGTGAAGCGTCGGGATCACGGCTTGCTGATCCGTCGTCAGGTTGCTCTAGGCGACCCGTGCCTCGCCGATGCCAATACCAGTGCGCGAAGCGCGGACCGCGCAGATCTGGCTGCGTGTTATCGGGAGTACGTCGTGACTTCGACTCCACCATCCGCCTCAAAATTTGACCGGACCACCGCCGACGAGGGACCGCAGTCCCCGCAACGCCGTGCGATGTTGCGTGCGGCTGCCGCCGGGGGTGCCGGCCTGCTCGCCGTCCGGACCGCTTCGGCGCAGACGGCGGCGTCGCCTTCAGGGCAGCCCGCGACGCTCGGGCGCCAGCCGTCGTTTCAGCCTGACAGCGACGCAACGACGGCCGACGTGATCGTCGAAACCTTGCTGGCCTGGGATGTCGATCATGTCTTCGGCATGGTCGGCGACGGCATCAATCCCATCATCGAAGCGCTGCGCAGGCGCCAGGACAAGATCCGCTTCATTGGCGTGCGGCACGAAGAAGCTGCGGCGTTCATGGCATCGGGATGGGCCAAGTCAACGGGACGTCTGGGTGTCTGCGTCGCAACAACCGGACCCGGCGCCGTGCACCTGATGAACGGTTTATACGACGCCCACTTCGACGGCGCACCGGTTCTCGCCATCACCGGCCTCACCTTCCACGACCTGATCGGAACGCGCTTTCAGCAGAGCGTCGACACCTCTGCACTGATGCAGGACGTCGCGCTCTATAACACCGTTGTGACGGGTCCCCGCCATGCGCTGACAGTCACCGACATCGCCTGCCGCACCGCGCTCGGCTCGCGCGGCGTCGCGCACCTGACGGTATCGAAAGACGTGCAGGGCATGCATTTCTCTGAAGACAAAGCGTCCTCCGAAAATCACGGCTTACGGACTTCAACCGCATGGAGCCGCCCCACTCCGACACCGGCACGCAATGAGTTGCAGGCCGCAGCCGACTTGATCAACGCCGGCAACCGGGTGGCGATCATGGCGGGCCAAGGCGCGCTCGGCGCAACAGCCGAACTGGAACAGGTCGCAAGCCGGCTCAATGCACCGGTCGCCAAAGCGCTGCTTGGGCGCACCGTGCTGCCCGACGACTCACCGTTCTCCACGGGCGGCATCGGGCACCTTGGCACGGTTCCGTCCGAGGAAACCATGCATCGGTGCGATACGGTACTCATTATCGGCACGACGATGCCATGGGTCGATTCGTATCCGAAGCCGGGCGCCGCGCGCGGTGTACAACTGGACATCAAGGCCGAACGCATAGGACTGCGTTTTCCGGTGGAAGTGGGCCTTGTCGGCGACACGAAGGAGACGCTGCGCGCGCTACTTCCCCTGCTGCGTCAGAAGGACGATGCCTTTCTGCGCGACATCCAGGGAAGCGTCGTGCAGTGGAATGCGCTGCTTGATCGAGTAGCCGCGACCGAACGCACTCCACTGAGGCCGCAAAGCGTCATCCGCGCTGTCAGCGATGCATTGGCGCCAGACGCAATCGTGTGTCTGGATTGTGGGGCGAACACGCATTTCTCTGCGCGTTTCCTGACCTTGCGTCGTAACCAGCAACTTGTCGCCACCGGCATGCTCGCCACGATGGCGCCCGGCCTGCCATTTGCAATCTCGGCTCAGCTTGCCAACCCGGCGCGTCAAGTGGTGGCGATTGTCGGCGATGGTGGATTTGCGATGCTCATGGCGGAAATGTCGACGGCCGTGAAGAACGGCCTGCCGGTCAAAGTGGTTCTTCTCCGCAACGACATGCTGGCGGAAGTGGTCTTCGAACAAAAGGAGTTGGGCAACCCTGCCTATGGATGTGAACTCGGTGCTATCGACTACGCGCAGATAGCGACTGCATGCGGCGCGGAAGGTCTGCGCTGTACGAGTCCTGCAGGGCTGAAACCTGCCATCGATGCGCTGTTGCGTTCACCGCGCACAGCGCTGCTTGAGATTCATGTTGATCCGGCAGAGCCTATTACGATGCCGGGCCATCTGTCGGTGTGACGCTGCGCGCGAAGCATAGGCGTTCGTAGTCGATAGCAAACGTCCCTGCCTCGAAGGCAACGGGCGATACAGAGGAGTACGCAGGCCAAAGTGTGTCGCCGGCGCGCAAATGAGGTGCCGAGCGTCTCGCTTACTCAATCCGGCGCTGACCATTGCTAGGCGCGGCAATCGAACCGCGACGACACGCGAAGACGTTTGCTTGAATCGACTATGACCCCCAAATAGTTGAGGTGCCGATATTCACGCGATTGCGGTGCCATTGCCATTGCCTTGCACGACGCTCTATCGTTGAACCAGGTCTCGAGCGCCCTGGAGAAGATACACAAAGCCGACAGGTGATTCGCCCTTGCACGCGTTACTGCGCACGCAACCGCATGTTGCCTATAAGGTAAGCGGCCTCGCAGCGGCGATTGAAAATCATACGGTCATTCTTGGGCCGTACGAACCCATCGACGACTACCGTGTTGCGGTCATCGACAACACCGGCGTGCCGGTTGAGTTTATTGAAACGACGCTGTCAGACGACGTCATCTGGCATCGCGCCACGACAGGGCACAAGGCCACCCTGTATAAAGGATGAGCTGCGACGTCGTCGGTCATTGCGTTAGCTGATCCCCACGCGTTCTCTGCAATTTCGCTAAGCAAAACCGATTACCCGGGCAAGCTTCAAATACGAAGCGCCACCGTCGCCACAACAAGAGCCGAGAAGATCAGCGCCGGAGCGAGATGCTTGAACGGCTCCCGGTTCCGCAGCAATGTGAAGAGCGCGCCAATCATGATCGCACCGGTCAAGGTCAGGCCTAAAACTCCGGTCTGTTGTCCAAGAAGAAGTGCCGCACTGAGCAACTCGAGAGCGCCACAGAGCAACCGGAACCATGCCGGATAACCCCAGCGTTCGAAGTCGCGCTTCACCGCGCCACGTCCCGCGAGATTGACTACCCCGGCAATCGCGAACAGAACCGCTACGATCATCGTGAGAATCGATTCGAAGGATTGAATGTCTAACGCCATCGTCATGTTCCTTTGCGCGGTTGAAAGTGCTTCTGCACAGAGAGGTCCGCAATCAGGCCGGGGCCATGGGGCTTCCACCCGAGAACTTCCCGGGCGCGCTGGCCACTTACAGTCTGATCGAGCGCCAGTGCGTCAGCGAATGGTCCAAGTGATTTACGGGCATCGTCGAGTGGCCAGGGTTCGACGCGATCGGCGCCGACCGAGGCCCGAATCGCTTCACCCATTTCGGCGACGGCAACCGCATCTTCGGCGACCACGTTGAATATCTGTCCCGCGACTCGACCGTCCCCACTTGCCGCCCGCTCCATCGCGCTCAGATAGGCCGTGGCGAGATCATCGACGTGAACGGCAGGCCAGTGGTTGCGACCATCACCAATGACCCTCACCGTGCCGGTCTGACGGACCATGCCGGCATGCATGCCGAAGACGCCGCCGCCGTAGCCGTGCACCATCGCCGGCCTGAGGACCACTGCGCCAATCGAGCGGCGTGCTGCCAGCGCCAGCACCTGTTGCTCCACTGCGGGCCGCCAGGCGACAAGCGGCGTCGGGTTCAGCGCCGATGCTTCAGTTGCGGGCTCGCCTTCCGTATTCCCGTAGACCCACGTGCCCGACGTATAGACAAACGCCGCGCCCGGGTGCAAATGCGACAGCATCGCTACGGCCGCGGCCTCATCAGCAGCCGCGGCGGAAGCGTCGTTGGTCGACGCCATGTGCACCACGCCATCGGCGGCACCGGCAGCGGCTGCGAACGACTGCGGCTCACGCAAGTCGCCAACATGCAGTTTCACGCCGAGACTTGCCAGCGAACCCGCGGCCGCCGACTTGTCGTCGCGCACGAGCGCTGTCACTTGATGGCCGAGACTAATTGCCTTGCGCGCGACCGCTTGCCCGATAAAGCCCGTACCACCCGTAATAAATAGTTCCATAGCATTCCCTCGATCTCTGGCTGAAAAATCAATAATTTCGCACGAACGAGACTAACCGGTCTCGTTTCGTCAAATCTAAACGAGACTGACCAGTCTTGTCAACTACTCGATGATCTGTTATTTATCTGACATGAACACGTCCACTCTCCCCGACCTGAGCCCGCTGCAACGCCGTAAGCGGTCCGCCATCCTCGACGGCGCCAAAGCCGTCTTTTTAAGCCAGGGTTTCGGCTTGGCAACGATGGACGATGTCGCCGCAGCCGCGGGCGTTGGCAAACAGACGGTCTACCGGCACTTCAAGTCGAAGGAGGCGCTCTTCGTGGGTCTGGTCAGCGAGATGTGCGCTCACGTGGGTGGATTTCTTGCCAGCGCTCAGGACGAGCAATCCGATGGATCACCTGAAGTCCAGTTGCGCGAGTTGGGATGGTTACTGGCACGAAGCCTTATTACGCTGGACAATCTTCGGCTTTACCGCGCCATCGTTGCCGAGGCCGAGCGTCTTCCTGAACTCGGCCAGGTGTTTTACGAGAATGGCGCAAAGGTCGTGCGTGCCTTCGCCGCAAAAATTCTGCGACAGCGATTGGACGAATCGACTGCGGCAATACGGGCAGCGACATTCGTTCAATTGGTGCTAGGCGACGCCTATCTGGAACTGTCGATTGGCTTCACGGTGCCCAATGTTGAAGCGCGCTTTGCGGTGCAGATTGACGAGGCGATAGCGGCTGCGCTTCGCTGAAGAGCACAGCCGCGCACCGGTTTCCGTACGATCCAGGCGCGTTTATAGAATTGTGGACGTCGTTTTGTGGCCGATTACGATCTGCCGTTAACTAACGGAGCGCGACCCTAAACAACACGTTCGCTCGCCGTCGTCAGGCCTCTGTCAGCTGTATTCAGAGGACGAACATCGTAAGGCCTGCCGTCACCCAATTTCGCAGGGCATGGACTGCGAGAGTCGCTAAAAACGGGTGCCCACCTCTCGCGTCTTCAATTGCAAATACTGATCCCAGCACCAGCCCCACAAAGAACGTCATGCATATATACAAGATGCTGTAGCTGTGGCCCAACCCAAAGAATGCGGCGGATAGCACGACGGCCATTCCGGTGGGAAGCCGCAGCTTTTTCAACAGTCGGATACAAGCCCATTGCGATACTGCCGTCTCCAACAGCGGCGCCAGGATGCAACCCAGCACGATAATTTTGATGAGATCATTCTTCCCCCAACCTGGTCCGCCGAGCGGCGTTCCAGGATGAAAGACGGCGAAAGCGATGGTTGGTATGGACGCCACGTAAGTGAATGCGAGCGCAAGCGGAATCAGCCTTACGGTAGGCAGTTCGATCAGCCACGTCACCAATCTCCGAAAGTGTCTACGCGCGGTAATCATTTTTATCTTATAGACGAGCGTCGTATTGCCAACTGCCGTTAAGAACCTCTCAGCCTTGCGCATTAAAGTGGACGCGCATGCAAACCTGGAGACTAACTGGATGCGATTGCCCGCTTTACATTAGGGTCGAAATGGTTCCGATACCAATCCGCCATTGCTTGCATCTGATCGCCCCCGGGGGGGTTCTTCCCTGCGCCAACAAGTTCGGCGCATGCAGCAGCCACGGCCATAATAATCCTTGCTGATTCTGGAACGTATGGACTGTCCAACCCTTTTTCGTGCCGCTGCCGGATCACTGCGTAGCGCGTGTTCTCGGGTAAGGTCCAGGCGCTCACCAGGAATTCTTGAACGCTCACTGGTTGCCCGTTGACCGCGACTGACCGTCCTCTGCGTTCTTCGACATAGCCGGATAGCTCCAATCTCTCGCAACTATCGATCGCCGCATTCAACACTTCGCGTACCAACTGCCAATCGGTTTCCATATGACCTCGTTCTTTCCTCTCGGAAGAAATTCTTCGTGAGGTGCGCGCGGCTCTGAATTGATACGCGATTCTGGCGTCGTCAACCAGCATCCGGCGTTCAGCTTAGTCGCGTCTAACGCCATTCACGCCCATGGTCGCGGAGCCAGAAGCTAAGTAGTCGCCGCGGCATGACCATCACTCATGCGCAGGACGCGCTCAAGATATCGGTCGAGCGTGGCGACATCCTCCGCGTTGCCGCGCACGGCGACGACCTGGTCCGGGCGGATCAGGACATAACCCGGCGCATCGAATCCATAGCGTGTCGCGGGTTCGCCCGTGGCATCGAATCCGATCGTCTGCACGACACCGCTAAACGGTGCGACGCGCCGAGTGATTGCATCGACTTCGCCAAACGTCACGAGCGTGTGGCGCCCTTCGCACAGCGACGGCCATAACGTGCGCGCCGCCCCGCTCTTCGCATCGGTCCAGCGCAGGTCGAGCGCACGCGTGCCGGAAAATCCCCGTGCAGGATGGCGTGAATTGCCGGCATGTTCGACTAGCAGTCCCTCGCCGTAGGTGATCTCCGTCTCCGACATTTCAGTGCGTAACCGCGCCTGCAATGCCGGTACGCGACCCAGTACGGATACAGCCACGTCGCGCGCGAAACGCATGATCGGATTGCCGGACATCGCCGCGTGCATCAACCGCGATGCATGGCCGATCACCTGATGCGCGACCGGACGACGCTCGGCTTCATAGCTGTCGATCAGCATCTGCGCGTCGCCGCGTCCTTGCAGCACATAGGCGAGCTTCCAGCCCAGATTGAACGCGTCCTGTATGCCGGTGTTCATGCCCTGCCCACCCGCCGGCGTATGGATGTGCGCGGCGTCGCCAGCGAGAAACACGCGCTTGCTGCAATAGCGTGCCGCGAGACGCTCGTTCGTGCGAAACGACGAGAGCCACCCCGGTTGCGACAGACGCGCGCCCGGAGGGCCGTGACGGTCTATCGCCAGTTGCAGTTCTTCGAGCGTCGCGGGCGTGTCTTCGTGTGGTGCTTGCCTGTTGCTGTTGCCGTCACCTTCGCGTTCACCGGACTGTTGTCTAGCGCCTTTGCGCTCGACGATGATCCGCCACACTCCGTCCTCGAACGGAAACAGCGCGATCGTGCCGCCGTCATGCCACCAGATGTGGATGCTGTGCCGGTCCAGGTCCGCACCGTCGATACGCACGTCGCCAAGCAGGAATAGTTCGGGCTCCGTATAACCTTCGAAGTCGATGCCAAGCTCGTGACGCACGGTACTTCGCGCGCCGTCTGCCCCAACGACCCACGCGGCGTTCGTTGTTTCCTCACGCCCGTCAGCATGGCGCAGAGTCGCGCTGACCGTGCCGTCGCTCTCCTCGAGCGAAACCAGTTCGACACCACGCTCTATCATGCCGCCTGTGCTCAGATACTGCGCGTTCAGGATTTTCTCGGTCTTCGATTGCGGCAACAGGATCGGTTGCGGATACGCGCTATCGATCCCTTCGCTCATGTCCACATGCGCGAGCTTCTTGCCGCCGTCGCCAAATGTGACAGCGCGCAGCGGCGCACCCGCTTTCGCGAAGGCGTCGTGCATGCCGAGCGCAGCGAGCACTTCGAGACTTGCCGGCCAGACGGCGAGTGCTTTGGACAGGCCGGCTGGATGCTCCAGCTTGTCGATGACACGAGCGGCAATACCGTGCCGCTGTAACGTGAGTGCGAGTGTCAGGCCGGTCGGACCTGCGCCGACGATTAGAACGGGGGAAGGGGTCATCGCGTTCTCCTTGCAGATGAGAAAAACGGCGTCGCTCGATAAAAAAACGGCGACAAATGGACACGGTAGCAACCGTTGTGCCGATGCTGCGAATTCTAATCCGAAGCAGTATGACGGATTTGTCGGAGCGTTTGTTGCCCATTGGGAAAATTGACCGCCCACATACCGTCGCGTCCAGTTGGCACTCCGAATTGCGCCCCGTTACCGCAAGTCCGCGCGAAGCTCACGTACTCCCCGCTCTAACCGTTCGCGCAACAGCGTACCCAGCGTCGCGCCGTCAACATACCCGACTTCAGCCGCGATTGCATCGAGGTCGAGGTCGCTGCCGTGGACAAGTGATCTGGCGTTCAACACGAAGATCCTGAAAGTAGAACAGCGGCGATTTGCCGAGCACGGCCTGAGACGTTCAGCGCGCCTATTTCTGCTATCCGCTTTCCCGGGTGTCGTCTACCGGGCCATGGGACGCGCGCATGACCGTTTCATGCGCGCGTGTACTAATGCTAAGTCAACTTAGAAGCGGTGACGCATACCCACGGCGACGACCGTCTGATTGGCGGTCGACGACGGCGACAACGTGTTGATCGATGCAACGTTCGCACCAAAGTTGCCGAGCTCACCCGATGCGTGCTGATACACGCCTTCCAGGTACACGTCGGTACGCTTGCTGAGCGAGTAATCGCCTTGCAGCGACGCTGTTTGCCACTTCGGATCGCCCGAACCGTTCGAACCCGATACCTTGCCGTCGGTGAACGTGTACGCCGCAGTGAGGCTCAGGGCCGGCGTCAGCGCATAACGGCCGTTCACTTCGTAGTTGTCCATATGCAGGTTCGTGCCGGCCACGCCCGGCAGCGTCGTGCCGCCGACGTTCACGCCGGTGATGCCATCGAGTTGCGTATGCGTATAGACGAGGCCAACGTTAGCCGGGCCGTAAGCGTAGTTGATGCCGGCGCCGTAGGTGCGCTGCTGTTGCGCGGCGATAGCTGCAGTGCCGTCGCCTTGGGATATAGCGCCACCCACGTTATTACTGCCCGAGTTGTTCAGCTGCAGGTAAGCAGCTGCGACGCTCAGCGGGCCATTGCCATAAGAAGCACCTGCGCTCCATGCGCGATTGTTCGAGAACTGCCCGGCCGCATTGCTGAAACCGTAGAGGCCGCCGAACTTCACGCCGCCGTAATTCGCGCTCTGGTACTTCACTGCGTTCTTGACCGAGAACGAGTTGTCGAGATTGTCGTTATCGAACGGGTGAGCGGCCAGGTTGTTGCCATAGCCTGCGCCGGCTTCTGACAGCGGCGCCAGATAATCAACCACCGAGTCGTATTGACGACCGAGCGTCACCGTACCGTACTGATTGCTTTGCAAGCCGACGAACGCCTGACGATTGAACATCGTACTGTTTTCGCTGAAATTGCCGTTGTTCAGGTTAAAGCCGCTTTCCAACGTGAAGATTGCGTGCAGGCCGCTGCCCAGGTCTTCACTGCCGCGCAAGCCGAAGTAAGTGTTCGATACCGAACCGCTGCCTTGTTGCCAGTTGCTGTGGCCGCCTTCGTTGTTTGCAAACACAAGGCCGGCATCTAATGTGCCGTACAGGGTGACGCTGCTTTGTGCGTGAGCGGTGATGGCGAACACGCTCATGAGGCTAGCTGCGATGAGGGTTTTCTTCATGATTTGTAAAGCTCCGAAACATTGCGAGAGAATCGTATTCAAGTAATCGTCGATAACCTGATCGGCGATCCGCTGCGCAGTGTATTCCCGCAGACGATTTCTTTAGCCGCGTTTCAAGCAATAGTATTTTCTGAAGCCGCAATGGCGAAAGCTTGAGCAGATAAGTGCAGGTAGATTAAGGAAAAAACACCTTTCACATTGGATGCGTGAAGTTGGTGTCAAGGCCTATTTGTTGTGCATATGCGACGTGGTCGCTAAAGGACTTTGCAGGACGGCTTTGTAAGATCTACGCCGATCAAACTCTGCGAAAAAAGTTTCACGTCATTTTATCAATGGACTCTTCCACTCACTACTGTTGTCATGCACAGGCTTAACTTTTAGAGTGATTCGCCCTTTGGACAGGGGCAGTCTTTTTCATCTTTTTAGCGCGGCTTGCGGGCCGCGTTTTTTTATATTATTGAGACTTCCATAATTTATGACATCACCAGAGCGTAGCCTGCATCCAGCACGCCGCAATGATCGAGGGTCGCTTTTGAGCGCTCTTGAGTTTGTTGCGTGCGGTGGCGTGCAACTCGC
>Ga0153932_1000194_pt1 | contig 24017 bp, 21 predicted proteins | sample TSNJ016MetaG_FD_102273 | JGI IMG/M metagenome (GOLD analysis project Ga0153932, IMG submission 102273) | Attine ant fungus gardens microbial communities from New Jersey, USA - TSNJ016 MetaG | ecosystem: Host-associated > Fungi > Mycelium > Unclassified | place: USA: New Jersey, Wharton State...
CACCTTCAACGATGAACCCCAGATCGGCGCTGGTCCCGCACGCCGCTGGTGGGATCTCAAGACCAACCCGGGACTGGTGCCCGACCCGCGGGCCGGAGCGTCCACCCAGCACGGTTGGTGGCGAGGCGATGGAGACCAGGCCTCACTATTTCTGCACGGCTACGAATCACAATGGCTACCCGCGACGCTTCTCGAACCAGCCCAACGCGGTGTGCTTGCCGGGGCACTCATGGAGGCCGCCCAATTTCAGTCCGTGGAACTGCATGTGAACAAAGGACTCGCGGGCGCCCCTGCGGAGGTGAACGAGCAAGCACGTCAGTGCGCCACGAATCCGAAAGTTGCCGACGCGTTCGCCTTGATGATTGTGGCTGCGGGCGGTCCACCGCCGTTTGCGGGGCTCCCGATCACGCCGCCCGACATGACAGAGGCGCATCGCCAAGCCGAGCGTGTAGCCAAAGCTGCGACCGTTCTTAAAGCATTGTCACCACAAAGCGGCGCCTATCTTTCGGAAACAGATTTTTTCCGTGGAGATTGGCGCGAAGCGTTTTGGGGGGCGAATTATGCGCGGCTGAAAGCGATCAAGAACCGCTACGACCCCGAGGGATTCTTTTTCGTCCATCACGGGGTCGGCAGCGAGGACTGGAGTTCTGACGGCTTCACCCCGGTGCGGTTGTGAGTTTTGGAATGTCCGTTCATTGGCTTGCATCGGTCGCGTGTCATCCATCCGGGCCATAGACCGCTTCGGGTCTTTGATGCCAGATGCATGAGCGGTCGCGCGCACGGCGATCGACCCGCTCGGCCGTCGGGCGCTTGCCGGCCACTTTCGGACATCCCACAGTCAGCCGGGGATCGGCGCAGGGAAATAACTGTCGGTCATGTTCGATGAGTCGCGGTAATTTCGGGTTGTTCCCCTCGTCGATCTACTTGGCGACTATATTGAATGCGCGACGGTACATGAGATGTTCGGAATTGACTCCCGTCCCTTTTGCGTAGTAGATGTAACCTGTCTGGTCCGACATCTGGTCGGACGGTTGATCCAGACTGATGATCGTCGGATACCAATTGAAGGGCGAAGGAGGCTTGGTCGACAAGTTCACGGTGGAATCTGGAACAGGCGCCTGCAAGACGACAATGCCTGGCGTCCAATTGATAAGATCGGCTGACGTTTGAGCGTAAATCCCGCCGTTGCCAACACTGACCATCAGAAATTGTTGAAAGTAGACGTTGAAGGAAACCTGAGGTTGCCGCATATCTCCAGGGACGGTGGGATCGAGTACCACGTTCAATGGTGTGAAGGCGCCTCCCAGGCCCGCAGTACTAAAAGCGCCGCCGCTGTATTTTTGCCAGCTTCCCGGCACACCATCGCTTGCGATCGGCGCACGCGCGAGCGCGAAGCCCGTCACCTTGCTCTGCGGATCGATCTCCCGAAAGATGACGTAGATGTAACCTCCCGACTCAACGGCCGACGGCGTTAGCGCACCTGCGCCGCCCGTAGTTTGCGTCGGCAATTGAGGATCGTGGGCTCCGATATTCTCGCCCTCTCGTGTCCACGTCACACCTCCATCGATAGACCGCGCGAGTCCTATAGCAGCGTAAAACGGATTTCCCGACGAAAGTTCACCGTTAAACAGGTGATTTTTGGCGTGATAGATCATCAATAGATCGGTCTTGTTGGCGGCTGGAAACACGCTGCCCACGCCAGCATAGTCGGCGTCGAACGCAGTCGTTCCAGGTCCGGAGGGAAGCAGGACGCCTATTGCAGCGCCCCCTGTTGGCACAAGAGACGTGAACGACATCAATTCCGGACTCGACAAACCGAAGGTCCCGGCACTTCCGCCGCCGGCAAGCCATAGGCGGAAGCTGCCGTTCGCCTGCCTTAAAAATGGCACGTGCTCATCGGGATTGTCTAATCCGAACGGGGAGTCAGGCGGAATGACATTTTGTTCGTCCGAGCTTACCGTGAACGATGATAGCGACTTGGTGGCCGCAGGAGTCGCTGTCGTGTTCGGGTTCCCACTGTCTCCGCAGCCCCACAGCGCCAAGAGCGAGGCGAAAACAACCTGTCGTCGCAGACGGCAAAGCGAAACCCGAGAGAAATAACCTTGGGACATCAACGAACGATTGAGCATGCGAGCGTCTCCTAAAAGTCCGACCAACTGCGACCAGGAGCATTGAACCACGAGTTCATTTCAAGCTCTGTAAGGTCTAGATACCCGCGTAGAGCGATTTTTCACAAAGTCCGCTGTGACTTCGAGGCTCCGCTATTTGTTGCGTCAGATTGACCGGCCGCTCTGAGTCGACTTGCCGACGCGGATCGACGAACCGCGAAAACACCCATGGCGTGGCAATGTCAGACTGGGACCGGCCAGTAAGCGACGTTCGCCGTAGCGAACGAAATTGATAATAACTGTGTCGTCTTAGTGCTGGATACGCCGTCGCCCAGCCCAGTGTTTCAAAATCAGACGTGCCGTGTAAAGTGGTTTTGCGGTGTAGCTCCTTCCATCTATCGGCGTTGTACCGACATATCACTGCTCTTGGCTTGATTTACCACTCGCACCCATCGGGTCGCCCGGGGGGATCAATGCGTCCACAATCGTGCCTTCATATCGCGTCATAAGCGTAAGTCACAAACTCCCGCAACCTAAGGCCTGACCACAGTCATTCTGAATGGCCCGCCGTTGGCGGCTGCATGGGCTACCGCTGCGTTCGCATCGTCCAGCGCAAACGTGGTGACGTCAAAGTGGCCAAGATCCAGCAGCCCCGCGCGGATCAAACCGGTCATGCGCGTCACGGCTTCCGGCGGATACATCCATTTGCCACGCACCACGACGTCGTTGCGCATGATCCACGGATAGGGCAGGTCGAGCCCTGCGCCCCCCAACATGCCTACACCGCCCATCAGCACGACGCGGCCATAAGGGCGCACGGCCATGACTGCCGCACGGACCGTTGTGGTCGTGGCAGAGGGAGGCAACAGATCGATTACGCAATCAACCGGACCCGGCGCCGCCTCGCGCATCCGCTTGCTGTCTTCGTCCTCGTTGCCCGAGAGTTTCACGGTCCGCACACGTTCGCCGAAGCGGCGCTCCAGATCCGCGAGCGCACGTTCATTGCGCCCGGGAGCGACGACGCAACGCGCGCCCATCGCAAGTGCTGTTGCAACGCCCGCACTGCCGAAATTGCCGGTTGCGCCGCTCACAAGCAGTATTTCGCCGGCGTGCAGGTTGGCGGCGAGCAACCCGCCATAAGGGACGAGCGCGACGTTAAGTGCGCACCAGCGCGCGGCATCGCCTGGATCAATCTCGCCGATACGAATCGCGTTTTCAGTCGGCACGCGCACCTGTTCGGCGAAGGGGCCATCGTGATAATGGCGTTGCAAGCGCATGCCGCCGTCGCCCCTTGCGCTCCAGCCCTGCAGGGTAATGTCGGGCATCAGCGCGTCATCGCGTGAACGCACGGTCGGGTCACAAAATACCCAATCGCCCGGCTTCAGGTGTGTCGCGTCCGGGCCGCTTGTGCGCACGCGGCCGATCGCACCGCAACCGGGCACCATCGGCAAGTCGATGTCGTAGCCTCGTTCTCCATTGAATACTTCGTTCGCGTAGGACAGCACCGGCGCGGCGGCGACATCCACAACAACTTCGCCGGTGCCAATTTTCGGTGCCGGCATTTCTTCGATGTCGAGCGGCTGACCAAGCGTCTTCAGGATTGCAGCTTTCATGGCGATCTCCTGCTCTCTGTGTTTGGGACAAGACCAGTTTGGCACGCTTAGAATGGGCAACAAGGCCTGGGACTATCCTAGGACTCGTGCGACCCTCCTTTACCGGCGGAAGACACAACATGGCGACGTCGAGTCGAAGTGAATTTGGCGATTTTCTGCGCTCGCGACGCGAGAAATTAAGTCCTGACGAACTCGGTCTCAAGAGCGGTCGGCGCCGGCGCACGCCGGGCTTGCGGCGCGAGGAAGTGGCGGAGTTGGCGGGCATTGGCGTCGACTGGTACGTGCGGCTGGAACAAGGACGAACGGTCAGTCCCTCCGATGCCACCCTTGATGCCCTCGCTGGCGCCCTGCGTCTTGGCAAGGTGGAAGCGGAGCACTTGCGGGCGCTGGCGCGCAATAGTGACCGCCGGGACTTTGCGCCCGAGAGCCTGCCGCCGGCCATCGAGCGCCTTGTCACGAGCCTCAATCTGCCTGCTTACGTCACCGGCCGGCGCTGGGATATTCTGGCCTGGAACGCAGCCGCCGCGGATATCCTTGGCTTTCACCGTCTCGCCGCATCGGACCGCAATATCCTTGCGTTCATGTTCATAGAAACGGACTCGCGGCGGCTGTTCGGCCGTACCTGGGCCGATGAAGCGCGCCGCATGGTCGCGCTCTTTCGCGCAACCCACGATCTCCATGCCGGCGACCCTGCCTTTGTCGATCTGGTGGAGCGCGTGTGCGCCTGTAGCCCGGAGTTCGTGAAGTGGTGGAATGCGCACGACATTCGCGGCGGTACATCCGGGCAGAAGGTGCTAGTGCATCCCGAGCGAGGCCCGCAACGCTATGAATACACCACGTTTCAAGCGAACGACGATCCCGCGCTCAAGCTTTCGATCTACACGCCTATCTGAGCGTGAACAAGCCGGGAAGCAGACCTCATAATTCAGAAGGGTTAGCAAGGCAATGCGCCTCGTACCCATTGACGCTCCCCCTGCTTCCGGCGACGATCGGGCCAGTGGGCACGCCCGAATATGCTGCGTGGTTGTTCTTTTCTGGGAGCGAGCGCGCATGCGCCGACCTGCGACGTCCATCTCATGGATGGCCGTTATCGAGAAGACCGACCGTCTCTTGTGGGTCGGCTACGAGCATTCGAGCCGCTCGGAAGCGACCAGGCACAAATTTTTGGGAGCCATTGCGACGTCGAATGACGCTGGTTTTCCGACACGGAAAGCGGCTAAAAGTCGGTCCGTTGATTCATAAAAACCTTTTAAATTCAAGCAACTAGAAGCTGATCAAGCCTGCTTGCTCGTATTATCGGGATTGCATTTGGAAGGTAAAATACGGCATTTTCCCATCGCGCCTCATCACAGGCCTTGATTTTCCATGACCTAGCCGCCGCCCGCAGCCCCGCCGGATAAGGACGCACCCGTCGATCCTGTGACAGCCCGCATCGTCCTGCGCCTGGACAATGCCATCTCGGCGTTCCGTGCCGGGGAGGGGACGGGCCTCCACGCACTGGATTCGGCCAGTCGTCTGATCGGCGAGCTGACCGACGATGCGAACACCAGTGCCGCAGCGCTGCGAGGCGAACGACCACGCGTTCCGCGACGGCCGGATCGGGTTGAACTCGCAATCCTAACGGCGCTCGCCGATACGTACGGATCCGAGATGGTGACCAACGCATCGCTCGGCTACGCGCTGCGCCTGCTCGCCCGGCACGGGGGCGTGGCGCTTGTCCAGCGTGTCTTGTGGGGCGAGTCAGCGTCCGATCTGCAGCTGGCCACGATGCTTGGTGCGGCCCGCGCGGCATTCACCCAGATCGCCTTCGCGTTCAGTGACGATCTCCTGGCAGAGGCGAATGGAGTGCTGTCCGGATTCCGACCGCGGCCACCGGGTAGCCCAAAATCGATACGGGGCAAGCGTGGCTGAAGCCCTCACGCTTACTTACGGCTACACCGCGAAGGATCTCGCGGCGGTGCGCGCGTACGTGCAGCGCGTGGCGCCCGCGATCATCGCGCGCACCTATTACGACAGCGATGAGGACAGTTTTGCGGCCACGCCCTCGGCGATGGAGCGACACCTTCGGACCATGCTCGATGGGCTGGTGAAGGTGGCGATCGAGCGCGGGTCGGCCGCACTTGCTGAACATTTGCGCTTGTCGATCAAGAAGCACGGCGAGCCGAAGCTCACCACGGTGACGTTCCGGATGGTGACCGAAGCCGCTGCGTTGGCGGCCGCGTCACCTGCAGCGAACCACGCGATTGGACGCTGGTTCCGACCGCGCATCGCGTCGCGCTTGAAGGGGGAGGGGATCGCGACGGTGGGTGAGCTGGTCGCGTTTTGTAACCGGCGCGGTGGTAGCTGGTGGCGCTCTATCCCGCGCATCGGCGCCGGGCGCGCGGCGGTCGTCGTGGCCTGGCTGCGCCGGCATGAAACGGAACTCCGATTGCGCGTGGACGCTGACGTCGACACCCGCGATCCGCTGGTCGCGGATGACGTCGTCCAGGTGTGGCCGGCCGAACCGGTTCTGATTGATGGGGATTGGGCAGGGCAGTCGGAAAAACCACAGAACAGGTTGGCGGGTCGGCTCACCCTAGCGCCGCTCGAACGCATGGCGGTGCCTCATGCGCTCTCCGGTGCCGATGGAGAAAACCGTTCAGCTGCCTTCTGTTATATCCAGGCCCGCCACGATCTCGAGGCGGTACGCGCGTACCTGAATAAATACCGCGATCAGCCGAAGACCTTGCGGGCCTTCACCAAGGAAGTCGAGCGGTTTTTATTGTGGTCGGTGGTGGTACGGGGCAAGGCGCTCAGTTCGCTGGTGGTGGATGACTGCGAGGCGTATAAGGATTTCCTGAAAAACCCGGATCTTCGGTTTGTTGGCGAGCGGTTCAGCCGCAGCTCGCCGCGCTGGCGGCCGTTCGCTTCTGACAATCTGTCGCCCGAGTCGCAGCGGTACGCCGTGCGCGCGCTGCGTGCTGCGTTCACCTGGCTCGTGGATGTGCGCTACCTCGCGGGCAATCCCTGGAAAGCGGTCAACGATCCGAAGATCGTGCAGCGCGAGACAGCGATGCAAATCCATCGTGCGTTGCCAGCGGACCTGTGGCGGCGCCTTCGCAACGAGCTCGATCGACGGTGCAGCGACGATGCCGCGGGGAAACTTGTTGTGCAGTGGCGCGTCGTTCGTGCAGCTCTGCTATTGATGGGCGATTCCGGCTTGCGCCGTGAAGAAGCCGCGGAGGCGCAGCGCGGCAAACTCCGGGTGTCGATCTACGGCACGCTCGAGCGGCCCGTGTGGGAACTGACAGTCATCGGCAAGCGGAACAAGGAACGGACGGTGCCGGTCAGCATCGCGACGCTCGAGGCGCTCAAAGCGCACTGGTCGGATCGGGGACGCGACTTCATGGCGCCGACGGATTTGCTCAACCCGTCCGCGCCGTTGTTGTCGCCGCTCGCTATTCCCCGCACGCCCGCGTCGCGGGTGAAACATCATCAACGAAGCAACGAAGGCGAGCAAGGGTATTCAGCCGACGGCATTAACCGCCTGATATCACGCATGTTGACGATCATCGTTGAGACCACGGATGATTTGAGTCTGGACGAGCGCGTGATCCTGGGATCGGTGAACGCGCACGCCATGAGACACACTTTTGGCACCCAGTCGGTTGCCGACGAGGTGCCGGTCGATGTTGTACAGAAGGTGTTGGGTCACGCGTCGTTGCAGACGACGTCGATCTATGTGCAGGCCGAAAAGAAGCGCGTGCTCGAGGAGGTCGCCAGCTACTACGCACGGCGTGCCGACTCTGCGGAGACCAGCAAGCGTGGCAGCTAAGTCGGTGAGACTGATGCGTGCAGTAACTGACCGTCAAGGGAGACGATGGCAAGCAAACCCAAAAAACGGAAGGCCGGGAGAACGACCCCGCCGCTCACGCGCGGAATGTTGCTGCCCATGTCCGCGGATTTGGCCAGCAAGGTCTCGCTGCACAATCATCTGGCGCTGGTCGCGCTGCGGCAAGGGCAGGGTAACGCCGACCTCATAGCCGAGCTGCTGAAGACGGTGTATGTCGCTTACGATTTGCTGGATCGCGATCAGCGGCCGGCTTGCACCGGGCACTTTGTGCGCGCGGAGTCGGCGGTGAAGGCGGCGATCGTGCACGCCGCTGCGACCGACGAATGGCGACTTGCCGAGGACGAATGCGAAAACGTCGAGCAGATCCTTGGCCTGCACGATCAGCAACTACTTGCGTTGCCGAAGCACCTGATCGATGTCGCGAAGCAGCGATTGATGCGAGTGCTAGCGAAGGGGAGTTTTCCCTCTATGACTATTTTTTAGGCTAAGTTGGTTCACGCGTATTGTCCGCAGCGACTCAACGTTCTCTGATCACCCGCGCAAGAACATTCAATATCTGATTATGTAGGGCCAGACAGACTTATACTCGATGACTCGTGCATTCATAAAAGTCTGCCATGTTCCTAAACGATCAAGAGACGTCGACCGATCTGCTCTATTTCGAAGCGATCGCCCGAACCGTAGTGCGCTTTATTCGTGAAACTCCTTCTGCGCCGGTCACGATTGGGGTTCACGGAGATTGGGGCGCAGGGAAATCCAGCGTCCTCAAAATGACAGAGGCAGCGTTTGCGGGAGAAAAGCGAATACTGTGTCTGTGGTTCAACGGCTGGTCGTTTGAGGGATTCGAGGACGCCAAGACGGTCGTGATGGAAACGTTGATCGATGAGCTTCGGCGTGCGCGCCCGACTTCTGCGAAGGTCGCCGAAGCTGCGAAGAAACTGCTTAAACGTGTCGATTGGCTAAAAGTGGCGAAGAAGACCGCCGGCTTGGCATTCACGTCTATGACCGGTGTTCCTTCATTCGATCAACTGCGCGGCGTTGCGGACATGGTCACCGCATTCGTGAATCGACCGCAAGAACAGATAACAGCCGGCGATCTGAAGTCCATGGCTGGCGACGCTCAAGAATATTTAAAAGCGGACACTGAAGATCCCGAGCGTCTTCCCGAACACATTCACGCGTTCAGGGTTGAATTCGAAGAGCTTATTGACGCAGCGGAACTCGACCGCCTGGTGGTGATTGTTGACGATCTGGACCGCTGCCTGCCGAAGACGGCTATCGCCACGCTCGAGGCAATTCGGCTTTTTCTCATGGTGCCTCGCACGGCATTCGTGATTGGCGCGGACGAGCTCATGATCGAGTATGCGGTCAAAGAGCATTTTCCGGATCTGCCGCCGAGCTCGGGGCCGGTGGGCTACGCCCGAAACTATCTCGAAAAACTTATACAGGTGCCTTTTAGAGTGCCAGCGCTGGGCCTGGCAGAAACAAGGGTCTACATTACTCTGCTGCTTTCTGAGTTGACGCTACCCACCGGGGACGAGCGGTTTAACAAGTTGCTTGATGCAGCGCGAGAAGACATGCGGCGTCCGTGGGAAAGTCGGGGCCTAGATACGAAGGCTATTCAGCGTGCCATGGGAGGCAATGCAATCCCTGACGAGGTCCGCGAGGCGCAGGTCATTAGCGCCGTCCTGACCAAATTGTTGACCGAAGGGACGCACGGCAATCCGCGTCAGATCAAACGCTTCTTGAATTCAATGATGCTGCGCAGAGCCATTGCGGAGGAGCGTGGCTTTGGGGACGACATCCGGCTACCGATTCTCGGAAAGATCATGTTGGCAGAACGCTTCTATCCGGATTTTTACAGACAAATTTCGCAACTTGCAACGAGCGAGAAGGGAAAGCCGAATGCGCTGTCGCAGTTCGAACGGACATTGGCCAACACGAACGGTGCCAGCCGCGATGTCGACATTGCGAACGTTAACAGCAAAGTAAGCTCGTCGAAGGATTCCACCAGAGACAATGTTGCCGAAGCCTTGCCTCACGAGGTCGCTGACTGGCTCAAGAACGAATGGATTAAGGGCTGGGCCGCCATCGACCCGCCGCTCCGTGACATCGACCTTCGACCCTATGTTTTTGTGACCCGGGATAAGCGTGGCTCACTAGGAGGCTTCACTGCTTCCGCTCATCTGGAGGAGTTGGTCGACCGGCTGACTGCTCGAAAAATGGTAGCGCGAGTAGCAATGCCGGAGGTCGCGCGACTGACGCCACAAGAGCTCGACGAAGTGTTTACCGCGGTAAGTGACCGGGTGACGCAGGCTGATGATATGAACTCGGAACCCCCTGGCGTTCAGGGATTGCTCGTTCTATCCGAACAATCGCCAGAGATGGGTCGTCGTCTTGTTGACTTCGCGAGGACGCTAGATGTTGGAGCGGTCGGGGTCTGGCCAGCAGCAATGATCGCGAACGTCACGGCACCGGAGGTGGTCGATGCGGCACATGTGCTTCTCCAAGAATGGTCCGAACAGACCGAAAACGCAAAACTGAAAAAAGCGGTTGAGCTCATGCGTTCAATCGGAAAAAAGAAGTGAGGGGATATGGGAACGTCGAAGGGATATGGGGGACCGCCGAACGGCTTGATCCCGACCTGGCTCGCGTCATCGGAAGAGGGTGAAACAGCAGGCCCCGGAGGCGATGGCAGCGAAAGTGATGCAGACAACGGTACGCTCGAGGCAGCGCCAGGTGAAGGTGGCGGGTTCGCTGGCGCGAGAACGGCATTCACACGGTTCTTCAAGTCCGGAAGCAGCAGTGCGTTGGGCTCTGCGATGGCCAGCTACGTAAGTGGCGGTGGCAGAGCTCCGGGCGGCGGGGGGGCCGGCGGCGGAAGCGGAGCGCGCCGGGCTGCACGCCGGATGGGCTCTTCCAGGGGGGCCGGCGCTCGCCTTCTCGGTGTAGTCAGAGATATTGGGCAGTTGGGGCCAGTCGAAGCGCTGCGTCGGCTCGATCTTGCCGACATGGTCGATCGCCCGGCTGCCGACGTATTTCTGGCGATGCTTGAGTTCCTGTGCCCACCTGGGGGCGCAATCGATGAAGCAATTTCTCGCCAAGCGATGCTCGAAGCCATTGGTAATTTGGATGACACAGGAGCAGCCGAGTTTGGTGATCTTTCAGGTCAGCAACTGCAAGAATTCTTTCTCGACTTTGTGGTCCTATCGATTGAGGGCAGAGTAATTGCCGACATTGGATCCCGGGGGTTCGCGATGTCGCCCGACATCGGCGCGGTGGAAAACGCGCAGACGCAGCTCCATGATTTTATCGAGGGGTGCTGCCGCGTTCATCTATCGGGCCTTCTCAGCGGCCTCACCTCGCTTAACAATAGAGATATCGAAAAGCGCATGGACGAGATCTATGAAGTCGCGTTTTCGCTTATAGCTGAAGAGGGGGAGGACACGAAATGACGGCACATACCATGGTGACCCGACTCGGTGTCACCGATAGCGAACTCGTGGTGCCGACGATCACGGATAGTCAGATCACCGAGGTCAACTTCGTTGACGGGTACGATCGTCTCGGTTTCGGGCTCGGACAAGCTTTTGACCAGCTCAACGTGCTGGGACTTGCACCGGGCGAGCGCGCAATCGACCTTGTTCTCCTTGCTGCAACCGTTACCGCAGCCGACACGAGAATTTCGAGGGAGCTTTCCTCACAGGACGCATGGACCCGTGAAATTGAAGTTTTCGTCCCCGTGTCAGAGCCAGAACTCTGGACCGATGCCGCTCCGCTCCTGCGCAGAACGTTGGATTTTCTCACGGGGGATAAATGGAAGCTGCAGTTTCGCTCGCGTCCGGAGAGCCTGGCGCAGTTGTCTTCGCCAAGGGGAAATCTCCGATTGGCGCACCCTGATTCTGTTTGCCTATTTTCCGGCGGCCTCGATAGCTTTATCGGAGCAATCGACCTGTTCGCGAGCGGATCAAACCCGCTTCTTATCAGCCACTATTGGGACGGGATAACCAGTCAGCACCAGAGGATGTGTGCAGACGCGCTGCAGAAGCGCTTTCCATCTTCTTCGTTTCATCATGTGCGTGCTCACGTCGGATTTCCGAAAGATACAGTTGATGACTCTGTGGAAGATACGCTTCGGGGTAGGTCGTTCATGTTTTTTGCGCTCGCAGCGCTTGCAGCCGACGCAATCAGCGGTGACATCACGATTTACGTCCCGGAGAATGGCTTGATATCTCTCAACGTTCCCCTCGATCGGCTGCGGATTGGCGCGCTGAGCACCAGGACAACACATCCTTTTTACATGGCACGGATTAACGAGCTATTTTCCGTATTAGGACTTCAATCGACCTTGGCAAATCCATATAGATTTCAGACAAAGGGGGCAATGGCTAAAGATTGTGCGGACACGGATTTCCTCAGGGCAAATGCGATGCATACGATGTCTTGTTCATCGCCGGGTAAAACCCGCTTTGCGAAGGAGGAGTCGCAGCGACAGCCAAAACACTGTGGGTACTGCGTGCCATGCATCATTAGGCGTGCTGCTTTGCTCGAAGGCTGCGGTCACGACTCAACTCCATATCAGTTGGCTGATCTGCATGCCCAAACAATCCGGACCGATAGGGCGGAAGGCAACCACATCCGCTCGTTTCAGCTCGCTATATCGAGGCTCCGGACATTCCCCGATCGGACGCGACTTGACATACATCGATCCGGTCCCCTCAACGATCATCCGGGCGACATCGATGCCTACTGCGAAATGTATGCCGAAGGCTTGGAAGAAGTCGCAAGGCTGATCGAAGGTGTCCGGGCGGAGCCATCGTGACGGGCCGCTCGCGAGGCTCTGCAAAATGGGTCGACATGCACTGTCACTTGGACCTTTACCCCGACCACGCGCAGTTGATTTCCGAAAGTGAGCGGGAGTGCATCGCGACGTTGGCTGTAACGACAACGCCAAAAGCATGGAGTCGCAATGTGGACATGGCCAATGATTCGGCCTACGTGCGCGTCGGGCTGGGGCTACATCCTCAACTCGTCGCTACCCGGGAATCGGAGATAGGCCTGTTCCAACGACTCTTGCCGAAGAGCCGCTACGTCGGAGAAGTGGGCCTTGACGCAAGTTCACGCTTTTACGCAAGCTTCGATGCGCAAGAAAGAGTGTTCGAATCAATTCTTGGCGCATGCGCTGAGCAGGGGGGAAAGATCTTGACGGTGCATAGCGTCCGCGCGACCTCCAAGGTTCTGGATCATCTGGAAAGGCAGCTCTTGCCTGACCGCGGGCGTGTCGTCATGCACTGGTTCACCGGCTCTCCCTCTGAGGCGCGAAGGGCTGCGGAAATGGGATGTTTCTTCTCGCTCAATTCGGAGATGCTCAAGTCACCGCGTCACCGCGCTGTCTTACAACAGCTTCCCGTTGGCAGGATCGTCACGGAGACGGACGGCCCATTCGTAACGGTGCACGGAACGCCTGTTCGACCTCACTCTGTTATTGATACGACCGCTACCTTGGCTAGTCTACTTGGCTTAAGTCAGACGCGGATGGCAGAGCAAATCATCATGAACCTTGCGGCTCTTGAAACCGAATAACCAGGTACCAGGAATATCCCGACCGTTGGATGAACCACTGCGAAGCGAAAAGACTGATGTATCGCCTCACTTATTCGAGGGGTCGATAGCGAGGCATGCGGTATGTGCGAGTCTAAAGAAAAGTCGATAGTTTAACGTCGGCACGGCTGCATTTCAGATAGCCGATGGCGCTGAAATTGGAATTGAATACTTATAAAGAAAGGATCCCGAGTGACAACAATCAAAACGCTCGTTCTGAGAAATTTCAAAAAATTCGATAATCTTGAACTCAATTTCAACGTAGGCACTAATACGCTAATCGGCGACAACGAAGCTGGTAAGAGCACGGTGCTGCTCGCAATCGATCTGGTTCTTGGCGCAAGTCGCAGTCGCGTTGAAGCGATCGGCATCGAGACGCTGTTCGCGAGGCGCGCCATAGAGACGTTCCTAGCTGGGCCGAAGAAATTAGAAAATCTCCCAACGATGTTCGTTGAGGTGTGGTTTGAAGAAGGCAAAAATTTCGAATTGAACGGTAAATCGAATTCCAAAAATCTTGAAGCCGACGGCCTGCGCATGGACATAGCGCCTGTCGACGACTACGGGAAGGCGATACTTGAGGTTCTTGCCGATGAGCATCCCAACTTTCCCTTCGAATACTACGGAATAAAGTTCAGTACCTTCAGCGGCGACCCCCTGTTAAGCTTCAAGCGTCCGCTGACACATCTGGCGCTTGACAGCTCAAAAATTGACAGCGATCACGCAGCGCGCGAATACACTCGCGCGGTATTCGGCTTGCATGCGGATACCTCGGAGCGCCACAAGCTCGAGAACCAATATCGTCGAGGCAAAGACTCGTTCCGGAATGAATATCTTGGACCACTGAATCGCAAGCTTTCTGACTATCAGTTTAGCGTTCGAAGCGGTTCACGCTCGAACCTCGAAGTGGACCTTGTGATTACAGAGGACAACATACCTCTTGAAAGTCGGGGCAAGGGCAGGCAGTGTTTCCTCAAGACGCAGTTTGCGCTGAGCAAACACAAAGTAGGTAAGCAGCTTCACGTGCTTCTTCTCGAAGAGCCTGAGAATCACCTCAGCCATACCAACATGAAGAAATTGGTCCAAAGCTTGGCAAGCGCCGACCATACACAGCTGATCGTCGCCACTCACAGTAGCCATATCTCTTCGAGGCTCGACCTCAGGCATGCGCTGCTTCTTGGGACGGGGAACAAGTCATCTAGTCTTAGAAGTTTGACACCAGCGACAGCGGATTTTTTTATCAAGGCACCCGACAACAATGTCCTTGAGTTCGCTCTCTCGAAAAAAGTTATTCTGGTGGAAGGGGATGCTGAGTTCATCTTGCTTGACGCACTGTATAGGAAAGTAACCGGAGGAGCTTCGGCGGAGCACGACAATGTCCATGTGATCGCCATCGGAGGAACGAGCTTTAAACGCTACCTCGAACTCGGCAAACTCCTCGGTATCAGGACGGCCGCTATCCGGGACAATGACGGAAGCTTCCAGAAAAACTGCGTCGATAACTATGCCGAGCATACATTCGACGACGGTCAAGTATTTTCTGATACGGATGATACGTTGAGCACATTCGAGAAAAGCCTGTATGCCTGTAACACTAAAAACTGTGATGAGGTGTTTGCCGCCGGGCGCAAGAAGCTATCGGTCCTTGAATATATGATTAGTAACAAAGCGGATGCTGCTCTCGAACTATTAACAAAAAAGGGTGACGACCTGGAAGTTCCAGCCTACATTTCGGAGGCGATCACATGGATAAGAGCGTAATCTTCGCGGTCGCCGGATCCGGCAAGACGACCCGGTTGATCGAGGAGCTTGATCTCGAAAGTAGGGTTCTTCTGCTGACGTATACGGACAATAACTTCGAGCATCTTCGGCGCAGAATCATTCAGAAATTCGGTCACTTTCCAGAGAACATTACTCTTCGGACTTATTTCTCGTTTCTACACGGTTTTTGCTACCGACCGTTGCTGCAGATGCGACTGCTCAGTCGAGGGGTAAACTTCTCGATGCCGCCTGTTGAAACTGCGAGGTTCGCGCTTACGAACGACGCACGCTTTATCGATAAAAGTCGCCGGCTTTACCACAATCGGCTGGCGAAATTTCTCGACGTGAAAGGTTGTATGCCCGAGGTCATTGGGCGACTCGAGCGCTATTTTGATCGGATCTTTGTCGATGAAGTCCAAGATCTTGCGGGACAGGATTTCAATTTTCTGCTCAATCTTTGTGCCGCCAACGTCGAGTTTCTGTTGGTTGGCGATTTCTATCAACATACGTTCGACACGAGCCGAGACGGCGCTGTTAACAAAGGGCTGCATGACAACATTGTGAAATATGAACGCCGTTTCAAGGATCGAGGCGTATCCGTAGATCGAGAAACACTGTTAGCCAGTCGGCGATGCGCTTCAGCTGTCTGCGACTTCATTCGGGATAACCTGCACATCGACATACGACCTTTTGATGATCGGCAAACCAAAGTTTATTTGATCAACAGTCCAGATGATGCTGCCGCGCTCCACGCCGACTCGGCTATCGTCAAGCTATTTTACGAAAGCCATTACAAATACGGTTGCCACTCTCAGAACTGGGGCGCAAGCAAGGGATTAGACCATTTCCATGACGTGTGTGTCGTTATGAACGGGCCAACATGGAAAAACCTTCAGCAGGGGACGCTGCACGAGTCGGCTGCCATGACGCGAAATAAGCTTTATGTCGCTTGTTCGCGAGCTCGCGGCAACGTGTTTCTTGTTCCCGAGACGTTATTCAAGAGATACCGTGTGTGAAGGCGAGGATCGATTTGAAGATCAAGGTGTGCTTGTCGGACGCGGCACTTTGAGTATTCCAGGTTGGCACGGTGAAGTGTTCGATACTTTTGTGTTAGTCAGTATCGGTACACCCCAACCGTTCCGAACGCAGCAATCGCACGGTCAAGGGGACATCTGCATGGCCCGCTGCCGGAGCTGCTCCTTGCAGGTTTTTTGTTTGCATCCGGAGCATCAAAGTTGCTTTACGATATCGGCGCAGAGCGGCTGCATGTGACGAAGATAGAATGATCCGAGAGTACATGAGAACTTGTTATGACCGTTGATACACTGAAGCCTAACAACGAGTCCCGACTAAGGGACCTTGAGCACAATGTGATGCTCCGTTTCTCGCTGGAGTTGAAGCAACGACATCGGATCGATACCGAAGCCGGAGGCGTGACCCGAAACCATTTCGCTGGGACGTCATTAGGCGCACAGGACCAGGTTTTGGCGGACTACCTACTCGCTGCGAACGCACGATTTGCACTTATCGAATTCAAGGCATCTGCTTCCGAGATTGGTACGGAAAAGGTAAAGAAGCTGAGACAAGCACTGTGGAAAAAGATCTCGGCGCATGACGACATGCTCCGACGCTGCCTTGACATGCATTACATCTGCTGGGGAACATTGGACACGTTGACCGTACCCGGGATCGAGTCTGTCCAATTTGAGGAAGGTCAGCAGATTTGTCAGTACGCGCCGGCTGTCGCGAAATATATGGGTCCGGGCCCGCTGTTGGACGCTGCTGAGGTCTACACGACATCTGAGTTTCTGACAGATTTTTTGGACAGTCACCTTGCCGGAGCGGATGCGAACCGATTCCGGAAATACGTCGATGAACTCTCAGTTTTCGCAGAGGGCAAGAAAGGCAGCGCGGACACCATTGAAGGGATGGTTTGCGTATTCATCCCCGCAACGATGACTACGCTCGCACGGTACGCTCAAGTTCGCTTCAGGGGGATGCGGCAACTGACTCTGCTGCTTGACTTGGACGGAACAGGCAGTCGCAGAAAGCACTCAAGGGAGTTCGACGTAGGGCAAGATCGCGAAAAAGGATTTCGCATGTAACGCTGTCTTACCGATTGACCTTTGCGCTTGAGCGCCGGAGGATCTCCTCCATGACTTTGATTTCTGCAGGTTTGGCATTTTGCCAGACCATAAGCATTAGGCTTTGCTGATGCAGTTGATCATTTTCAAATTGTACCGACCGCTCATGTTCAATGTAATACGCGAGCGTCCCTGATAGCGCGGCAATGACCAGTGTGAAAACGACGTAGATTGCGACGGTCCACGGCGAACGGCGTAACAGATTGTTCATGCCAGAGGCAGCGACCTTTGCGGCTGTCGCCGCCTTGTCCAGTTCCCCCATGAGAGACTCCATCGAGTCTTGGGCTCCTTTGGTCGCTCCAATGACCGCACGCGCGGCAGCGTCGCTCGCAACCTGCTCGCCGTTGTCCCATGCTGCATGTGCTCTCGTGGCCTCGGCCGACAGCTTACGTGCGGCGCCTAATATCTCAGCCGTCATTTTTTCCGCGCTGCTGATGGCCTGCGATGCTGCCTCCATCTGGATAGTCAATCGATCAATTTCTGACGTTAGCCGTTCGGTGTTACGTCGATAGTCCCGATAAGTCGCTGTCCAATTGTCAGTCTCGGCCATCTTGTTTGATCCGCCCGAAGAAATATCGGAGGATATGATAAATCAGCCATGCATGCCGTCCTAGTTCTATTATGTGGAGGGCGGTCGGTGATGTAGATTTTTACGGTGTCCTCTGTCCTCTCCGATTGGGATTCTGAAACGACGTCGCTATGATCGTTTGGAGGACGGCAAACCGCTTTTTTCTTCGAGCGGAAGCGGTCGTTCGCCAACGAGTTGAAATCTGGATGTCGGAGCACTTACTTCGACGTTAAGTTTTTGCGGCGGATTGTGCGGCCTAACATTGTCGCGTTTCAGGCGCACTACGGTTTTTTCGGTGGGCGCGTAGCGTTCCTGAACTTGATGCCGGACAAGCAGCAGGACATGGGCGCATACGCCGCAATGATCGGATGCGACGCGCCCACCAAGATAAGCAACCTGCTCCGTGAGCGGTCGCCGTCCACGACTTGGTCATCGGCGTATCATCGCCCACGAGTGCGAAGGAGCATTTGTCATGTGTTACTCAGCTCAGATTACCGCGGACTATCGCAAATACGTTCACGTCTATGGCGCGGACATCGACATCGATGAATTTTTTCGGCTGTTTTGGGACCGCCGCAGCGGCAGCAATTCGAAAATTCCGAAAGCAATGGAGGCGCCATTCCTGCTACCGCAAAACGATGCCGAGGCACGTATAAAAGTAGCTATCGCCGAGTTTTCTGCCGACCTAACGGCGAAGCTTGAAGAGGACTTGTTCAAACAGCGCACGCGGCTGGCCGACGCCGAGCGTACGCTGCTGACGAAGACCACCAAATCGGCGACCGAAAGCCTGCGGATTGCGACAGACAAGATCGCGTGGATCCGCGGCAAGCTTGAAGACTTCAATCGCACCGAGCAGAAGGACCGTGACTCACGAATATTCCCCGGCCAATACGCGCCCGTGATGGTCGTCGAAAATAGCCAGCTTGTGGTGAAGCCAATGCGATACCAATGTCGCCCCGCCGGCAAGCCTGCTTTCTACGACACCAAGTACCCTGGAACGTACAACGCAAGACGCGACAAATTAGAGGGCTTCTGGAAGGGGCTCTTCGGCTATACGCACGGCGTGATGCTAGTCAGTGCGTTTTATGAAAACGTACCGCGTCACCGCGTCGAGGCTCGTGAGTTGGCCGAAGGCGAGAAGGAAGAAAACCTCGTTCTCGAGTTCAAGCCCAACCCGCCTCAGGACATGTTGATCGCTTGCCTTTGGTCGAAGTGGACAGGCAAGGGTGAGCCGGACCTGTTGTCGTTCGCTGCAGTCACAGACGATCCTCCTGCAGAAATTGCGCTTGCCGGCCACGACCGCTGTATCGTTCCGATCAAGCCCGAAAACATCAACACCTGGCTCAACCCAGATCCGGCCAACCTGGCAGCTCAGTACGCCATTCTCGACGACCGCCATCAACCGTATTACGAGTACCGCCTCGCAGCTTGAACCTTGGTCGCCCCAACACGTTAGTGAGCGTGGCTGCTCAGACCTAAATCAGAGTTGTCGACATCGCGGTAAGTTCAGCGAGCGAGGAGACCGATGTTGAGCTGCGCGACACGGTCAAGATCGGGCGCGTCTGATTGCTTCCACCGCCGTGGCGCCGGCAATGTCGGCGTAAAGTTCGGCCCACTTTCCGAGGAGGGATGCGTCGTCGGTCAAGAACAGGGGATGCTCTGCCATACGCTGACAATCGGGCCATTCCAGCCAATCTCGAAAATTCGCAAGTCTTCGTCATCGCTGACGCCCGAATCGACCAGGTCGACGAACGACGCGAGGTTATACAGATAGACTTCGGGCGGATCAATGTCGAAGAGCACGGCAAGTACGGATGTAGCTCTTTTGGACGCAGCTTCCCGGCTGCCCGCCATGACGAAGACGACGCGTTCCTCGCTGCTGTTGGGCTTACCGAAAATCACTCGGTACAAGGATGTCCTGCACCGATTACTCAATTGCGTGCTCATTTAGGTTTGTGCCGTGACATATTTGAATTTGACCGAGTGTCGACCACGCCTCGTTTCATGCCGCAGTCTGTTGGGAGCAGGAACGGTCCTGAGCGGCATGTGGGTATCATCCCGTTGCCACGCGCTTTCCGGAACGGCTGCGCACATCGTCGGTCGAATGCACATTGATAATCATAGAAGAAAACACGACGGAAATGACGAACACTGGATACCGCGCCCTGCTGGCGCAACGTGAAGCACTCGAAAAGCAGATTGAAGAACTTAAAAACGCTGAGCGCGGCGACGCGATCGAATGGATCTTGGAGCAGATGGCGGTCTTCGACGTAAAGCCCGAAGACCTCGCGCCCCACTGGGGCCGCGGTCCTCGAAAACAATCGGGCCCTGTAGCCGCCAAGTACCGAGATCCCGCCTCAGGCGCGACCTGGAGCGGTCGCGGAAAGCCCCCTCGCTGGATCGCAGGCCAGGAACGAGAGAAGTTTGCCATCACCGACTGAAACTCAAGTGTCATTGCGGCCACGAGGTTATCCACAATTCTTGTGGGCAGAGTTGTGGACATCCGCGCTCGAAAGCTCATAAACCATTGTTGTTACGACGCATATTGACCGCGCCTCGCCGCGCGTCACGGATTTCCCGCGTCAATCGATCAACGCAGGTTCAGGCTCGGGCGGGTCGTTTCTTCCCGGCGCAGGCTTGAGTCCGGCGAGAACGTTCTGGCGCACGTGTTGGTGGACCAGCAGAAGGCGCACCTTTTCAAGTGCGACCAGCTCGCCAAGATTGTTGTCACGCCAAGCCTGATGGATTGATTTGAAGTAGACTTCGATTTCATTGATCACGCTGCGGCTAAATTGGACTTCCAGCACGAGCCGCTCGATATCTTCGTTGCCGCGATATTTCTTCCAGAACGAGCGAAGTTCCTTCAGGCTGAGTGGCGCGAATTCAGGAAGCGGCTTACGCATAGCCGGAGACGCCGTGCCCGACGCTGGCGCGCTCAACTGCAGACACGGGCATCTCGATCGCTGGGCGGGGCGCACGGCGCAATGTGCTGATGAGGCGTGGAGAAGGCGATAGCTGCACGTTGAACGATTGTGCTGAGGCCGGACCCTTTCGTTTAATCACCTCGATCGCGATTCCGTCAGCCACAGGTCGAACGGTCAGCCGCAGGGAGGCGGGGGACTGATCCTGAGCGCACGCGAGCGGTCGCATCAAGACAAATAGCGTTTCGGAAGTCTGAGCGGCCAGCAGCAGCCGCCGAAGCGACTCGGCGCGGATGTGTTGCTGCCACAGCATCACGGCGCCGCAGCTGCCTGATCTGAGGATCTGCTCCGCGCACCAGAGCGCATCGGAAGACTTCGACGCGTTCAGCCACATCAGCTTGGTCGGATCAACGCCAATATGAGCGTAGCCAAGCCCGTTGGGTACCTGTTGTGGCGCAACGAGCGCGACGTATCGCCTCCGCGACACGGTCACCAATGCAGGTCCGAGCAAGCGCATTTCACCCACGCCGGCCTGTTGTAGCAGCAATTCGACCACCGTCCCGACAGGCCAGCCCTGACCCGACAGTTGCTCCGACAGTGCCGCATACCCCGTGTCGACGGTTTTCCCATCCGTGCGCGCGAGGTGCGCCGCGCGCCACAGCGCGGGATGAACCGACTCTATGTTTTTGGGTAGGGCGTTCATAGCTAACACTGTATATCCATACAGTATCATACGCCGAATTTTCTGGACCGCGTCGGGATCCAAAAAAACGGGAAACACGCTGGCGCGAAACGAGCCCCAAATTGCGAGAAAAGCAATCGCCATCTTAAATGCGCTGATCGGCATCGTTTTACGCTGAACTTTTGTTACGGAAGATTCCGCATCGCTCGGATGCGGTCATTTGTTGTCCAGATGCAAGCGCCCGGCTTTTTCAAGCCGAGCAACGAATTCTTGATGCACAAGCGCACGCGGACTGTTGTCGCGCTCGATTGCCATTTTGCGAGTCAGTGCTGAAACACGGCATTGAGCAGGTCAGCGACAAGCGAAAGGAGCCGGAAACGGCAATTGCGACGTTGCGCAGCGGCCCGAAGCTAACAACAGCGCGATCGAAGTGATGATGTGCTGATACGCGACGTGGAGCGTGGGCTGCTGTGTAGTGCGGTCGGGGACTCACAATTGGGCGTTATGGTCAGCGACGCGTTCGCGGCAAAAGGCCACTGCGCAATGAATGCTTAAACCGATGCCGGAGCTTGGGTGCGGTCATTGCGCCTAGCGCTTATAATTAGCATGCCTAAGCATTGCGATTTTGGCTGTGCTCTGCCTAGTGATAGTCGGCTGGTGGCGAACCAAGCGTACCCCAGGTCGCGGAATCATCCGCTGGAGACCCACCATTCACCGTTGACGGGTCCCAACGGGGAATGCCCGCCGCAGCGCAGTCGTTGATAGAAGCGGTCGTTGCCGTGTGATATACGTCGACCCGTCGAAATTCGCACTCATCTTGTAGAAACTTAATTGTGGCGAGCGTTCGCTTAGCTGTCTCCACGTCAGGGAAAACCTGCGCATCATCGAGCCCTGCCGGATTGAAGGCTGACCAAAAGGGAATCCCATAATCTTCACGTAAGAGGGTTCCGCAGCGAGCACTGTGTATGACGTAGCCCACTTTACGTTCTGACGCGATTGCCAGAAATCCCTGCTCGGACGCGGAACGCGCGGCTTCCACTACGGTTTTCGTTCTGAGCTTTGCATTGATGGATCGAACATGCTGACGCTGCAGGGCATAAAGCGAAATATGCAGGTCCTCAGCAACCAAATCGAGTCGTTCACCGCGTGCGATCGCGTTTAAGATACGTAGGTCAAGCGTCGTAAGCCCGCTATTTTTAAGCGCTAACGCCTTCTCTTGTCGCGCATACCAATTCAGCAATTCTGCAGCCAGAAGTTGGAAGGTCAAACGGTTCTTGCGCAGCGGCTCTTCCCCATTTCCGAGGGAAGATCGGTGTTTGCAGCATAGAGGGCACCGAACCTTCGCGCACCCGGGTGATGTGCTGGCATGACGATCCAACTCCCCATGCCAAGATGTCTTGACGCTTCGCCCATCTCTCTCCAACTCCCAGATAAATTTTCCAACAACCCAACGTCGGACGAGAAGACAGGTAGGTGCGATCGGCTTGCGTGCAACTGGAAAGGGTCAGTCGCGTACCATTTCTTCGCGACGTATAGCTGCGTCACTTCCGTGTCCGATCCGGCCAGGATTCGATGTGACTGTTGCTCCCCATCCCGCGCTTGTTCCGTTAACACGAAGAACGCGGTATGCGCGCCATGCGATCGAACAATTGCCATCATCTGTTCTATCAGTGCGCTTTCATCGTGAGCGTAGGCCAGAAGCCGAATCGCTTCGAGCGGGTCGTCTATACGGGGCGGTCCGGCTTCAACAGTCGGGACCTGGGCACTCTGCACTAAATGCGAGAGAGTCGGCTGAACGACGTCTTGATACGGCTCGCCGCGCATGAAGCTGCGTAGGTTCGCGTCATTTGCGAGCAAGACCTGGGTCACCGGAACATCGCCGCGTCTTCGCGACTGTGATCGAGATTCGCGCTCAAGCAACACGCCTGCTTGGCCCTGCCTGGCACGAAGTTCGACGATTTCCCTTCCGACTGAAAGTGTGGCTATCTGCGGATCATTTGAGGGCATCACGACACCTGCAATGGCAACCTACTCATTTAAACGCTACCTACAACTACAAATCATCTGAAGTTACAACCGGTAACATCGTGAAGACGGCTACCGCAAACTCGGCGACATTGTCAAGAGGTAGACAGTGTCGCCAGGTGGCTTCTAGCATGCAATCATGTCTTGATTAAGGCAGAGACCTATGCCAAAGGTCTTGAGGCAGTCGGAACTGCGAGCGATAGGTATCTTCCATAGACGTATTTGACACTACCGCGTCACTATGCGTTTAGTGACATATAGTCACTAAATAGTGACACCTCAAGACGCGGAACGGATTGAACGTTAATGAGGCTGACTGACAAGCGATGAGAAAGGCAGCGGGTACCGGTCCAAGCAGCGCCTGAGACCAACGAATGCCGTCCTTAACGGCGATAGCGGCCGCTGGAGCCAACCGATGAACCGCATGACGTGAGCGCTAGCATCAAGGCGGGATAGCTTGTTTAGCGTAAGTAGCGGTTGATGCCGGTGCTACCAACACCGACATCAACCTAACCATTTTTCTCCCCTACGAGGTCGAAGATGGCTGACAGGATTATATCGTTCCAGAATGCGCAGTCCGGTGCAGGTAGAGACGGTGAAATCCATGATTGATTTCATTGCCCTATCTCAACAATGTGCTCCTCACGTCGATCCAACGACGCTGCAAGCGCTCGTGAGGACGGAATCGGCCTTCAATCCGTATGCGATTGGCGTGGTTGGTGGTCGTCTCCAGCGTCAGCCCCGCAACCGCTCGGAAGCGATCGC
>Ga0153932_1000195_pt1 | contig 23692 bp, 16 predicted proteins | sample TSNJ016MetaG_FD_102273 | JGI IMG/M metagenome (GOLD analysis project Ga0153932, IMG submission 102273) | Attine ant fungus gardens microbial communities from New Jersey, USA - TSNJ016 MetaG | ecosystem: Host-associated > Fungi > Mycelium > Unclassified | place: USA: New Jersey, Wharton State...
CGAAAGACGTCGCGAGCGCCACCGACACGGCAACCGACAGCGCAGTGCGGACTGCAACGCCGTGGATCACCCTGAGCGACGAAAACATTTCGGTTTTCATTAGTGTTCTGTTCTGGACCGGCGAGAGAGTGTCGCCAGTGTAGTAAAGCTTCGAAAAATTAGCAATATTAAGCACTTATGGGCAGTACTTAAACTGGATTGTAAGAGACGATCCTTGGAGCCGGACACGTTTCAGGGCCTAATCGTAAGAAAACATGACAATCAGCACAATCGTTTTGATCATCATAAGTAATTGCAGAGCTTTGGCTATCAACGAACTAACGGCAATAGTTCGTGAAACTTAAGGCACTTTTTGAGGCAGCTTGGAGGGCGTCCGCGAAAAACATGCGTGCTACCTTAAAAGCGAAATTTCGCCAAGAGCGAGTGAATCGACAGAAGTGAGTGTTCAGGTAATCCGTAACTGCGAGTAAAGCGACCGGCGTTTCGACCAAGTTCGCGAGTTTTTGTTCATACAAAGTATGACGATTTTCAGCCCACTTCGAATGTTAACGTTGGTTTAACAATTTTGGTGTACACCGTTTCAAACCTTTTCAAATCAACCGTCCCCGCCGGTAAGCCCGGCATGCTCTGCCCTTCTCAAACCAGCCGCGACCGCGGCGAGCTGGATGGTTTGCAGATGCACATCGACAGTCACGTCGATGTCGCGGCCATAACCGCCCGCCATCGTAATCGCAACCGGCAAGCCGCGCTTGGCCGCCATAGCGAACACCAATGAGTCGCGCCGGGCGAATCCATCGATTGACAGCGCCAGCCGTCCCAGGCGATCACCCGCGTGGGGATCGGCGCCCGCCAGATAGATAAGCATTGCCGGCTGAACGCGATCGAACATCGTCGCCAGTGCTTTTTCCAGCGCTTCCATATAGTTGGCGTCGTCGCAGCCATCGGGCAGCGCGACATCGAGATCACTCGTCTCCTTGCTGAACGGATAATTCGACTCGCCATGCAAGGACAGCGTGAAGACGCTTGGATCGTCCTGGAAGATAGCCGCCGTGCCGTTGCCTTGGTGCACGTCCAGATCGACGATCGCAACTTGCAGCATGTCCTCGCCCCGCTTGAGCGCCTCGGACTGCATGACGCGGGCCGCGACGGCTGCGTCGTTGAAGACACAGAATCCCGCGCCGCGAGACGCGTACGAATGATGCGTGCCTCCAGCCAGATTCGCGGCAAATCCGTCCCGCAGCGCCGCGCGACATGCCGCGATGGTCGCACCCACCGACCGCCGCGACCGTTCGACCATTTCGGGCGACCATGGAAAACCGATTTCCCGCTGCTCTTGCGCACTCAGCAAACCCGTCGCAACCCGAGCGACGAAATCCGCGGCATGCACGCGCTCGAGATCCGAATCAGACGCGATGGGCGCCTCGTCCAGTTCGACATCCGGCAACTCGGCTTCGACGCGTTCGCGCAACATCCGGTACTTCTGCATCGGAAAGCGATGACCGGATGGCAAGGGCAGCACGAAGCGGTCGCTGTAATAAGCCTTCATTGAAACGGAATTCCAATTTGTCGACGCGTGATCCTAGCATCGGAATCGTTTGCGCCCGTCGCCCCAAACTGGTGCCTTCAATCTCGAAATATGGTTCCATAGAACAACTTAGCTTACGTAAGCCGTTGTTTAATAACATTTCATCCCATGCTGCGACGCACAAAAAGACGCTTGACATCTTTAGGAATATGCCTAGAATGGTTCCATGTTGCGACGCACCAATCGCTGTTTCGCCTCATACGGCTGCCGGAGATCCGGCGCCGCCAAAACCCACGACCCGCGCTGATGATGGGTCGACTTTCAGGAGCGTGACATGACCCTTTTGACCCCGGAACAAATCGCCGCTGCAAACAAAGCCCAATTCGACATGCTGTTCGGTCTGACGAACAAGGCATTCGAAGGTATGGAAAAGCTGCTTGAGCTGAACCTGCAAGTCGTAAAGTCGACGCTGGCTGAAAGCCAGGAAAACACGCAGCGCGTGTTGTCGGTGAAGGACGCGCAAGAACTGCTCGCACTGCAAGCCAGCCTGGCTCAGCCGGTTGCCGAAAAGGCGCTGTCGTATGGCCGCCACCTGTATGAGATCGCATCGTCCACGCAAGCTGAATTCGCACGCGTTGCCGAAGCCCAGTACGAAGACCAGAACCGCAAGGTGCAGGCACTTGTCGACAACGTTGCCAAGAACGCACCGGCAGGTTCGGAAACGGCTGTCGCCGTGATGAAGTCGGCCATTACCGCCGCCAACACCACGTACGAAACCATTCACAAGGCAAGCAAGCAAGCCGTTGAAATCGCGGAAAGTAACTTCAACGCAGCCGCTACAGCCGCCACGAAGGCTGCATCGCAGGCAACCGCTCAAGCTTCGCGCGCTGCCGTAAAGAAGCCTGCTTAAGCGATGTAGTTCGAGCATTTGCATCCGAAAAGATTCGCGTAAATGCTTGAAAGTCGCGTAGCAAAAAGAACCGCTCCAGTTCACGCTCGAGCGGTTTTTTTACGCTCTTCGGGAAGTGTGGCAAGACAGGAAAAAGCGGCGCGTTCTTCGCAGAACGCGCCGCTTTTGCATTCGACTGCCGGCCGTTACTTCTTGCGCTGCGGCGGCAGGTCGGTACACACGCCTTCGTACAACTCGGCGGCCATTCCAATCGATTCACCGAGCGTCGGGTGCGGATGGATCGTCTTGCCGATATCCTCCGCGTCCGCGCCCATTTCGATCGCCAGGCACACCTCGCTGATCAGGTCGCCCGCGCTCGTTCCCACGATCCCGCCGCCGATGATCCGGTGCGTCTCTTCGTCGAAGATGAGCTTGGTGAACCCTTCGTCGCGGCCATTGGCAATCGCCCGCCCCGATGCAGCCCACGGGAACACTGCCTTGCCATACTTGATGCCTTCGGCCTTGCACTGATCCTCGGTCTTGCCGGCCCATGCCACTTCGGGATCGGTGTAGGCGACGGACGGAATCTGTAACGCATCGAAGTACGCCTTCTCGCCATGCGCGGCTTCGGCTGCAACGTGGCCTTCATGCACCGCCTTGTGCGCGAGCATCGGCTGACCGATCAGATCGCCGATGGCAAAAATGTGCTCGACGTTCGTGCGCAACTGCTTGTCGACGTTGATGAAACCGCGATCCGTCACCGCCACGCCCGCCTTGTCCGCGCCGATCTTGCCGCCGTTCGGGCTGCGGCCTACAGCCACGAGCACCAGGTCATAGCGCTGTGCATCGGCGGGAGCTTTTTCGCCTTCGAAGCTCACGTAGATGCCGTCTTCCCGGGCTTCCGCCTTCGTGGTCTTCGTCTTGAGCATGACGTTCGCGAAGCGCTTGGCGTTGAACTTCTCCCACACCTTCACCAGGTCGCGATCGGCGCCGGCCATCAGGCCATCGAGCATTTCGACCACATCGATCTGCGCACCGAGCGCCGCGTACACCGTCGCCATTTCCAGGCCGATGATGCCGCCGCCGATCACCAGCATGCGCTTCGGAATCTGGCGCAATTCGAGTGCACCGGTCGAGTCGACAACGCGCGGGTCTTCCGGCATGAACGGCAGCTTCACGGCTTGCGAACCGGCCGCGATGATCGCCTTCTTGAACTGCACGACCTTCTTGCCGCCCTCGCCTTCGATCTCCATGTGGTTCGGGCCGACGAACTTGCCGACGCCCGTCACCACCTGGACCTTGCGCGCCTTCGCCATTCCGGCGAGCCCACCGGTCAGTTTCTTGACCACGCCCGACTTGAAGTCGCGCAGCTTGTCGAGGTCGATAGTCGGTTCACCGAACGAGATGCCATGGTGCGCGAGCGCCTTGGCTTCTTCGGTAATCGATGCAGCGTGAAGCAACGCCTTCGACGGAATGCAGCCGACGTTCAGGCAGACGCCGCCAAGCGTTGCATAGCGTTCGACGATGACCGTGTTCATACCCAGGTCCGCCGCGCGAAACGCTGCCGAATACCCACCGGGACCCGCGCCCAGCACGAGCATGTCGCACTCGATATCAGCGGAACCGGAGAACGATGCGGCCTTCGGCGCGGGCGCAGCGCTTGCCTTTTCGGCGGGCTGCGGCGCGGCGGGCTGCGGCTTTTCCTCGACCTGGCTTACGCCACCGCCCTGACCTTCGAGCGTCAGGATCAGCGAGCCTTCGGAGACGTTGTCGCCGATCTTGACCTTCACTTCCTTGACCGTTCCCGCTGCGGGCGACGGCACGTCCATGGTGGCTTTATCGGATTCCAGCGTGACGAGCGACTGCTCTTTCTCGACCGTATCGCCGGCCTTCACGTGGATTTCAATGACCGGGATGTCCGTGAAATCGCCGATGTCCGGTACCTTCACGTCCTGCGATCCGCCGCCTGCGGGTTTTTGTTCGGCAGGCCTGGACGCAGCGGCTTCTTTCGGCGCAGGCGCCGGCGCTGCCGCTTCGGCCTTGGCCGGCGCAGCGGGTTGTTCCGCCGGCTTTTCGCTGCCCGCATCCGCCGTTTCCACGGTCGCGATCACGGTGCCTTGCGAGACTTTGTCGCCGGCTTTGACTTTGACTTCCTTGACCGTACCGACGAGATCGCTCGGCACTTCGATGGAAGCCTTGTCGGATTCGAGAGTCAGGACGCCTTGTTCTTTTTCGATGGCATCGCCGGCTTTGATATTGACTTCGATGACGTCGACGTCTTTGAAATCGCCGATATCGGGTACTTTAAGTTCGGTGAGACTCATGGTGTCCCCTAAATGAGAAGCGGGCAGAACCTGCGAAAGCGTTCAAGCGAAAGCGATCGGTTCTGCCGTCGGCAGACTTGCCTGTCTTTGCCTTGATGCCATGCAAAGCGAGTTCGACGAGATGGCTGGCGGACCACTGCGAAGCGGGCCGCCAGGCGCAAAAAATCAGAGACTCACCCGGCGGAAATCCGCCAGCACAGCAGAAAGATAGGCATTGAACCGCGCGGCCTCGGCGCCGTCGATCACCCGATGGTCGTAAGACAGCGACAAAGGCAGAATCAGTCGCGGCACGAACGCCTTGCCGTCCCAGACCGGCTTCATCGCGCCGCGCGACAATCCGAGAATGGCCACTTCAGGTGCGTTGATGATCGGCGTGAAATGCGTTCCGCCAATCCCGCCGAGCGACGAGATCGAGAAACATCCGCCTTGCATCTGATCCGGCTTCAGCTTGCCTTCGCGTGCTGCCTTCGAGAGATCGGCCATTTCGCGGGCGACATCGACAAGACCCTTCTTGTCGGCGTCGCGAATCACCGGGACCATCAAGCCGTTCGGGGTATCGGCGGCGAAACCGATGTTGTAATACTGCTTGAAGACGAGGTTGTCGCCGTCGAGGCTCGCATTGAACGTCGGGAATTTCTTGAGCGCAGCAACGACCGCCTTGATCACGAACGCGAGCATGGTGAACTTCACGCCGGCCTTTTCGTTTTCCTTGTTCAATGTCACGCGCAACGCTTCGAGGTCGGTGATGTCCGCTTCGTCGTTGTTGGTGACGTGCGGGATCATGACCCAGTTGCGATGCAGGTTCGCGCCCGAAATCTTTTTGATGCGCGAGAGCGGCTTTGGATCGACCGGACCGAACTTGGTGAAATCGACCTTCGGCCACGGCAGCAGGTTCAGCTCGCCGCCGCCTGCCGGCGCTGCTGCAGCCGCAGCCGGCGCCTTGCCCTGACCCGTCATCACACCCTTCACGAACGCGGTGACGTCCGCCTGCGTGATGCGGCTCTTCGGACCGGTGCCCGAAACGTTCGATACATCCACGCCGAGTTCACGCGCGAACTTGCGCACGGAAGGCGATGCATGGCTCGACGTGCGCGCACCGCCTTCGCCAGCGGGAATTGCCGGAGCGAGCGCAAGTGCGGACGGCGCGTCTTTCTGAGCCGGAGCGGCTTGAGCGGGCGCAGCCGCCTTGGGTGCTTCCTGCTTCGGCGCTTCGTCTTTCGGCGCGGCAGGTGCAGCGGCGGGTGCCGATGAGCCAGCCCCGCCTTCCAGCACGACGATCAATGTCCCTTCGGACACGTTGTCGCCAACCTTGACCTTGAGTTCCTTGACCGTGCCCGCTGCGGGCGACGGCACGTCCATGGTGGCCTTATCGGATTCGAGCGTGACGAGCGATTGCTCTTTCTCGACCTTGTCGCCGATCTTCACGTTCACTTCGATAACCGGAATATCCTTGAAGTCGCCAATATCCGGCACCTTCACTTCAACCGATCCGCCGCCCGAGGATGCCGCTGGCGCAGCGGTTTCCGCGGTCTTTTCCTTGGCCGGTTCAGCCGGCTTTTCAGCAGCCTTGGGAGCAGCAGGAGCGGCCGCCTCGCCACCTTCCAGCACGACGATCAACGTTCCTTCAGAAACGTTGTCGCCAACCTTGACCTTCACTTCCTTCACGACGCCGGCTGCCGAACTCGGCACGTCCATGGTCGCTTTATCGGATTCGAGCGTGACGAGCGATTGCTCTTTCTCAACCGTATCGCCCGCTTTCACCAGTACCTCGATCACCGGAATATCCGTGTAATCGCCGATATCCGGCACCTTGATTTCGATCGCTTGACTCATTGTTTATTGTCTCCTGGGTCGCGACGCGAAAATCGCCCTGGCACGAGGCTGACAGCCAGGGCCAAGGCGACTTCACGCAGCAACACTCGGGGGCCGATACGTTAAACCGTCATCGGGTTGGGTTTGGCGGGGTCGAGCTCGTACTTCTTGATCGCCTCGGCGACGACCTTGCGGTCGATCGTGCCTTCGTCGGCCAACGCGTTGAGCGCGGCGACGGTGACCCAGTAGCGGTCGACTTCGAAGAAGTGGCGCAGCTTTTCACGTGTGTCCGAACGGCCATAACCGTCCGTGCCGAGCACGACAAACTTGTTCGGCACGAAGCCGCGGATCTGGTCGACCAGCGCACGCACATAATCGGTCGATGCAATCACCGGACCCTTCGCGTCCTTCAGCAGCTTGGTCACGTGCGAGACCCGACGCTCTTCGGTCGGATGCAGCAGGTTCCAGCGCTCGACGTCCATGCCGTCGCGTGCGAGCTCGGTAAAGCTCGGAACGCTCCAGAGGTCGGCAGCGACATTCCAGTCGTTCTTCAGCAGGTCAGCGGCGGCGATCACTTCGTTGAAGATCGTGCCTGCGCCCATCAGTTGAACGCGCGGTGCCTTTGCGTCGGCATCCGACTTGCGGAACGCGTACATGCCCTTGACGATATCGGCCGCAACCGAATCGCTTTGCGGGATCGCCGGGTGCTCGTAGTTCTCGTTCATGACCGTGACGTAGTAGTACACGTCTTCCTGCTCGGCCACCATGCGACGCAGGCCGTCCTGCATGATCACCGCGAGTTCGTAACCGAAGGTCGGGTCGTAGCTCACGCAGTTCGGGACGGACGCTGCCCACATCAGCGAGTGGCCGTCTTCGTGCTGCAGGCCTTCGCCGTTCAACGTCGTGCGTCCCGCCGTACCACCCAGCAGGAAGCCGCGCGAACGCATGTCGCCCGCCGCCCATGCCAGGTCGCCGATGCGCTGGAAGCCGAACATGGAATAGAAGATGTAGAACGGGATCATGATCTCGTTATGCGTGGAGTACGACGTCGCCGCCGCAATCCAGTCACACATCCCGCCGGCTTCGTTGATCCCTTCCTGCAGGATCTGGCCGGTTTCCGATTCACGATAGAACATCAACTGATCCGAATCTTCCGGCACATACTTCTGGCCGTCCTGATTCCAGATACCGATCTGGCGGAACAGCCCTTCCATGCCGAAGGTACGCGATTCATCCGGCACGATCGGAACGATCCGTTTGCCGAGCGCCTTGTCCTTCAACAGGATGTTGAGGATCCGCACGAACGCCATGGTCGTGGAGATCTCGCGGCCCGGACCCGTGCCCTTCAGCACCGGTTCGAACACCGACAGATCCGGCACCGGCAGCGACTCGGCCTTCTGACGGCGGGCCGGCAGGTAACCACCGAGTTCCTGGCGGCGAGCGCGCATGTACTCGAGTTCCTTCGAACCTTCTTCGAACGTCAGGTACGGCACGTCGGCGATCTGGTCGTCGGGAATCGGCAGCTTGAACTGGTCGCGGAACTTCTTCAGCTGATCCGTGTGCAGCTTCTTCTGCTGGTGCGTGATGTTCATGGCCTGACCGGCTTCGCCCATGCCATAACCCTTGATGGTCTTGGCGAGGATGACAGTCGGCTGGCCCTTCGTCTTCGATGCTTCGGCGTACGCCGCGTAGATCTTGTGCGGATCGTGACCGCCGCGATTCAGGTTCCAGATGTCTTCGTCGGACCACTCTGCAACCATCGCCTTGAGTTCCGGCGTGTTGAAGAAATGCTCGCGCACATATGCGCCCGATTCCGACTTGTACGTTTGATATTCGCCGTCGACCACTTCCATCATCCGGCGCATCAATGCACCGGTTTTATCGCGTGCGAAGAGCGAGTCCCAGCGGCTGCCCCACACCACCTTGATCACGTTCCAGCCGGCGCCGCGGAACTCGCTTTCGAGTTCCTGAATGATCTTGCCGTTGCCGCGCACGGGGCCGTCGAGGCGCTGCAAGTTGCAGTTGATCACGAAGACGAGATTGTCCAGGCGCTCGCGACCGGCCATGCCGATTGCGCCGAGCGATTCCGGTTCGTCCGTTTCGCCGTCGCCGAGGAACGCCCAGACCTTGCGGTTGCCCGCCTTGGCGATACCGCGCGCATCGATGTACTTCATGAAGCGCGCTTGATAGATCGCCATGATCGGGCCGAGGCCCATCGATACGGTCGGGAATTGCCAGAAGTCCGGCATCAGCCACGGATGCGGATAAGACGAAATGCCCTCGCCGCCCACTTCCTGGCGGAAGTTGTCGAGCTGGCTCTGCTTCAGGCGGCCGAGCAGGAACGCGCGGGCATACACGCCCGGCGATGAGTGGCCTTGCACGAACACCAGGTCGCCGCCATGTTCGGGCGACGGCGCGTGCCAAAAGTGGTTGAAACCGACGTCATACAGCGTCGCCGCAGACGCGAACGAAGCGATATGACCGCCCACGTTCGTGTCCTTGCCGGCGCGCAGCACCATGGCAATCGCGTTCCAGCGGGTGTACGAGCGGATCTTGTGTTCGATGTCCTGGTCGCCGGGAATCTTCGATTGGGCGGCAACGGGGATGGTATTGATGTATGGCGTGTTCGCCGAGAACGGCAGATGTTCGCCGTGCACGCGTGCGAATTCGATCTGCTTTTCGATCAGGTAATGTGCGCGATCCGGGCCTTCCGCCGAGATAACGCCGTCGAGGGCTTCGAGCCACTCTGCGGTTTCCTGGGGATCTTCGTCGTCCTTGGCGTTGGCGACATATTTCATCACTTCGTCGGGTACAGCGGACATGCTCGTCTCCTGATTTGAGGAACGCTCTGTGAACAGACGACGCGAGCCTTATGGAAAACCACGGGATCAGCCGCGGAAAACAATGGGGACAAGCGCGCGTGCGGCAATTCTAAAGAGGCTATAAACGGTAACGCAAGCAATTTTTCGAATCATGAGAGGCAATCTCATAATGCGGAAAAATGCTGCAACGCACCGTGGGACAAGGACTTTTTGAGAGAGGTTTAGTGTCCTTGCAATCAAATGCCGGGCTTTTGAAGCCTTTTTACGCCTTTTAACAGTCCTTCGCTGCGTTACAATTGCGCGCATGTTGACCGACCGGCTTTTCGCACGCTCGGCCCGCTCGTCGAAGAAACTCAACGACACGGCGCCGACCCGCTGGCACCACGGACCGTGGTGGTCGAACTCGTATTTGCTCACGCCGCTGATATCCATTCTGGTGTTCCTCGTCGTGATGAGCCTCATCTTATGGAGTCTCAACCGGCGCGAGCAGCAGCAACAAGAGGACACGCTGTATCGAAATGTCGCATGGGCGCAGCAGCAGATCCGGCTCTCCATGACCGGCGCACAAGAACAGGTCCAGGCGCTCGCACGTGATATCGCGGCCGGCCACGGCGATCCCCAGTCGTTCCAGAGTTCCACGGGCGACATCATGCAGGGGCATCCCGAGATTCTCTACATGAACTGGTACACGGCGCTGCACAAACCGCGCTGGCCAAACACGCCGTTGCCCGTGCTGGGTTCGCGGCTCGCCAAACCCACGGACGCGCAGATGGACGACGCCGTCCAGGCCGCCTTTGACGAAGCCCGCACCACCCGCCGCCAGATTTACTCCCCCCTTATCTACGATGACGTCGGCAACGGCTACATCACGCTGCAGACACCGGTGTATCGCGATCGCGAGTTCCTGGGCTCGATAGCGGCGGTGTTTTCCATCGAAGGGATTCTGAAGCACGACATTCCCTCCGAGCTTTCCGCGAAGTACAAGATTTCCATCACCGATCTCAACAACCGCGAACTCGCCACGACGTCGACCCGGCCACGCTTGCCGCGCGACATGTTCTACGATTTGCCGCTCGATCCGCCGGGACAAGGGGTGTCGGTACGCGTTTATTCGTTCCCGCAACTCACCAATTTCACCAACAACACGCTCGTCTGGCTCGTCGCCGGGTTGTCGTGTTTCGTGTTGTGGAGCTTGTGGAGTCTCTGGAAACACACGCGGCAACGTTTCGAAGCGCAGCAGGCGCTTTACGCCGAAGCATTCTTTCGCCGCGCGATGGAAAACTCGGTGCTGATCGGCATGCGCGTGCTCGACATGCACGGCCGGATCACGCACGTGAACCCGGCGTTTTGCCGCATGACGGGCTGGGACGAAAGCGATCTGGTCGGCAAGGTGGCACCCTTCCCGTACTGGCCGAAAGACGCGTACCCCGAGATGCAGCGGCAACTCGACATGACATTGCGCGGCAAGGCGCCATCGTCCGGATTTGAACTGCGCGTGCGTCGCAAGGACGGTTCGTTCTTCCATGCACGGCTTTACGTGTCGCCGCTGATCGACAGTTCGGGACGCCAGACGGGCTGGATGTCTTCCATGACCGACATCACCGAGCCGCGCCGCGCCCGTGAGGACCTCGCCGCCGCGCACGAGCGCTTCACCACCGTGCTCGAAAGCCTCGACGCCGCCGTGTCCGTGCTGGCCGCCGACGAAGCCGAACTGCTGTTCGCAAACCGCTATTACCGGCATTTGTTCGGCATCCGTCCGGACGGCCATCTCGAACTTGCGGGCGCGGGTTTCGATACGGCCCAGGCGTCGTCCGATTCCATCGATATGGTCGATACCTACGCCGGCCTGCCCGCCACTGCGCTGACCGAAAGTACATCGGACGCGCAGGAAGTGTATGTGGAAGGCATCCAGAAATGGTTCGAAGTACGCCGCCAGTACATCCAGTGGGTGGACGGTCACCTCGCACAGATGCAGATCGCGACCGACATCACCACGCGCAAACAAGCGCAGGAACTCGCCGATCAGCAGGAAGAAAAGCTGCAATTCACCAGCCGCCTGATGACGATGGGCGAGATGGCGTCATCGCTTGCGCATGAACTGAATCAGCCGCTCGCCGCGATCAATAACTACTGTTCGGGTTGCGTCGCGCTCGTGAAATCGGGGCGGATGACGCAGGACGCGCTGCTGCCCGTGCTCGAAAAAACCGCGCAGCAGGCGGTGCGTGCGGGCATGATCATCAAGCGCATCCGCGAATTCGTGAAGCGCAGCGAGCCAAAGCGGCAGCCGACGCGTGTCAGTGACATCGTGGCGGACGCCGTGGGTCTTGCGGAAATCGAAGCACGCAAGCGCAAGATCCGAATACTCACCGAAATCCGTTCGCGCATGCCGGTGATCCATGTGGACCCGGTGCTGATCGAACAAGTGCTCGTGAACTTGCTGAAGAACGCGGCCGAAGCCATGCACGACGCCAAGCCGAACGCCGTCGATCCGGTGATCCGCGTGGTCGTGCAGCGCACCGACGGCGGTTTCGTGTGCATCAGCGTGGTCGACCAGGGGCCGGGCGTGGACGAAGCCACCGCCGAGCGCCTGTTCGAGCCGTTCTACAGCACCAAGTCCGACGGCATGGGCATGGGGCTGAATATTTGCAGGTCGATCATCGAGTCGCATCGTGGACGGCTTTGGGTGGTGAACAATATCGACACCGCCGGCCAGGTCACGGGTGCAACATTCCATTGCAGTTTGCCAATCGGAGAAGCCGACAGTCCGGGTAATAGCGGGCAGGAGGCTCTCAGCCATCAACCCACACAACAAACTGTTACGGGAGAGCTATGAGCACAGTCACCACTCAGGAAACGGTGTTTGTCGTCGACGACGACGAGGCCGTGCGTGATTCTTTGCGCTGGCTGCTTGAAGCCAATGGCTACCGCGTCTCGTGTTTCGCGAGCGCTGAAGCGTACCTCGATGCTTACCTCCCGATCGCCCATTCCGGCGCGATCTCGTGCCTGATACTCGATGTGCGCATGTCCGGCATGAGCGGCCTCGAGTTGCAGGAAAAGCTGATCGCCGAGAATTCGCTGCTGCCGATCATCTTCGTGACGGGTCACGGCGACGTGCCCATGGCTGTCTCGACCATGAAGAAGGGCGCGATGGATTTCATCGAAAAGCCGTTCGATGAAGCCGAGTTGCGCAAGCTCGTCGAACGCATGCTCGACAAGGCGCGTACCGAAAGCTCGAGCGTGCAGCAGCAGCGTGCTGCGGCCGAGCGGCTGGGCAAACTGACTGCGCGCGAACACCAGGTGCTTGAGCGGATCATCGCGGGGCGCCTGAACAAGCAGATCGCCGATGACCTTGGAATCAGCATCAAGACGGTCGAGGCACATCGGGCGAATATCATGGAGAAGCTTTCCGTGAATACCGTTGCCGACTTGCTGAGGCTCGCGCTTTCCAACAAGCCGCAGACGCAGCAGGCGCAGTAAGGTTTTACCGTTACATCGGCGCGCCGGTTATCAGGCCGGCGGCGCCGGTGTTGCAACTTCGCCGAACGATCGGCTTGCGCGTTCAGCATTCGCTACGAACGCGCCTCAACACCAGCTTTTACCCTTCCCGGCACCTCTCCCCATACAAATCCGCCGAGCCATGGCGGGTATAATTCAAGTCTGACCGCAACGTTACGCCTGTGGAATTCCATCGGCACGACAGCCTCCCGCGCTCTGCGCCCTTCAAGCACCCGGCGGCCTCCCCGCCCAGATTCCTATGACTGCCCAAATCATCGACGGCAACGCCCTCTCCAAGACCATTCGCGCCGATGTCGCTTTACGCGCCGCCGCGTTGACCGCCCGTGGCCAGCAGCCGGGCCTCGCCGTTGTCCTCGTCGGCGAAAATCCGGCCAGTGAAGTCTACGTGCGCAACAAGGTCAAGGCGTGCCAGGACAACGGCCTGCATTCCGTGTTCGATCGTTACCCGTCCACGCTCACGGAAAGCGAATTGCTGACCCGAATCGACGACCTGAACAACGATCCGAACGTCCACGGCATTCTGATCCAGCTGCCGCTGCCGAAACATATCGACAGCCACAAGGTCATCGAAGCAATCGCGCCGGCGAAGGATGTCGACGGTTTCAACGTCGAGAATGCGGGCGCCCTGATGACCGGCAAGCCGTTGTTCCGTCCCTGCACCCCGTATGGCGTGATGAAGATGTTCGAGGCGCACAAAATCGCGCTGGAAGGCGCGAATGCGGTCGTGATCGGGCGCTCGAACATCGTCGGCAAGCCGATGGCCATGCTGCTGCTCGAAGCCGGCGCCACGGTCACCATCACGCACAGCAAGACGCGCGATCTGGCGGCGCTCACGCGCCACGCGGATGTGGTCGTCGCGGCGACGGGCCGGCGCAACATCCTGACCGCGGATATGCTCAAGCCAGGCGCAACGGTAATCGATGTCGGCATGAACCGGGACGAAAACGGCAAACTGTGCGGCGACGTGGACTTTGCGAATGTAAAGGATGTTGCCGGATTCATTACGCCGGTGCCGGGCGGTGTCGGGCCGATGACGATCACCATGCTGCTGGTGAATACCATCGAAGCTGCGGAACGAACAATGCAGCAGGACCGCGACTGATTCACCGCGCGACGCTCGTGCCTGTCAAGTGCGTGATGCATCAATCGCCGCCGTAGTCAGAAACGATTTGAGAATTGGCCAAGGCGTCCCCACAATAGATCGATCACCGTCAATTCGACGCGTTACGTTTGCCCGGCGCGCCGTTGCGTTTTTTCTTAAAGATTTTCATCCGAGACCGGGAGAGTCATGTCCAGTTCGACACCATCGAGTACCGCGAATCAAGCTCAGTCCCAAGTCCAGGGCAACGCGCTGCTCGACTTCTCCGACCTGCCCCTTTTCAACGATATCAAGCCTGAACACGTCACGCCCGCGCTCGACGTACTGCTCGCCGACGCAAAAGCCGCGGTCGATCATGCCGCCGCGCCCGAAACACCGGCGACGTGGCATGACATCGTGGAAAGTGTCGAGCGCGCGAGCGAACGGTTGTCACGTGCCTGGGGCGTCATCGGCCACTTGAACGCCGTCGCCGATACCCCCGAATTGCGCGCCGCCCATGCCGAAAATCTGCCGCGCGTGACCGAGTTCTCAGCAAGTGTTGGGCAGAATCTGGCGCTCTACGAGAAATACAAGGCCATCGCCGCGAGCGACGAACACGCAACACTCACAGCCGAGCAGAAGAAGCTGCTCAGCAATGAATTGCGCGGTTTCCGTTTGTCGGGCGCCGAGTTGCCCGAGGACAAGAAACCACGCTTCGCGCGTCTACAGGAAGAACAGGCGGCGCTGTCGAAGGCATTTTCCGATCACGTGCTCGATGCCACCAATGCGTTTTCGTACATCGTGACGAATGAAAGCGAGCTTGCGGGCTTGCCGGAAGACGTGATCGAGGCTGCGCGCGAAGCCGCGCAGAAAGAAGGCGTCGAAGGCTGGAAGTTCACGCTGCATTTCCCGTCGTATTTCCCGGTCATGCAATACGCCGAACACCGGCCGCTGCGTGAAGCGATGTATCGCGCGTATGTGACGCGGGCGTCCGAGCTCGGCGCGAACTACGGCCGAGGCAAGCCCGAATGGGACAACACGGCGAACGTGGTCGAGCAATTGAAGCTGCGCGACGAAGAAGCGCACGCGCTCGGCTACCAGAATTTCGCCGAGGTTTCCCTCGCGCCGAAGATGGCCGAGTCGCCGGCGCAAGTGGTCTCGTTCCTGGAAGACCTCGCGGTGCGCGCACGTCCGCACGCGGAACAGGACTGGATGGAGTTGCGCGCGTTCGCCGCGACCGAACTCGGCATGCCGGAACTGCAGCCTTGGGATTCGACCTTCGCCGCCGAACGTCTGCGCCAGCAACGCTACTCGTTTTCCGAAAACGAAGTGAAGCAATACTTCCCGCAGGAAGCCGTGTTGAAGGGCTTGTTCAAGGTCACGGAGACCTTGTTCGGCGTGTCGATTCGTCGCGATGAAGCTCCCGTCTGGAACCAGGACGTGCGCTTTTTCCGCGTCGAGAACAAGGACGGCTCGCTGGTCGCGCAGTTCTATCTCGATCTGTACGCGCGCGAAGGCAAGCGTGGCGGCGCATGGATGGACGATGCCCGCTCACGCCGCAAGAGCCAGGATGGCGGCGTGCAGACACCGGTTGCGTACCTGACCTGCAACTTCTCGGCGCCAGTCGGTGGAAAGCCCGCCTGCTTCACACACGACGAAGTCATCACCCTGTTCCACGAATTCGGCCATGGGTTGCATCACATGCTTACGCGCGTCGATGAACTCGGCGTCTCCGGCATCAATGGCGTCGAATGGGACGCGGTCGAGCTGCCGTCGCAATTCATGGAGAACTTCTGCTGGGAATGGGACGTCCTCACCGACATGTCCGGTCACGTCGATACGGGCGCCACGTTGCCGCGCGAACTCTTCGACAAGATGCTGGCAGCCAAGAACTTCCAGAGCGGCCTGGGCACATTGCGCCAGATCGTACTGTCCATGTTCGACATCCAGCTTCACAGCAACTACGATCCGGCAGGCGCTACCAACGTCAACGACTTCGCGCGTGAGATCAACGAGCGTTTCCACGTCGTGCCACAGGCGCCCTTCTCACGCTGGACCAATACCTTCACGCATATTTTCGCGGGCGGGTACGCGGCGGGGTACTACAGCTACAAGTGGGCGGAAGTGTTGTCGGCGGATGCATACGCGGCTTTCGAAGAAGCGGCGAAGCTCGGCGGCGGTTCAGTGCTGGATGCAGAAACGGGTATCCGGTATCGTCGCGAGATTCTCGAGGTTGGCGGGAGCCGGCCAGCAATGGACTCGTTCAAGGCGTTCCGCGGCCGTGAGCCGAATATCGATGCGCTGTTGAGGCATAACGGCATGTCGCCGACCGCTGCGCATTGATTGTTTTTTTGAGTTGATGAAGCGGTCCCTCTCGGGGCCGCTTTTTTTTTGGTCAACGGCTTTAGCGGTCCAGCCTGAAATTCACTTCCGCCGGCCGCCCCTCGAGGCTCAACTTCGCCCGCATCGACGGTGAACGGCTGATCACCTTCCCTCGTCGAAGCACAGCCGTGCGTGCCGCCCGTAGTCGAATCGCTTCGACAGGATCACGCGCGTCCAGCACCACGCAATCCGCGTTGTTACCCACGGCAATCCCATATCCTTCGATACCCAGGATCTTCGCCGGTGTCGCAGTCACCGCTTCGAACGCGGCGCGCATTGCGTCGATGCCCGTCATCTGCGCCACGTGCAATCCCATATGCGCCACCTCGAGCATGTCGCCGGAACCGAGGCTGTACCAGGGGTCCATCACGCAGTCGTGGCCAAACGCAACGTCGACGCCCGCCGCCATCAGTTCAGGCACGCGCGTCATGCCGCGACGCTTCGGGTAAGTATCGGCGCGCCCCTGCAGCGTGATGTTGATCAGCGGATTTGCGATTGCGGCCACGCCCGAATCGCGGATCAACGGGATCAGCTTGCTCACGTAGTAGTTGTCCATGGAGTGCATGGAAGTCAAGTGCGAACCGGTCACACGCCCCTGCAACCCCAGCCGATGCGTCTGCGCCGCCAGCGTTTCGATATGCCGCGACATGGGGTCATCGGATTCATCGCAATGCATGTCTACACGCAAGCCCTTCTCTGCTGCGAACTCGCACAACAGCCGCACGGACTCGGCGCCGTCGGCCATCGTGCGCTCGAAATGCGGAATGCCGCCGACGACGTCGACGCCCATCGATATTGCACGCTTCAAATTCTCGAAAGCGCCTTTGCTGCGCAAGATGCCGTCTTGCGGGAACGCAACGAGTTGCAGGTCGAGATATGGCTTCACTCGACGCTTCACTTCAAGCAGCGCTTCCACCGCAAGCAGACGCGGATCGCACACGTCGACATGAGAACGGATCGCGAGCAGACCGCGTGCGACGGCCCAGTCGCAATATTGCATCGCTCGGTCGACCAGCGCCTCTTGCGTGAGCTCAGGCTTCAGTTCACCCCACAATGCGATGCCTTCCAGCAACGTTCCCGACGCGTTCACGCGCGGCAAGCCGTAGGACAGCGTAGCGTCCATGTGGAAATGCGCATCGATGAACGGCGCCGTGACGAGAGCACCCGCAGCGTCGATTTCTTCAGGCGCTGTGGCGTCGAGCCGCGGCTCGATGGCGGCAAAGCGGCCGTCTTTGATGCCGATATCCACAGGATCGCGCGAGTGGGCGAGCGCGGCGCGTCGAATGATCAGGTCCATGGGGCTCGTCCTTTCGCTGAGGTGTTCTGGACATTGTAGCGGGACAGAAAGAAGAATTTCGAGCGTACGGGCTGCGTTAGCCATTCGGTCGACTTCAAGAGCGAGAGCGCGCAGGTCAAAGTAATCCCTGTGATCTGACTGCCACACCCCACTAAACGATATCTTGAATCACTGTATCCAATGAGATACACTCGATGCCAGATATCCCGCTCGACGCTTACTCGGGATTCACGTGCATGACCAACACCATCAATCAAACGCGTGAATTTTCGAGTTGGCTGTTGAGCGTGAAAGACCTGAGCGCACGCGCCACGATCCTCGTCCGGATCAAACGTGCAGCGAAGGGTAATTTCGGTGACTGCCACGACGTTGGCGAAAGCGTCTGGGAAATGCGGATCCATACAGGCGCGGGGTATCGTGTTTATTACGTGCGCGACGGCCTGAGCGTCTATCTCTTGTTAGCAGGCGGCTGCAAGCAAGGGCAAGTAGCGGATATCGCCCGAGCGAAGGCCATGTGGCAGCGAATCAGACAGGAACGGAAATGAACTCCACTCAAATTTCAGCATTCGACGCATCCGACTATCTCGATAGCGAAGAGGCCATCGCGGCTTATCTGAATGAAGCGCTTGCTTCGGGCGACTCGGATATTCTGCTCTCGGCGCTTGCCGACGTCGTAAAGGCACGCGGCATGTCGAAGGTCGCCTCCGACGCCGGCGTGCAGCGCGAAAGCCTTTACAAGTCGCTCTCCGAAGGCGCGAAACCCCGGTTCGAAACCATCCAGAAAGTAGCGGCCGCGCTGGGCGTCAAACTCGTCGCCGTGCCGCTGCATCACTGATCAGAGTCAAACCCAAACATTTACTTCATGAAAATTGCCACCTGGAACGTCAACTCCCTCAAAGTCCGCCAGCAGCACGTTATCGACTGGCTGGCAACGAGCGGCGTCGATGTGCTGTGCCTGCAGGAACTCAAACTCACTGACGACAAATTTCCCGTGGCCGAACTTGAAGCTGCTGGCTACAAGAGCTGGTACGCAGGCCAGAAGACCTACAACGGCGTCGGTATTCTGGTGCGCAGCAGTTTGAGCGTCGATGAAACCACGATCGTGCGCAACATCCCCGCGTTCGAGGATCCGCAACAACGCGTGATTGCCCTGACGGTCGAAGGCGTCCGGATCATCTCGGCCTATTTTCCGAATGGACAAGCGCCCGGCACCGAAAAGTTCGCATACAAGATGCGTTGGCTGGAAGCGCTGCGCGACTGGATAGAAGTTGAAATGAAAACCTATCCGCAACTGGCGCTGCTCGGCGACTACAACATCGCGCCGGAAGACCGCGACGTTCACGATCCAAAAGCATGGGAAGGCCAGAACCTCGTTTCGCCCGATGAGCGTGCGCACTTCGTGCAACTCATCGAACTTGGTCTCACCGATACCTTCCGCAAATTCGAGCAGCCGGAGAAACTATTCACGTGGTGGGATTATCGGATGCTCGGATTCCGCCGTAACGCGGGGTTGCGCATCGATCACATTCTGGTGACTGCGGAACTCGCCGCACGCTGCAGCGCTTGCGAAGTCGACAAGGTGCCGAGAAAGTGGGAACAGCCGTCGGATCACGCACCGGTTATCGCGACCATTGATTGAATGAAGCGGGGACGAAATCGTCCCCGCTTCACGTCACGCGTCCAGATGCAGTTCCTGGATCTTTCGTGTGATCGTATTGCGGCCAATGCCCAGGCGCTCAGCCGCTTCCACCTTGCGGCCACGCGTGAAATCGAGGGCCTCGCGAATCACCGCGGCTTCAAACCGTCGAGCGAGTTCGTCCATGACATCGGCGGTATTTTCGCGCAACAGTCGCGCGACCTCAGTACGCAAGCCGTTTTCCCAGATGCTCGCGGCAATGCCGGCCGGTGCAGCGCCGAGTGCAACCGGCGCGCCATTCGGACCACTCGCCAAACCCGCGCTCGTTCCGCCCTCCACCGCCGACGCTGTGAGCGCCGTACTTTCGCCTGCATATTCCTGAGTCGGCGTGAGATCGGGCGGCAGATCCTTGCGCTCGATGGTCTGCGCCGGCGCCATCACGGTCAGCCAGTTGCAGAGGTTCTCAAGCTGCCGGACGTTGCCCGGAAACGGCAGCGACGCAAGGAACGCCAGCGCATCTTCAGACACGCGCTTGGGTTCCACACCGAGGTCGCGCGCACTCTTTTGCAGGAAATGGCGGGTGAGCAGCGGAATGTCCTCGCTACGTTCGCGCATCGCGGGAAGCCTCAAACGGATGACGTTCAGCCGGTGATACAAGTCCTCGCGAAACAGGCCCTGGCGTACACGAGACTCAAGGTTCTGATGAGTGGCCGCGATCACACGAACATTCGCCTTCAACGGGTTGTGCCCGCCTACGCGATAAAACTGGCCGTCGGATAACACGCGCAGCAAGCGCGTTTGAAGATCGAACGGCATGTCGCCGATTTCATCAAGGAACAGCGTGCCGTTTTCCGCCTGCTCGAAGCGCCCCTGACGCATGGCCTGCGCGCCCGTGAACGCGCCACGTTCGTGACCGAACAACTCGGACTCGAGCAGGTCCTTCGGAATCGCCGCGGTGTTCAGCGCGATGAAGGGCCCGTTCGCGCGCGGGCTATGGCGGTGCAGCGCGCGGGCGACAAGCTCCTTTCCGGTGCCTGATTCGCCCGTGATGAGCACGGTGGCGGCGGAGTGTGACAGACGGCCGATCGCGCGAAACATGTCCTGCATCGCCGGCGCCTGGCCCAGCATCTCGGGCGTTTCGGTGACGCTGTTGTCGTAAGCGGCTTCGCCGCGCATGCTTTCATCGACCGCGCGGCGGATGAGTTCGACCGCCTTGTCCACGTCGAACGGCTTGGCGAGATACTCGAACGCGCCACCCTGGAACGCGGCGACGGCGCTGTCGAGATCGGAGAACGCCGTCATGATGATGACCGGCAGACCGGGCAGCTTGTCGCGCACCGTTTGCAGCAATTCGAGGCCCGAGCCACCCGGCATGCGAATGTCGGACACGAGCACTTGCGGGCTTTCCTGTTCGAGTGCGGTCAGCGCGTCGCGGACGCCGGAAAAACTGCGCGTCGCGAAGTTCTCTCTTGCGAGGGCTTTTTCAAGCACCCAGCGGATGGATTGGTCATCGTCTACTATCCAGATCGGCTTCATATAGTTCGGCGAGATGTCTTCGTGTGGTTCGGTTTAAGCCCGTCGAAACGGTCAGGCGCATGAGCGCTTTTCAAGATGTCGATGAACCCTCGTGATTGATCGTTGAATGACTGCCGCGATTGCGTTGGTTGCCGGGCGAGGCCGTTCATCCTTCGAACGGCAACAGGATCGTGAATTCGGTGCAGCCTGGCTTGCTTTCCACTTCGATCAACCCGTCGTGTTGCTGCACGAAAGTTTGCGCAAGCGTGAGGCCAAGTCCGCTGCCGTCTTCTCGTCCTGATACGAGCGGATAAAAGATCCGGTCGCGTATCTCTTCCGGAATGCCAGGACCGTTGTCAGTGATATGCAAGTCCAGTGCCAGTTTGTGTAAGCGTTTGCCGATTGTCACCTTGCGCGCGATGCGTGTGCGCAATTCGATACGCGCATCGCCTTGCGAAATCCGTTCGCGCAGCGCTTCTGCCGCGTTTCGAACGATGTTGAGCAGCGCCTGGATAAGCTGCTCCTTGTCGCCGCGCAGGTCGGGCACGCTCACGTCGTAATCGCGGTCGAGCGTGAGGCCACGCGGAAACTCCGCGAGAATCACGGCGCGCACGCGCTCGCACACCTCATGGATATTCACATCGCCCACGATATGCGGATGCCGATGCGGTTCAAGCAACCGGTCGACCAATGTCTGCAGCCGGTCCGATTCCTTGATGATCACTTGCGTGTATTCGCGCAGTTCATCGCGCTCACGCGCGCCGAGTTCGAACTCCAGCAGTTGTGCAGCGCCTCGAATACCGCCAAGCGGATTCTTGATTTCGTGCGCGAGATTGCGGATCAGTTGCTTGTTGACCGCGGTCAGATCGTGAATACGTTCTTCGCGGTCGGTCTTCAGGTGCCGCTCGTTCTCGAAGAGTTCGAGCAGCACGTAATTGGGCGCCACTTCCAGATAAGCGACGATCGCATGAACATGCAGCGGCTCGCGGCCGGGGCGTTCGAGCACGGCATCGAGATGGGTCGCGTTAAATCTGTGATCGGCAATCGACGCAATGGTCGTCACCAGCTCGTCTGCGTTGGCGAACAATTCGGGCCACGCGGTTTGAGCCAGTTGCCTGCGCGAGCGTTCCAGCATGGCTTCCGCCGACGGATTCGCAAATGCGATCTTCAGCGTCGACTTGTCCAGCACGAGCACGACCGTGGGCAACGCTTCCATGCCCGGCAGCAGATTGGTGGCGACGAGCGTCGCGTCGTCGGACAGCGAATTGTCGGGAGGACTCTTTCTCGCCTTGATGAGATTCTTGAGAACCATCGTGCAGTGAGACCCGGTCTTGAAACTGGTGAGACGAAGATCCGGCGATTAAAAAAGGGACGGCGCGCCGTCCCTTTTCCGTTCACCTGACACTTCTGCTTCGCATCGAGCGGCATGCTTTTCCGACTACCGGAAACTGAAGCATGCGCGCCATCCGCTTACAGCGAGTAGTACATCTCGAATTCGATCGGATGCACAGCCTGGCGATAGCGCTGCAATTCCGTCGTCTTCAATTCGATATACGCGTCGAGCATCGAATCCGTGAACACGCCACCGACCGTCAGGAACTCGCGGTCAGCGTCGAGTGCGTCGAGCGCCTGATCCAGGCCGGCACACACGGTCGGAATCTTTGCATCTTCTTCCGGCGGCAGGTCATACAGGTTCTTGTCTGCTGCTTCGCCCGGATGGATCTTGTTCTGCACGCCGTCGAGACCGGCCATCATCAGTGCCGAGAAACACAGGTACGGGTTTGCCATCGGATCCGGGAAACGCGTTTCGATACGGCGGCCCTTCGGATTCGACACGTGCGGAATGCGGATCGATGCCGAACGGTTCTTGGCCGAGTAAGCGAGCTTCACCGGTGCTTCGAAGTGCGGCACGAGACGCTTGTACGAGTTCGTCGACGGGTTCGTGATCGCGTTCAGCGCGCGAGCATGCTTGATGATCCCGCCGATGTAGAACAGCGCGAATTCCGACAGACCCGCATAACCGTCGCCGGCGAACAGGTTCTTGCCGTCCTTCCAGATCGACTGGTGAACGTGCATGCCCGAACCGTTGTCGCCAACGATCGGCTTCGGCATGAACGTTGCCGTCTTGCCGTACGTGTGCGCCACGTTCTGTACGATGTACTTCAGTTGTTGCGTCCAGTCAGCGCGCTGAACCAGCGTCGAGAACTTCGTGCCGATTTCGTTCTGGCCTTGACCTGCTACTTCATGGTGATGCACTTCGACCGGGATGCCGATTTGCTCGAGCAGCAGGCACATTTCCGAACGGATGTCCTGGAATGTGTCGACCGGCGCAACCGGGAAGTAACCGCCCTTCGTGCCCGGACGGTGACCAGTGTTGCCGCCTTCGAATTCCATCGACGACGACCACGGTGCCTCTTCCGAACCCACCTTGACGAAGCAGCCCGACTGGTCTGCGCTCCAGCGCACCGAGTCGAAAATGAAGAATTCCGGCTCCGGACCGAAGAACGCTGCGTCGCCGAGACCCGAGCTCTTCAGGTAGGCTTCAGCGCGTTTTGCCAGCGAACGCGGGTCGCGTTCATAGCCCTTGCCGTCCGACGGTTCCACGACGTCGCACGACATCACGAGCGTCGACTCTTCATAAAACGGGTCGATAAACGCAGTGTCCGCATCCGGGATCAGCAGCATGTCCGACGCTTCGATGCCCTTCCATCCGGCGATAGACGAACCGTCGAAAGCGTGGCCGCTTTCAAATTTGTCTTCGTCGAATGCCGAGACCGGCACCGAAACGTGTTGCTCTTTACCGCGCGTGTCGGTGAAACGGAAGTCGACAAACTTGACGTCCTCGTCCTTGACGAGTTGCATGACGTCGGCCACGGATTTGCTCATTACCTATCTC